>Ga0105050_10000485_pt1 | contig 61710 bp, 62 predicted proteins | sample FRY01_FD_78088 | JGI IMG/M metagenome (GOLD analysis project Ga0105050, IMG submission 78088) | Freshwater microbial communities from Lake Fryxell liftoff mats and glacier meltwater in Antarctica - FRY-01 | ecosystem: Environmental > Aquatic > Freshwater > Ice > Glacier meltwater ...
GGAGCAGGTACATTCATGGTAACTAACGGACGTGTAGCTTCGGCTTTAGCTGATGTAGCAGGTTATTCAATTGCACAAGTACCTACGGATATGAGTGGAATTGCAGGTAATCTTTACCCAGCAGGAAAGGTATACGGAGTACAAGTATACGTTGATCCAAATCTTTCTTTCGGAGATACAAGAATATGTATCGGTAGAAAAGGAGCAGATGAAGAACCAGGTGTAAAGTTTATGCCTTATATCATGGCTGAGTCTTTACAGACAATTGCTGAAGGTACTTTCTCTCCAAAGATCGGAATGAAATCACGTTATGCAATTACTGAAGCAGGATGGCACCCAGAAACTCAATATGTGAATATGACAGTTAATGGTGACATGGCAGTGTTAACTGGAGGAGTTGCACCAGCTGCATCGCAGTAACTATTAGATTATTATCTATTAAATCAAGAGGATCCAATTGGATCCTCTTTTTTTGTGCTTATTTTTAAGAAGTTAAATAGCTCGTTATAAATAAAAAAAAGAACTTATTTAAATGAACAGCTTAACATTAAGTATAACACAGTATAGAATTAGAATAGTGGTTATATTGTTAGCTGCTATTTCTCCGTTTATATGTATATTTACATATGGATATAAACCGTCAATATCAAGTTGTTGGAATACTGACTTACAACCACTGTTTATTATATCTAATATAGCAACTTCATATTATATGTTTACAATAAGTAAATGGAGGATATCTGCTATATTATTAATATTAGTTACTGCTTTTTCATTAGTGTTATTCCCTAATGTGCATAATATATTAGCGGTATCGTTCTTTCTTGCTAATATTTATCCAATAATTAGTGCGAATCGTTTTAAATGGTGCATATGGATATATTTAACATCAGCTTTAGCATTGCCATTTAGTATGACAGTTGCTGAAATAATAGCGATTGGCGCGCTATGTTTATATCATATTTTAGTGTTGAGAAAGGTATATAAGATTACTAATAATTAGAGCTATAGTTGATATTTAGCTATTAAATCCATAATTAAGCCACTTGTTTTATTTCTAATTTCTTCTGGAATAGTATCTGGATTATAACATTCAAAATCAATGTGTTTATTTTCACCTGAAGTAAATATCACATGATATTGTTCGAATAAATCGGGCATTTCTAACTTCATATTAGCAAAGATAGACGATCTCTCAATAGGAGATATTTTACTGTTAAGTCTGATTACAAATATAGGATTTGGCGTATTATTCATTGTATTTAATTTAAACTATCTATTATATTGGCACCATAATATGCACTCAATTATACCCGGATCAATCTCCTCTAGATATAATGAATACGCTTTAGCAAATACTAAATCACTAGACCATGATAGATTATCAAGCGTAGTTGGAGTATTACATGCATCAAAATATCCATGACCTCCTTTTGCGAGGGTTTGGCATACTCCATTCATAAAATCTTTATTAGTTCTACGAACATCGGACACGTCTCTTCCCCATTTAATAGATTCCTTAATATCATTAAGGGTAGGTTGAACGAATGTACTAAGCATTTCTCGAATAACAGTAATAGAATCTCTGCGATTACTAAGATTAATTGATTTTTTAGTAGTATTATTCCAGCTTCTTCCGTAACTTATAACAGTATCTGACTCATTATCTATTTTATGTAAGTGTTCAATATATAAGAAAACAGATGAGTTATATTCAAGCGAGGCTTTAGAATACCTCATGAATTTATCTTTTTCATCTTGTACGTTTCCCTTAATTGCTTTTCCAGTTCCGTTTGCCCAATCTATAAAATCTTGATGTGTAAAGTTTCCATAGTTAAAGGCAGTTTGATTATTAGGGTTAACCCAAAATGACTCACGTTTTAATAATCCAACATTAAACTTTGGAAACTTTCTAGCATTATTAAATGATTCCCACTTTTCAATAACACTTGACGTGTTTATTAATTCAATATGCTTAACCGAATCTATTATCTCAGGAATAGTTCTATCCTCAATGATTTTATCGGCGGTTTTTAGTTTACGGGATTTATTTATTTTCATTGTTTAATTATTATACTCCTTCTTCAGTACCTTTTTAAGATCTCCCAAGTCCGTTATATACATATCAGTAGGTTGAAGTTTTCGCATATTAACTAATTCCTTATTTTTATCAGACTCTTGATTTAATAATTCTTGGTATTTTTCTTTAGTAAGAGTATGAATTGCCATTGATAGTAGATACGAGAATGATCCATCTATTTCATCGAATTTATATTTAGTTAATTCTCCAATTAACACTAATCTAGCAACATTGTTGATTTTTAATTTTCCGTCGATAATCATCTTAATAAATCTAGCCTTGTTAGAAAGATTAAGTAATTCACGTTTTATCTTGTCGATTATAAACGCTTTGCGCTTAATGTAAAACTCCATTCTAAATTTAACAAAGTATTTAATTATATCAGTCGCACTATTAAATATCTTTAGTTTTCCAAATTCATCAAGTACCGTGAAGTTTTCAGTTTGTTTCTCCTCCATCTTTAAGAACCTACTAATCTTATTACCTGCATGAAGGCCAGTTAGCGTCGATCTGCTCATTTTGATAGTATAGTTTATATCAGATTTACAATTGTTATCGTATGATGATATTCGCTTATCATCCTCTAATTCATTCATATAGCTATCGAACTTTTCATATGTAACAGATGGTGGTAATTCAGTTATATGAATAGTCGTTGTATTTTTCAATTCGTATTTTCCTCTAAATAACCATGAGTTTTCGCTATCTGGATTCGGTACAACCTCACCATTAAATCCATTGATCCACGGCGTAGGTTCTTTAAATCCTTTTCCGTTTAATTCCTTTAAGCAACATTCGATTAATTCTAAGGGATTACGATTTAGGATTGATGTAGCGAAGCCTACGGCTATACCTGAGGATCCGTTTAATAGTACAGTAGGAATTATTGGAAGGAAGTATTCGGGTTCAATCTGGGACCCTTCTTCATATCTCGGAGATAATAATTCAAAGTCCTTATATATTAATCTAAAATTCTCATGTAGTTTAGTAGAAACATATCGAGGCGCTCCTGCGTCAGGTGATCGTAACGATCCAAACTGACCGATTTCTTTAAGTAGCGGCATCGAATTTTTAAACTTTTGTGCCATTCCGATGATTGCCGAATTAAGAGAAGAATTGTGTGTTACTATTTTAGAGTTGCGACCAATTACAAAATTATGATGCTTATCTACGGTTATATCATAGAATTTCTTAGGAGATTCTAGATTGTTTATTTTAATAGATTTTATTTTCATATGTTATCATTTATAAATGCTTTACACAAATTAATATTGTTTTCTATATCGGAATCACTCCATATTTCAAGAATCTTGAATCCTTTATTAATCGCTACATTATTTTTTATTTTAGTCTTTCTAATATTCTCACTTGATGTCTCATTAGTAAATGCAGATTTCCATTCATTTAACTTAGTCAATTCCCATGTAGGATTTGCATGAAATCCGATACCGTGATATTCAATTATTATATTTCTAGATCTAATACAGAAATCATAGAAATATGTTTTAGTACCGGTATTAATGAAATATTCAGACTTAGTACCATGTCCTATGTATATATCAGATTCTAGTATTCCTAACGATTTGCATAATTTAGATATTGGATTAAATATTAACATTGACTCAATTGACGCTTTTCCGAATACGCCTAATCTTGGATCATATCCTATATCTTTGATGAATCGATGATGTCTATCCCACCATTGGTTCTTAAGTAAATCTGGATTATCTATTAGTGTTTGACGAAGTGTTTCTTTCTTTTTAGTTTTAATATCATCAGATTTCGATATATTATCTACACCGTATCGTGCCAACATAGTAGCTTCAATTGAATCCTTTACCGTATCCCTTTGAAAAACATTAGATATTCCTTCATTTTCTAGTAGTTCTAATTGCATTTTAATTTTAGATTTCGAATTCTTAGAAAAGTTATGCGGAGCTCCCTGTGTTAACATATATGTTTTCTCCTTTAGGTTGGCTGCACATTTTTTAGAACACGTTTGATTTTGATAATGTTTAAATTCACTATTACAATTTCCACATCTCTTAATTTTTCTACATTCCTTACATGTATGTAGAAATCTAATAGGACTGTTATTGATTCTATTAATATTTAGATATGGACTGTTATTATATATCATATTGCAATTTTCACATTTTAACCCCATGATTGATAGCTTTTATTTTATTTATTAGGCTAAATATCACCAAGGTGATGGATTATGATTTTAAATTTAATATGTCATCATCTTCCTCTAAATCTTTAGCTTTAATCCATCCGCGCTGAGTTAAGAACGGATGATTGTCTGTACATTTGAATATACTACCATCTTCCATTTCAATTTCATACTCAAGATTAGTAACTTGACCTATCCTAGGAGAATGACCGATTGCTTCTACAAATTTATTAGTAGATTCATCAAATGCTAAAACTTTAAGTTTAGTATCTCGATATTTTTCAAACCATTCATGTATTGTGATATATGAACCGTCACTTAGTAATATCTCAGTATTAGGATCAAGACAGTCACCATGATGGTAGTGTGCACGGGCTGCTATTAGTCCGGTAAGTTGGAATACTTTATATGGTTTTTCATTTCCGTTCTTCCAAACTTTATTAGCGATGTATACTACTTTACGCTGTGTTGGCTTTAATCCATCAATAATTGACGGTATAGCACGGTGTTCAATCACATACTTAGCATACTCATGATAATCGGTATCTAGGTATTCTGTTATTGTTGCATTATCCTTCATATTTAATATTATTTGTATTAATTTTACTATTTGTCCAAATTGATTCTACAATGTCATCTTCGTCTCCTATCATTAAATTGTCAACATACGTCGGAATTTTACGTAAATCTATTTTGAAGCGCACTAGATTAGAATTGCTAAACATCAATGCTGCATCTGCATCATCTATCCTAGTAAAAAAATAAACTCTAGGATCTTCATATAATCCGTTTATTAGAATATTATCATCCCATGGAGAACCTACAAGTGATTTACTATTTAATGAATTAGTAGGAATTAGTCCATTTTCCATTATATTTTCGATGTTCTTACGATCAGAATAATGATATCCGTATTCTATATCGATTTTTTTATTTTCAGTCAAAGCGGACATAGTAATGTTAAATGCATGGTAACTTTTTATTTTTTCTATAAATGTTGGAATAAAACCAAATTTTTTCAATTTAAATAATCTTGGAATGATAATATCAAATACTATTTTATCTGGGTGATCGATAAGATCGAAATCACTAATTCTGATAATAAGATTACCATTTATATGCTATCATATTTTACAACCTTAACTTGAATTCCATTTTTATATGCTAGATTAATCATGTGCATGGTACCTTTACTTTCTCCATCCCAAAATGCGATTAGAGCATCGGCATATTCTGCCATTTCTGTATTTCTTTTGAAGCCTGCTCCTTTTCCAAATTTATCCCAGTTAGCAGGAAACTTCTTTATTTTTAAGTTAAGATCCGACGCGTATTGTTCACCTAATAAATCTGCGCCACTACATGTTCCACTTATTATTTCAATATTTGATTTATCTATATTTTGAAATGAATGATTACAATATTCCTTAAGTTTAGTGTAATCATTAAAATCTCTTCCTCCTGCTATTATTACTCTCATATAATTAACTTACTCCTTGTGAAAAATCCTTAGCCATCTGTTTGGCGTCTTCCATTGTTTCAGCAGTCCATTCTCCCTTACCCCATACTTCAGGATATTCTGAAAATACACCAGAGATTTGACCTCTCAGTTTTTCATTACGTAATTTATTGTTGTATGTATATTCAACATATATTCCTAATTTACCATCCTGTGTTTTTTCTATGGCAATAGGATTAGTTTTATGCGTATCACCGTCCATATCAGTATCTCCCCAAAATCTTAAACAATAATGTTTGAATTCCTCTTTATTTTTAGGTTTATAGTGACAATACTCAGGCTTACATTCACTTCCTATAGTAAATCCAAGCATAGCACGATGTGACCATCCATACCATTTATTTTCCTCAGGGTTAAATCCCAGCGACATTATATTACCTCCACTTGATTGTAATTGATCCACTACTCCTCTTTTTAATAGAAATTTGAGTTCATCTTCCATTCCAACTCGTGTAGCATACGATCCATCAAGTTTAGAATAATAGATCATATTATTTTCATCGTCTTTAATAGTACTTGGTTTGATGTCAAATGATTTAGTTAAAAAATCATTCATTACTTTTTTAGTTATTCTTTTCATGTTTTATTAAATTTTTCTATGTTTTTGTTTAATTCTTCTATTGTTATCCATGATTCTATGCCTTTACTCCTATTGATCTTTGCATCTAGTATTTGAAGATTTAACACGTGACCTATTATATTAGGGTTAATACATTTTTTAAATCCTTCAAATATTGAATGTATATGATCTAGATGATTTCCAGTCCTAGATCTACCTTCTAGTAACCATCCTGCATTATATTTAAGTATAGATTTATTAGTTGCACACCATACTTTCTTCTTATATAAATCAAAGGGCTTACGGTTTTCATCTGATATCCAATCTCCATTATTAATTTTAGTCTGTTTAGCTTTTTGTATTCTAGATTCTACATTTAACTGATATGGATTTTCAACTCCATATCTGCTTGTTATTGTATCTTTAATAGTATCACGTATACTTTCAACTCGCATTGGATATTCCTCTCCATATTTATCGATCATTCCGTGTCTAAGTTTATCGATATTCATCTTCATATTATCAGATGCCCACTTTCTCCAAATAGGATCTTTCATGAATTTACCATTAGTATCTTCTAAATAACACTTTCTACAATTTTGACCACGTAAGTGATTTTTAGGAGTTTGTTCAAATTCTCCATGTCTATCACATAGTATTGATACTTTAGTATGGAGCATATCATATTCTACATTATCATAATTATATCGGTCTCCGTGCATTTCTTTAAATCGTATCACTATTTCAGTTGTTGTTAATCTTCTTCCACTTGCCATAATATGCTTGCCGCTTTTTATTATTTATAAGAGCGGCAAGCTCTTATCTTAAAAGTCGATCCTTTCTAAGATTGGAGTCTTTTCCAAACCATGCTTCTAAGGAATGTCTAGCTTCTTTATCATATGTAATTTGTACAAGGGCAGGATTATTTAATATTTCTTCATATTCCCTATCGTCGAGTGACGCTAATCCCTTTTTATATTCTATCTCCCACGATGAAACATTAATAGATTTCTTATATGACCAAATCTGATATTCACTGTTAGTATAAAAGGTCTCCATTTGCTTTCCTTTTTTAGCTACAACCAATGGAGTCATAACTTTATATATTATACCTTTTTCAAATAATTCTGGCCAATATTTAGCAAAGAAGTTTATTAATTGACCCGCAATTGAGTTTCCATCAGGATCTGCATCGGTGTATATGTATACTTTACCATATCTTAAATTGATAGGATCTTCTCCTAATTTAAGACCAATCGATCCCATTAATCCTTTTACTTCTTCGTTTTGAATAACCTTTGAATTAGGTAGTTCATGAACATTTATGAATTTTCCCTTTAGTGGAAACGCTCCCATTTCCTGTGTGTTCCTAAACTTACGCACGGCTGATAGTGCTGAGTTATGTGACATTATTCCATTAGCCAGTATAAACGTGGCATCGCCATTTACTCCTATGTCAACCATATTTGCGTATCCTGAATCTTCAATAGATTCAATATCACAAAGTTGCAGAAAATTATTCTCCATATTTTGATGTTTTTACGTTTAATAATAATTCAGATAATTCAATTGAATTATCTGATCTTTTACTTGAATTTTTAGATTTAGTAATATAATCTATATTTTCTATATTACCTATTATATCTGGATTTATACCACTTATAAATCCACTTTTTATACTAAACATATGATAAATTGTTAATTTTGATTCTTATTTATATGAAGGCGCCTTCATATTTTTGTAAATCCAATAAATACATGTAAATCTTCACGTATATCTTCAGCGGGTACCATACTAAATGAATGTTCAAGTTTATCAAATACACAAATCTTAGTATCATGAGATGATACAATAATTTCACCATTATCTAATATTAAATTGTATTTATCTAGTATCAGTTCATTCTTAACTATTAGGTTAAATGAATCTATGTTACATAGTTTGTTCTTAACAATCTTATGAACATTTATGTTTATATTTTTAACCTTTATATATTCAAAAGTTTCAGTATTTGAATTGTATATAAATAACCTGTGATTTTCCGATAACTTAATATGTGATCCGTCAGTTAATTTTATAGTTTTAGATTTTTCTATTTTCTTAGAGACCTGGTATACTTCTTCTATTTTATTATCGCATGATATAACACAGTCATTTATGTTTATATTTTTAATCTTTATATTAGAAATTAAACCGCCTCTCATTACTATAATTTCAGTATCTTCATCTATGCACATTCCTTCATATACTCCAAGTATACATTTAGATCTATCACCCTTCTTTTGCGCATCGATTAATTTACCAACTCTTCCTCTGTCAAGAGACTTATTGAGTTTTCTAAGTTCTGCACGTTCATCTGCTGCATGTTTTCGTTCAACCCAGTCTAGAACAGATTGAATTATCTCAGATTTAAATATCCTTTTGGCTATAGATTCAGTTACATCATGTGATGTTTTAAATTTTCTAGTCTCAGTGATTAGTTTCTCTTTGGTTTGAGATGAGAATGCTGGGTTTACCACCATACAATCAATGAATACATATAAGTGGTTACGAATATCATTAGGTTTAACATCAACTTTATGTTTATTTTTTATCATATCTCTTAAGTGTGATATTAGTTGATTCGTAATATAATCTACGTGTGTTCCTCCTTCTTTTGTATGTACAGAGTTTACAAAGCTAATGTTATTGAATCCATCTTGTGATTTTGCAAATCCAATTCTCCAATCCTTTGAATCTTCATAGAAATATTCATCATTAACATATAATTTAATATAGTCTTCAAATTTTCTAAATTTAACATCCTTTGATGTCGAGTGTCCATCTTTTACTGTTGATACCTTAATCTTAAGTCTAGGATTACATGCAGCCGCGTCAGCGCATCGTTTATATAATATTTTATAACTAATATCATCGATTTTTTTCATTTGGAATCTAGGTAGATCCGGAGTGTATGATATTTCTGTAAAATTCTTAGTAGATTTGCTGATTTTAGCGGTAGATCGCTTATTCATGTTATTGGTGAACGTTTGCTCGAACCTATCTGTTCCGTCACATGTTTTAATAATAAACTTAGTACTGAATATGTTAGTTAATGTTGCGCCTACTCCATTTGTACCAGCCGTATCACGGTCTTTACTATCATCAAAACTACTTCCAGCTTTTAAATTAGCGAATATCATTTCAGGAATCCATTCTTTATGCGTGGAATGCCTTTTTACAGGTATTCCGCCATTATCCCAAACCTTTATTTCTCCTGAATCTAGGTTGAATGTTACCTTTATCTCGTTTAGGCTTTTGGTTTTACGATGTTCATCTACTGAGTTTGATAGTATTTCATCAAATATTTTTAGAAATGCAGGGTTGTATGTTACTTTTTTTAGTTCAATATTATCACCGTCAAATATATGGTGATTTCCAGTGTGTGGTTCAGTAGATCCAACATACATTGAACTTCTTGCGAGTACATGCTCAATGTCTGTTAGTTTTCTATATTTATCTTCTATACTATGTTTCATGTTGTATTATATTTTAAAAGATGTGAACGGTTTCGCTATTATTAAAATTAGATATGATAGTGTTCTATTGAAATAGAACACTTGCTTTGTTTTTTAACATTATCTTTATACCATATTAAATCTAAATTGTGTATGATTCTATATCATTACTCAGTGCAATGGTTTCATTATTATATTACGGATACGTTCCATTAGTTCATTTTCCATGATGATTATTTATTTATATATTTTACCTTTAATGCATCTCTAAAGTACTGAGGTACTCGTCGTTGAAGCACTTGATCAAAACATGTGTCTAATACATAAGTCTCTGCCCAGTCATCTTCATTTCTAACTGATCTACCGTATGATTGCATAATCTCAATTAGAGTTTTCCAATTGTACCAGTCAGGTTTAGTATCTAATCTTCTTTTTATTTTACTACTCTGTAGATTGGGGAATGGTACTTTTAATATAATTTGAAATCTTGATAGTTCATCCTTTAAATCAATACCATTCATCATTGATGGAGAAACTAAGACCGTTTCAAATTCAGATTCAATATGATGAGTTAATGATTCTTCTCGTGTAGATGAGTCATGTATTAATAATCTATCATCTTTAATGTTTCTGCGAATCCAATCACTAAATTGATAGTTACCAGAGTGTATAATTCCCTTATACTCTTTATTTTTTTCTAGAATCTTTTTAATTACAGGAATTGCTATTTTAAATGTTTCCTTCTTATCGTAATATGACATCTTACCGAATTTTAGATATATAATTGGGCGTTTCTTAACATCAAACGGACAAGGTAATTCCAAGTATGAATATTCATCATCATTTAATCCCATAAGAAATCCCATCATATTGGGGTCGAGTATAGTACCCGACATCATTATTACGTGGTCATATTTATTGAAAAACATGTCTTTCATGTATGCATTTCCCCATATCGGTTCTACTAGTATTCTAGTTTTACCATTTTGGTCTAAATCTTTTTCAAATACCCAGTTTGTGTTGTAATTGTCTTCGTCATCTATGAACCTATTATACTTACACATTGATTTGTCACAATGATCCGCTTTCTTAACAGATTCTGCTCTTTTTTTCTTACTGCTAGTGGATTTGGCTTCTTCGATTAGATCAACAATATGTTTAGTTAATCGAGGTACAATTACCTTACTTATATATGATGATAATTGGCGTAATGTTGTTATTTCTTCTAGATCAGCAGTCATCCCGGGTTCCCATATACCTAAGTTATCTAAACTTCTCTCAGAAAACGTAGATGCAATGAAATCGCAGAATGCTTCTTCGAACGAATGAGCTTCATCAATAATAAGGACGTTGGCTCCACGATCAGCTAATTTATCAGGAGCATACATTGCATACGCCGTAAGTAAATGATAATTTGTGATACTGATTCTTTCGCGTTGAAATTGACTAGATGCTATAGTATGAGGACATGCTCCACATTTTTTACCCTTTACTTTATTTAACATTTTAGCTTCTCCGCAGTTCATTAAATTGGATCTACACCAATAACTTCCTTTTCCTTTAAGAGATGCCATAAAATCAAAATCGTTAGTGTATTGATCCTGTAGTAGTTTAGTGTTTGTTATAATATCAAACTTAGCGTCCTTATTAACTTCTTTTTGATACCAATCGGCTATCATAACAGCCGCAAACGATTTACCAGTTCCAGTAGGAGCATCGATCATCATGAATTTCATTTCCTTGTTAACAACAGAGTCTTTTACGAAATCCAATATCTCTATTTGTTGTGGCCTAGGCTCATGTTTTAATCTAATATCCTTCATATGTTTTTGTTTTTACTATGTATAATACCGTTTTATACTAACCGTTAGGTTTAATTATTCAATCCTCTATTATCAACCTGCATGCATCACATCGTTATAAAACATTTACAGAAATTCCTCAATTTTGTGAGTGTCTAATCCTGTATATGTGTGTATTAACTTACGTAAATCTTTTCCGCATTGCATTACCATATTTTTTCTGTCCTCAAAATCCATTTTATCGTAGTCTTGATTGTCATAAACTTTGTCCATCAGTGCAGTTTGAAAAATCAATATAGTATTTAAAAAATCCCTATTTGAATAGTTCGGTTTCTCCGCACCATTTTCACTTGCATTTTGGTCTAAAATATCATTCGCGATAATTTCTAATGATTTGTTATGTGTTCTCATAAACCGTGTTTATTAATTTAGTTATTTTTAGGTTTGTTTATCTTAATAATTCTACATCAGGTATTGTAATGTTATGTTCTTTACGGTATTCTAATTCTTTAATGTATAATGGTCGATGTGGATGGTCGATTCTAACAAAATCAATAGATGCTTTAACCCATTCGTCATTCATGTCGGAAAGTGATGCTTCTCTAAATGATCCTATGCCATCCTTGCCGTATCCAGATCTTCCGATTTTTTCTCGAAGTTGCTCAAATGTAAATAATGATTCAATTTCAATGACTTCGACTTCAGTCCATGCTGCTACATGTTTAACGTTTAGATGTTTCATTGTGATTTCATCTACTTCGTAACATAACGAATACATTCCATCTATATGATCAAAGTATATTAATTCATCGGTAGAAACAGGGCGAGACCCGATTGGTGTAGAAATCTCAGCACTTTTACCAACATTTTGAGGATTATCATTAGATTCTAGATACTGTTTTAGTAAAGGTCTAACATAGGATCCTCTCGGCACATCATATAGTTTCATAGTTATATATTTTAAACTAATTTACTTAAAAAGTTGCATAGTTTAAAGATAAATAATAAAAAATAATCTGGATACCATGAAGAAAAATCCTGTAATGAACTATAACTCTTTTATGTCGGCATTTAAGTCGGCAGAGGGAAAGTACTCAAAAAAAGCTAACATCACTAATAAAGATAATGGTGGTAAAACAATTAACCAAAGCTTAGCTAGCGGATCATCAATTAAAGGAACTGCGGCAATTGACAAATTTACTAAAGAGCATTTAGCTAAGGTTAATAAGAAGAATATCGTAGGTAAAAAATAATAAGACACCTGATGAATAAAGCATTTGAAAGCTTCAATGACTTTAGTCTTTTCGAAAAGAAAGGAGATCTAAAGAAACTTGTAGGAAAGAAGAAAGATGAGGAGTTAACTACTAAAGATGCCAAGACGATTGGAATTAAGGTTGCTAATATGGAAGGACTTGAGAAAAAGAAGTATGTCGGTATTATTAATTTCTTAGGAGCGTCATGTAGCATATATAATGAACTTTGGAAAAACTATAAAATTACTAGAAATAGAAATAATAGCGAAGAGAAAAATAAGTAATAAATATTTAAATTACAAACACGAAGTGAGACATCTTATAAATTTCTAGCGTTGTGCTATATTTAGATATATGATTATAAAGAAATTATATTTATAGAAACTTTATAATAAAACCAAATAAATAATTAAAATAACACATTTAACATGGCTGGATTACCACATTGGGATAACGCACAAGCTGCAACTAATTACTTCGAACCGATTTTTCAGAATCAATTCGAGGTTATTATTACCCCACCTTCTGCAATAACAGATAATGTTGATCTATTAGTAGAACAAGTAATATCTGTATCAGGACTTCCTGAACTATTTACATTAGCGAAAACCGTACAACAATATAAATTCGCTAAGCGTGCATATGCTGAGGCAACTCCAAATGATACATTAACACATCTAACAGTTGTATTTGAAGTCAATCTTAATGATGATAATAATATGTATGTTTATAATACATTAAGAGGATGGGGAGATTTAATCTATGATCCACTTACAGGAAGACAGGGATTAAAGAAAGATTACGTTGGAGAAATAGCAGTAGTTGTATTTAATAAAGCTGGAGATATATTCAGAGAATATAAATTCTCACCTGCATTTTTAGAAGAACCTTTAACTCAGATTACATTATCATATGTAGAAAACACTATTTATAAATTAACGGCAAAGTTTGTTTGTGATAGCTTTAAAGAAACTAGAGTAGGTCAAATTGAAATATAAAATAATTATTAATTAGAATGGAAATTTTTGATATACATAGAAGAGACGTTTATAATTTTGATGATTATATGGATCTTAAAAAACCAGGATTTGGTGGACCTAATTCAGGTAAACTTTTAAAGGATACTAAAGGTAATGAAGTGAATAAGGATAGGAAACTAAAGGATTTTCAGAACATAGTAGTTAGACATGATCAATTTAAGAACCAAGTATACGACCCAACGTATAAAGCAATGGGAGGAGATTTAGTTCATAAACAAAGTAATGGTAAAAATCCTTATTCTTACAAGGATTCATACGATGATATGGGAATTCCAGTTGTTGTTGTTAATAAGAAGAAAAGTAAGTCGACTAATGAGGGTAAATGTTACTCAGATTTTTATTCGTTTATTATAGAATCTGCTAAATTAGATGATACAGATTGCGATTGCGGTAATACTGGAGAATGTACATGCGATGAGAAACAACAATAATGATAATATGAGACAAGATAATGATAATGTATCGAAAAATGGGTGGTCCGAGTATGGAAGATTGGTATTAGCCGAACTTCAAAGATTAAATGCAGGACAAGAGGAAATGAAAATAGATCTCGATGCTAAATTTCAGAATCTAAATGATAGAATATCGGAGTTTAAAACATTAGAGAAAGAGGTTGTAGATATTCAAGAGTGGAAGAAATCCGTCATTGAAATATGGTCTCCTACTCAAATGCAGCAATCAAAAAATGAAATTTATAAACAAAAGGGTTATTATCAGCGAGTTATTGGAATAGTAATTGCTATTCAAGTTGCATTCTCGTTGTTTATGATGTTTAAAGATAAATTATAATAATGGGAACCGTTGGAAACATAGATAATATAATTAAATTAACAGATACTTTGAGTAGAGTTGAGAAGAACTTGAATGAAGAGATGGAAATTTTAGAATTTGTGTTAGATACTATAACCGATGGATACTGGGATTTACATATTCCAAATGGCTACCAATATTTAAGTAGTAAATACAAAGAAATGTTAGGGTACGGAGTTAATGAAATGGAAAATGCACCAAGTGCATGGATGGCAATAATTGATAAGGTTGACCTTAAAATAACATTAGACAATTTTAACAAACATGTGGATACTAATGGTGAACATCCGTTTGATCAAGTGGTAACATATACTCACAAACTCGGACATAAGATAAAAATCAGGTGTACTGGAAGTATTGTGTCATGGAATAAGGATGGCACTCCTCTAAGAATGGTTGGTATCCATCAATTAATTAAAGGCGAACAATAGAAAGCTGCTCGATTCGATCAAGTCCATCACTATCAAATTCCTTAGGCTCAATTAAATTAAATTTAAATATTATAGGATGGTATTCGTCCTCAATAAATTGAATCGCGTTAGATATTAACGTAATAGACAGGTTAGAATTTAAATAAATTATATTTTTATACTTTTTATTTTTAATGTGTATAGCTTTATCTAAAAGTTTTCGTATTTCATAGTTTATAAGAAATGATTGAACTTTATTAGGAATAATGAACTTAGAATCAAATTTATCTTTAATTATTTTATTAACATTTAATATGTAATCATCCTTATTCTTCTTATAGTGAACTGTTGTGAAACTTCTAAACTCTCTAATAAATATTATATTTAATGTTCTATCTTCTATTTCGTCTTCCATATTAGTAGGTTAATTGAGATACTGTGATACCTGATTCTTTTAGTATTTTTAATCCATCTAAGTCTCTATATTCTTCCTTGTAAATTACATGCTTAATACCAGTTTGAATAATCAATTTTGAGCATTCAGTACATGGCGAAAGAGTGACATATAGAGTTGATCCATCAGCATTACCAGATGCATTTTTTGCTAATTTAGTAATAGCATTTGCTTCAGCATGTAGTACATACCAATTAGTGTTGCCGTTAATGTCCTCACAATCGTTGTTGAAACCTGCCGGTGTTCCATTATATCCATCAGATATAATCATCTGATCTTTTACAATTATTGCACCCACTTTCTTTCTTTTACAACATGAGTTACTAGACCATTCACTTGCCATTTTAAGATATGAAATATGTTTTATATGTTGTTTATCGTTCATGCTTTTTAATAATTGAATTAATAAATGATTCTATTTTAGGTACACTAGTATTAGATTTAGTATTTAGTGTATTTCCCTCAGGAAATACACAGGTTGCTATAACTATTATAGCAAGCCATTGGCTATAATTAATTCCAAGATTTGTTAAATCTATTAATGTATAGTTATAAAGTATATAACATATTAATGCAAGTACGGATTGTGATGCTAGCCATGATATTATATTAATTATTAATTTCATCTTTTATATTATTTTGAATCCAGCTATATACTGGGTCGTTTGACACCATTGTATCATCTTTATGATATTTTTCAAGTTGTTTTAATTTAACCATTGGAGAACCACTTGTTGATATTAAATTCTCAGTTAAAGTTGGAAATACTACATCATGCCATTCTTGTGAAATCATATCCCTTACTAAATCAAAATGTCTTTCGTATATATGATAAGAATCAACATTATGTGTATACGATCCTAGTGTAAGATTAGGATATTTTAACTGTAGGTGCTTTAACATCTGTTGTTGTAACAATGTAAAGAACGCGATATCTGTTGGTGTACCTAGAATAGCATCATTGCTTCTCATGTTGATAGATAGGTACAACTTATCATATCTAATATGGAATATTCCATACATAGTACATACAAAATCTTTGTTTGACATATATTGATGTTCAGGGAGATTAAAGTGCATTACTGCCTGTCTTGAATCTTTATCGTTTAATAATGAATCTAATGCCCACTGATATTGAGTAGTTCCATACCTATTCTTATTTTTAAATAGGAGGTGTCCGTATGAAGAGTTTACAGTTCCATCTTCGTTTTGAATCTTTTTCCAAAACGAAGCGTATTCACTTATAAATTCAACATCACGTCGTCCTGAAAAATACCAAAGTAATTCAGCAGCGATATATTTATTCTGAGATCCTCTTCTATTATTATTATATGTTGACAGCATTGGGTTTTTAATCTCTAATGAAATCTGAAGATTCTCCTTAACCTTCATTCCACGAGGTTCAGTTTCAAACTGTGGGTTTAAGAGTAAATCATTTAAACTTGTAGAATATACATCTGCAAAACTATCACCTGAGTAAATTTTCATACTTTATATTTGTTATTTTATACCTTAGTTATTACGCTGGTTCTTTGTTTTTTCTAATATTAGATGATACTTCAATCTCTGAAAAATGATTTGGCATCGTTACATTTATACGTTGATCAAAGAATTCTTCTGGAAGAGACTCATGTGATACTACAAATATTGTCATATTATACTTATCTGCGTATTCTCTAAGTATTTCAATCGCCATATATACATTGTTCTTATCTAGTCCACTAAATATTTCATCAAGAAACATAACATTCATATTATTATGTTTTAATTTAATCAATTCAATGAATGATAGTAGTACGATTAGGTTCATTTTCTTCCTTTGACCCGTTGATAGGCTTTCAGGTGAAATGTCCATTCCTAGATATCTAATAATCGGGTTAAATTCATTATCAAACTCGAAGTTAAACTTGAAGTCTAATCTATTTGATATTTCAGTGATTCTTCCGTTAAGTAAAGGTATCACTCTGTCAATTAATACACGCTTAATACCCGTATCAGATAATACCTCATCTAACATTCCAAATAGTTCTAGATTATCTCTATATTCTTTAGAATCATTTTCAGATTGACTAATATCTGCCTTTATTGTGTTTATGATATTATTAATTGATTCCTCCTGTCCATCGGGTTTCTTATTACTTGCTGCCGCTAGAATTTCTGCTTGTAAACTTTTAATATCTGCGTTTATCGCATAGAATGCTTCCTTTTGAACATCTTGATCTTTAGTCATATCAGTGATTAACGTAGCTACTGTTTGTTGATTTCTTGCTATTTTTTCAAGTAGATCGGTCTCAGCTTGTTTCTTTTCAAGTATCGATTCTTTGATTTTTGCTGTACTTTCTCCGGTTAGATCACTTAAACAGTGTGGACATTGGTTATTCTTAAATATCTCTAGTTTTTTATCAAATTCAGCAATATTTGCGTTACTAGTTGCGGTTTTTTGTCTAAAATTAGTAGCTTTTATTTTTATTCCATCAATTTTAGCTTTTATTGCGTTATATTGTGACAGATGCGATTCTTTTACCAATGTTTTCGATGTAATATCATCATTTATTTCATTTGTTCTGTCTTCTACTGCCTCATTTAACCTTTCTCTAAGTGAATTTAGTTGATTTACTGATGTTTCAAGCAAGCTATTATTCTTAAGTATATTAGAATCTATAATTTCGATATGTTTTTTATTATCCTTTAGATCATCTTTAATGCTGGTTTTCATATCAGTTAATAAGTCTATACCAAACATAGGGTCTACTATTTTCCTCTTATCGGCTGCTGTTAGATTAACAAATGATTTAAAATCGTCGAATGACAGGCTTATTGTATTACAGAATATTGGAAAATTAAGTCCAAGTAATTCAGATTCTACAAAGTCGTCTATTTTACGTTTATCTGGTAGATTATATGGAACTCCATTTATTTTTACAGAACTGAAATTAGGATCTATTCCTCTTTCTATTTCAACAATGTCTCCCTTTGATGTTTCAAACTGGTTGTAGGTATATGCTTGTTTATTTACCCAATTTGGAATGTCTTTCATTTTTCGAAGAGCTGATCTTCCATATGCTGAAATAGTAAGTGCCTCTTTTATTGAACTTTTTCCAGCACCGTTTTCACCAGTCACATGTACAAGTTGAGCACTGGTACTAAACACGTATTCCTGTATTTTGTTACCATATGATAATAAATTCTTCCATTTAATTTTTACAAATCTCATTATTCGTAGTAGTTTTTAATGTCTTTAATTTTATCGTGTATTTCTTTAAATTTAGCAGATACTTTACCAGATAAAATTGATGGTATCTCTCTAGCTTTTAGATATTCATTTAATACATCGAATATATTGTACTCATATGAATCGTGAATGTCAAGTTCCTCAGCATCTTTATCAGAAGCATATGGATAAAATTCAATTAATCTATGACCTGAGTCTTTAACTAACTCTATAAATTGAGTAATAGGAAATACTTTAGCTAACTCACTATCAATAAGGATATCAACGAAGTTGTTGTTAAACATCTCTTTAATCTCGTTTAAATTCTTATTTAAAATTTCATCTGCTTTAAATTTTACAAATCTTGGAGAATATGTATTTTCAAAGAATGTTTCTACTATATCGGGGCCCTCCATGTTTAGTTTATAGAAACCCTTGATGTTACCATGATCTCCACGATCAAGTTGATAAGGAGTGCCTATGTAGCTCATGTTGGCATGTTCTTGTCTAGTGTGAATGTGACCCGAGTAAATCTTCTTAAAACTCGATAATTCTTTTTTATTTAAACCATGTGCAAGTTTAACAAATTTATTTAATTTGAAATCTTTGATATCAGCATGACATAATATATAGTCAACCTTTCCCTTGTGAGCATTAACTTTTATTGAAAGTTGATCATTATCATGTTCCCATGGTAGCATTAAAAATCTGTGTTTTCCATTAATGTTTAGAACCCGTGGAGTCTCATATACTGTAATATTATCGAATATTAACGGAATTTCTTTTAGTGAATGTACATCAGTTCTATCTTTGTAGTATACGTCATGGTTTCCCAATATAATGTGAACCCCCTTTGGAAATGTCTTTGAAAATACTTCGAATATATTATGTGACGCGTTGGCTATTCTAACATTAGTAGATTCTCGTACATGGTTCCAGTCTCCTGCTTGAAATAGTACATCTTGGGTTGGGTCAAATCCATCAGCGATAATAGTATCTATGAACCATCCAATTAAGAATTCATTTTGAATATCAAACCAGCTATTAGAATTATTCTTAATACCAATGTGAAGATCTCCAAGTAAATAAATGTTTCTAATGTTATTGAGGTTCATGTTAGTGCATTTTTCGTTTATTCATTTTTCCGTCTAGGAATTTATATTTAGTATTGAGCTCTACTATTAATTCCTCTTGTATGTCAACTTGTAAGCAATCAAATATTTTCTTATAATCCGTTACTGGGTTATTTGAGTTAATATTTAAGATAGATGATAACGCTTCTAATATATATATAGGATTATAGAATCTTTCAGTTTTATCACCAAGAGATTCCATAGCTTTTAATATACGATTAAAGCACCAATTAATCTCGTCTTTTGATAATTTAATTTTAGTGTTCCTCTCTATTTTGAATAGAAGACTACTTAATTCTTTATCCTCTTCTATTAGTTTAAATATTTTAGTTAAGCCAATATTATAGTCTAATGTTTCTTCATATTCGTATACATCCTTTAGATATTGATCCGCGTAATTAGCGTTAACTGAAATTGACTGTTGATACTCGTATCGGTCTTCACTTTTTAATCCGTCTCCCGTCTTATATCCATTGTTGAATATCTTATCATTTTTTATCTTTTGTCTTCGTATTTTCTCTCTCTCTTTGTTATCCATTATATATACTTGTTATTTTATATTGAATTGAATAGTGCATCATAATCGTCGTCCGGCATATTTGAAGTAGATGTTAAATTATATGGTTCGGTTTGTGTAGTAGCTTCTGTTAGTGCGGTTAACTGTGAGCGTGTTGCGTTATTCATTTCTGCTCTAACTTCGTCAACTATTGAATTAGCCGCGTCATCATCACTATAGTATTCACTATTCATTCCGTCTTCTTCTTCTAGTCGGAAATGATCTTTATTCATGGCATAGAATTTATAACTTTCTTCATATCCATTATCTCTATTTGCAATTACCTTTATTTTCATTCTTCCTTCTAGTGGGCTTCTCATAAGACCATATAAAGCATCAACCGTGTGTACTAAACCAAATGATTCAGCAACTGAATCCATTCCTAGATCAAAGTTATCTACATCATCTCGTCTAATCTGCGTGGCTGAAACAACACACCATTCATTTCGCATTGCTACTCCTCTTAATTCTTCACAGATACATTTTATCTTCTCATATAATCCAGCTTGATCCTTTATAGGCTTAAGCAGGTTTAAGTAATCAACAACAATTACCTTAAATTTCTTATTTAGTTTAGCCTCTTGTCGTAGGAAGTAATTTTCAATGTCGATCGCAGTTGCTCCTCCAGTAGGGAATTCAACTACCTCTAGATGTCCAATATCTTTGCCTGAATCTTTAAGTTTTTGAATTTTATCAATAACCATTCCCATTTGTGTTTCGTCATTGATATTCTCATAATCATCCTTTTTGATATTAAGAATATTAGAACCTATACGTTTCATATAACTTCTGTCGGCAAGTTCAACTGTTACAAGTCCGGTGTTATTTCCAGCTAAAAATGACCGTGCAGCACAGTTTCCAAGTACCATCGATTTACCGACTTTGGGCCTACCTTGGAATACTACTAATGTTTTAAGGTTCCAACCTCCGCCTTGTGTTTTATTAATAAAGTCAAATCCGGATGGGGTGCCAACCTTAGCAATTTGAATATGTGATTTTGGGTCTAAGAAGTTTAGTCCATGACTGGCGTTATCAAAACTAACCGCGAGTTTGCCATTAATATCGTTTCGTATCTTATTGGTGATTTCATCGATATTATCAGGATTGATTGCCGCCGTTTTTAAGAAAGCAATCATATCAAACATAGTTAAATTAAGATTTCTAAGAAGAACAAATGATTTAACATAGGTATAAAGATAGTCGTAACTATAATCCTTTAGGTTGAACAAATATAATTCATCAAATTCTGAATCTTCTACAAAGTAGTTATTTAATTCTAAGAAACTTTTAAGCTCCTTTCTGTTTGGTATTTTATTATACTTTTTGTAAAACTTTAATGCGAATTTATATGTTTCATTTCGTTCTTCTGCACCAAAGTACTTAGGAAGTATCATGGTTATTAATTCCTCTCTAGTTAATGATGCATGGTTATGTGGCTTTAATTCAGACATATCATTATCTGGATTTAAAACAAAATTCCATACCATCGTTTCTAACGAATCTATATTTTCTGCAAAGTCTATCATTAATTAATATTATAAAAATGTGAAATCATCTCGCTATTAATGCATAGTGATTTATTAACTGGGGTTATCCAATTTATAGAAATCATATGTTTTAGCTTGGATATAATATACTCCTTAAATTCAGAGTCTTTCATTCTATCTCCGAAAATGTACTTTAACGTTTTTGTTGTAAATTTAAAGTTATCAAGTGCCAACTCTTTTTTTTCATTTGAATTAATATCATTGATTATATATTTTGTAATTTCAAACCCTATTGCATCCATGCTAATGAAATCCTTCATTAAGTGCATGTTCAATTGGTATTTTATCGGAGTGTCATCCTTTATACTAAGCTCCATCTTCGTCGTCTTCCATTTGTAATTCAATTAATTCAGCAGCTTCAACATCAGCTAATGAGCTATATTTAAATTTAGGTTGAATTACATTTTTATCTAATTCATCTATTACTGCGTCTGTGAATACTCTACTTGAGAATATCTCTCTCCACGGTACAACATCTCCATTGAATTTGATGATGAAATTACGAGCAGCCGCTTTTGGTAAAAAATAAAATGTTTCTCCGTTCACTTCGAACATACTACACGATTCAGATTCAGCTCCCTTTAATTTTGAGAATTCTGTTTCAGTAAGTTTATTACCTCTTTCTACTCCACAATTTTCCCAGCTTAAGTAATCTTGTAATCCAACATATGGATTCATACCTTTATGAAAACTAATATGAAATTCAATCTTTTCAGGTTTAGCTAAACGGTTTTTATCAGTATTGCTCCTAACTTTTACTCCTGTTTTTTCCTTAGGATCCGCATTTGATTCAACGTCATCTTCTCCTTTAAGTACTCCGCGGCTTAACATAAGTACAACCGATGCGGAATATAATGGACCAGATCCTCCAGACATAGCCTTAGGATTATATTTGTCCATACTAGAATAAGTGTGTGATGTAAAAATTAATGGAACCTTAAGGTTTGATAAATCTAGAGTGAATGATTTGAATAGTTGTCTAAGTTCTTTGGCTCTAAGACCCATGTCTTGCGCATTACTTCCCTTTGCAATATCTTCAACTTCTTTATTAGTCTCAAGATGAGTAAGTGAATCTACAATAATCATTATTTTTAAATCGGGATTATTCTCTTTCATCTGAATTATATCATAAACGAAGAATTTAACCTCTGATATAATTCCGATTCTCTTGTAATTTAAAAGATCCATATTAATTCCAAAATTAACGAAATCTTTTTTATCTAGTGCACCCTCTGTATCAATATAGAATACTGCATATCCAATATCTTGGGCATTTTTTATTGCATTAAGACATAAAAATGTTTTTCCAGTATTATGTGATGATATTCCAGTCCCGCCCCAATATCTATGATTATCATGTAATACTTCGAAGTCAAATACCTCCTGTTCATCTAATAATTGTTTGGATGAAATTTTTGATAGGCCATCTAGCGTAATCACTTCATCATTTATATTAAGATCGCCAGCCTTTATCCAATTGCCTTCACGTTGGGTCTCTATTAAATGATCAAGTGATCCACTTAACGTATGGCCATTTTCAGTATTAATCTCGTAACATGACCTAGGGGATTTTCGATAGAAGTCACCGACTTCTTGAAATCCATCAGGCGTGTCTATTAATAATCCATTATTAACATAAGTATCATCTTTGAATAGATCGTATATTTCAATCTCCTCTGAATATTGAGATACATGATCATTAAATACCTCGTCAATATTCTTATTAGTTAATAGTATTTCTAATTCAGAATCTGAATAAAATTCCTTAAGTTCGGTTATCTTTTCGACTTTTATCATATTTAGTTTTTATTATTTTGCAAAACATATCAATACTATCAATTTTATTATCAGTATCCCATATTTCATATATTTTATACCCGTTATTTACAGCTAGGTTTAGCTTGTATTGATCTTTTTTATATACGAAATCAGATGACTCTTTGGAATACGCAGATTTCCAATTGTTCCATTCATGTTCACTTAGTCTATGTTTATTAGGATGAACATGAGATCCATTGTATTCTATTATTATATTAAGTGATGGAATACATAAATCATAAAAGAATATTTTATTATTTTCGTCTACTATAAAATGCTCTTTTTCTTTATATCTTATATCATTTAATTCTAATTTATAATCAGATCTAAGTACATCTATTATATCATCAAAAAATATAGCGGACTCATTAGAGTAGAACTTGACATTATGATTTGATAATTTTCTAATCTTAATGTCAAGTAGTTCCTCAACAGATTTACTATTTAAATTATTTTGCCATTTTTCTTGACGTTTATTGAAAATTTTCAATCCTTTAATCTCACCATGTTTCTCTATGCATATATCAAGTGAAAATGTATGTTGCCTTTCATATAATGCCTTCTTAGCATCCATCATCGATATTCCATTATTTAAAAAGTATTGTAAACTAGTAGGGGCAGTATAATATTTCCTGCCATCTCTTACATCTTTCCAAAATTTAATCGGACCCATTGACTGTTTTATTCTAATCTTTTCCCTTGATTCTAATTCAGTGTACTTTAAATTAGTTTCTGGATTAATCTTATCAATATAAAACTCCCATCTATTAGAATTACCTTTAGATTTACATATATCGTCGTAATCTTGTCTGTTTTTAATTTTAGCAGTAACTAATTTAGATCTATTAGTTACGATATCAATAGCAGTATTCTTATCACATTCATTTGATAACATTACATTATTAATTCTCCAAGTAGATTGCCTATCCTTTAGCATTTTAATAGCTTTAAATTTACTCCATCCTCGTGTGATGTAATAATTAATATTTGAATTAGAAATGCTATAAAAACCAAGCGAAGTAGGTCTAGCTACTTCGCGTATTGGTGATATTAATTTACTATGATGATTAAATAATTCGACATATAAATTATAATGTTTCACAAATTTATTAGGATTGATAACATTTAATAATTTAATATTATCACTAATTATATTAAAATACTCAGTAAATGATAATGGAGAGCTATGATATTTAACTCTATTAATCTTGAATAGGTTCTGTAGATTTTTCATCGAATACATTTCTGAATATCTCCTTACTCTTTATTTTATATATTAGAATCTTTTCACTTTTTATTAAACATCCGGAATCTCCACCAATACCTAAACTTCTTGCATTTGGATATCCCCCTCTAAGTGATCCCGATAATTGGGCGTTTAATAAATAGTTGCCAGATGGGATATATTCAGTGACATCTGAGAATCCTTTAAGTTTTACTCTTTTCTTTGTTGTTTTCTCAAGATCAGTACTGAATCGACTGAATGCTGATATTAAATCTGTTGCTTTCGACATAACTATAGTGTTTTAATTTATAGTTTTTTACTACGAAAAATCGATAAGTTTTACTAATGTAAGTATGAAATCAGGAGAAGAGCAGCAGACATAGTTAAAGAATCTTCAATATCACCCTTTAGAACCCTTGTTAATTTTATTTTATCGAGACTATACAATTTTTTATCTTTTTCATCATCTGATAAATCAAGAGCAAATCCACTAAGATCCTTTGAATACTCATCTAGGTTTAAAGCATAACATTTATATGTTTTAGAGAACGGTAAATTATGTTTAATATTTCCTAAGAAATATAAGTCATTAACGTCTACATTTAATCCAAGCTCACCATTTATGAGTTCATGTAGTTCATCAAATATAGAATCTGAGCTTTCACTAAAATCAGAAGTAATACAAGTATGACCCTGTTCATTACTTAAGTAATCTAAATACCTAGCTAAGTATATGTTCTTAACTTTGGATTCGCTTGTGTCAAATGGAATTAAACATACGCTATCAACTTCACAAACCACTCTTCTTAGGTTAGAATTGCCATCTGTGATATTAAGCACTTTGTACTTGCCGTCATGATACAAATCAGTCGATTTAAAATCTTTATTGTTCATTTACTTCTGTTAATTTTACCTCACTGCCTTTCGGTTTAGGAGTTGTAGTTTTCTTACCGTCTAATATCTTAACCATTGATTCGTTAACTACTTTATTATTTATCAAAGAGTTTACGTATTTAGATAGTTGATCTATGAACAGCTCTTTATTTTCTGCATTATTATACATCATTTTTAATAATTTCCTGTCGGGTATTTTAATATTCATTTTTAGAATAATTTCAGTTTCATCTGAATTAAACATTGCGAATGGGTTAACCACCGGTGCCGCTCTCTCAACAGTAGGAGCAGGATTATGTGCATTAGATACAATATGCTGAGGCTTAGGAGTAACCGCCTCTGACATTTCTCCATTAGCTAGTTTAGTAGATGGTATAGCCTCAGGTTTTCTAGGAGTATGTATAGACTGAACTTCACTCTTACTTAATGGTTGCATATCTCCATGAATCATCATAAGATCGCTGTTTATCTTGTCGATATCTACCTGTGATCCATCATCAAATATAGCAACAGCACCACGTCCCTGTTGACGAATATCTCGTACTTTAACAAGTTTTCCTATTAGCTCAGGTCTATCTGTTTTTATCCACTGGAATTGCTGACCTGAAAAATTCTGTTGATAGTTAATTAATTGTTGCTCTGTCATAATTTCACGTTTATTATTTTTTATTATCTTCTGTATCCAATTTGGTAACTTCATAATTATATAGATTTTTAAATTCAAATACCGGAATAGGTAAAGTTATTGTTGAATTCCAAATAGACTCATTATATTCAGTAGTTAGAACTACATTAGATGTTTTATGTTTAAGCGTATTAATTAACGTGACATATATTATGTTAGTACATTGATTTACCACTTTATTGTTAATATTACGCTTCAGCCATTTTATTAATTTCATACTAGTTGAATTTTAAATCTTTTATTTCATCCTGTGCTTCTATTCTAGCATTATATAGTTTTTCTAGAATTAAACGTGCAACCGAATCTTTTTGACTATTAAATAGTGTATCATTTTTAGTTTTAATCTCAGTTCCATTTTCCTTTATCATTCCAATCTTACCTAGATACGTATCAGGAGAACAATTGAACTGCATTTGTATATTAGGGTACATTGATTTAAAATCATAACATGATACAAATTTATAATAACCTGGAACAGGAGGCATTACATACGCTCCCGCATATGTTGAGTCTTCTTCCTTTTTACTTTCCCATGGTTTCTTAAGCATTTTCTGATTAGTTTTAAGGAATTGACGGCACATTAAAACCTCAGTTATATGCACCGGACTAAAAATCTTATTAACTTCTACTTCTGCTATATTTGCCACTGAAAACGCTACATCTAGTAATCCAAATTTATCCTCTAATAATTTAACAAGGATATTATCAATTATATTGTATAGAGTAAACATGTATAAATCTTTTTGAAATTCTCTGAAACTATTATAAGGATGTTTAAGCTTACTTGTGTTTAATGCTTTGTTTGATATATAATCAAGTGTTGTATTTTCAACAACTTGGTAAGGTTTATATCCAGGATCAATAAAGAGTTGCATGTAATCAACTATACCCGTATGGGTTGGTAACTTATGTCTCTTAGAAAAGGTCTTCCTAGATGTCATATTTTGTAATGAATCTACTCCTATTTTAGATGATCGGTTCATTAAGTATTGCCAATCAAAGTCAATTACATTCCATCCTGTTAAAAATGCTTGACGAGGTGCTATTTTATGGAAATAAAATTCCATTAACTCTTTCTCCGTTTCAAAGAACATGTACTTTACCGTGAAGTTTTGATCTAGTATCTTTCTATCTCTTGGATCATGTGGAATTGTATTTTTGAAATATTGATTTACTTCAAGTTCCATTTTCTCGATTTCAGGTTTTCCAATACCGTTAGGAAATTCATCGGATCGCATGATAGATAATATATAGTTAACGCCATCTTCATTACCGAATGATATCATTCCAACAGGCATCTTTGCTTCTTCTGGTTTAGGAAAAGTATCATCTGTTAGTAATATCTCAATATCAATATATTCTTTGTTAGGGTGATTATCGAAGTTGTAAATGAGCGCACGCTCGTCCGGAGTTAATTTTTCAATTATCAATTCTTCTAATCTAGTTCGAGTTAACCACTTAGGATCAGACTTATCTTGTCGTATATTAGCCCCGTCCCAATTTTTATATAATGATGGCTTATCAGCTGGTGCCCAGTTAAATATCTCATGGTCGGCTAAACGTTTCCGTATGTATGCTATCTTTCCATTAGCATCATAATAAGAAATCATTAAATCATGGTCCTGTACTTCTACTCCTATTATCATATTTTAAAGTTGTGGTATAAACATTTCATTAACATGGTTACATGACGAGCATGCAATCACAGGTATTGGTGAAATACTATCTCGGTCTTGGCCTGTTATAAATTTTGAGACTTTTCGTAGCATAATCTTTTCTTCGAAAACTTTACATTCACAGTTTTCACATGTAATATCCTCGCCATCCTTTAACTGTTCACTTGTTAATTGGCCAGGATTATTATTTTCTCCGTTTAACATGTCCATATTGTTATGATTTATTTTATATTTAGTAAATGATATTATATGCTTTATATACTTAGAAGCAAACATTTGATCATTTATTAAATTATTATACTAAATATATAAGCTCACGATCTATACTTTAGTATATTTTTTAGGTTTATTGTGAATATTAATGAATAAATAATAAAAAATATCTTTGAAAAATGGCCGAAAGAAGGATCAATTTAAACAATTATAAATCCAGCGGTGTATATACCGTTGAGATTGATCAAAGCGAAAATGTTGCACTTCCACTTACATCAGGTAGATTAGTAATCGGATCAAGTAGAGTTGGACCGTTCAACACTATCGTTTTGGTAAACGACGTAAGAACACTTAAAGCAGTGTTCGGGGAAATAGACCCTAAATTAGAAAAATCAGGAGGTTATTTCCATAGATCAATAGAGGTTGCTCTTAGAGAAGGACCGGTATTTGCATTAAATGTAATGCCTTTAGATACTACTTTAGATACTACCTTAAATGAGGATAATGCATTCTTTACTACGTTTAATACAGAATCATCATCAAAGAATAGTGGTGGAAATCCGATGTCAAACCCAATGATTAATTTCTTTAATAAAAGAAGATTATGGTTTGCAGACGCGGAAGAATTAAATAAAACTAAAAACGTTGCTAATGGAGACGACGAAGTACTTAATCTAAATGGATTTGGTAATACATCTATTGCTTCTAATAAATTATTATCATTTGTAAATACAGGTAAATCTAACACTACAATATGGGTAAGAAAAGCTTCAACTACTGGATTTGATATAACATCACAAGAATGGTATAATACAGTAGGAGGAGGAGAAGAAATTGAATTTCCATCATACGTTCATGAAGATGATTTTATATCAGACTATATGGTTGAGGTAATGATGGTAAGTGGGAATTGGACTAATTATTTAAAGTTATCTAAGGATCCAGTTTACAAACAGTTCTTTAATGCGTCAGGATTAATAGATGCAAAAACATCAGACTTCTTTGCTCTTAGAGAAATTAAAGTAATAAGTAGAACAGTAGGATGTTTAATACCTGATTTCAAGGATCAAACCGGAAATTCAATTTCAATTGATAGATTAGTTAACAGATTATTCCCTACCACTGGAGTTATGTGTGCGATCGATGGAGATAAATTAGATTTAATTGATTTAGAAAATACTGCATTTAACGATGTTGAGGTTGATACTCACAGAATTGATTTAGTAGGACATGGTTATGATGAATTAATTTATACAGCAGATGACGGAGGATTTGATAAAGCTACAGTAGCTGCAGAATCAACTCCATTAATTGATGTATTAAGTTACTGTAAACCTGCAGATAAGATATTAGTATTTTCAGCATTGACATCAGACACTATACTAGAATCTACATTCCTTGCTGGAATTGGAATAGCACTAGGAGAAACTAGAGTTATTACTGGAGGTACTAATAAGTATATGATAGCAATGGATGATAGTAAATTATATGACGCTTATAACAAAGGATTTGTTAGAGATGGGGATATTATATCTGACGGAGTTAATGATTATTATTTAAAAATCGAGAACGAATTAACAGTAACGGTTGGAGGAAATGATTTAAAATACATTAAGGTTTTAGCATATTCTGATAATTCATTAATTAACGGTGTAAATATTAATAATTATACTAATGCAACTAATGAATATATTCAAATAGAAACTGCAATCTCTGAAGAATTTAAAATAACTTTAGATCTTTCAGATACAAATTGGGTTTCTGATTATGTTATTACTCAACCTAATGTACTTACGATAGGAGTTAACACGGGAAATGTTGCTAATAAAGCGATAATTGATGAGTTCATTAAAGTAAATCACTATATTAAAGGTAAAACGGTTGGGAATACTAGAGATAGATTATTAAAAATTATTTCGGTAAATTCTACGCAAACTCCTCTTTCACCAGCGCGTCTAGAGTATGTTATTACAACAATGGCTCCTTCTGCTGATGAAATTAGTGGAATTGATGCAACTGGAAATAAAATACATATTTATAAAGGAGTTTCTAATTTCGTTGGAGAACTTAGAGGACAATACTTAAAAGGATTTAAAGTAAGAGACGCACTGTTACCAAACAGCACTGCAGAAAGACAATCTGAAATATTAAGATACTTATTTGATTATACTTCAATTCCTCAAGCATTAGCTGGAAAAGAAGTAATTGATTTCAGATATATAGTTGATACATATGAAGGAGAAATTTCATCTTCTAGTAAGTATTACTTATCTAAGATTTGTGCATTACATGGTCAATCTATGGCTCTTTTAAATGCGCCGTCTATTAAACAATATGAAAAATCAGTAGATCCTAGTTTTATAGATACTACTAATAGACTATTAGCAGCTAGACATATTGCTACTGGGGGAGATTTAGGTCTTAATCCAAGTTTCACTTTCAAGTTCGCTGAAGAAGATGTAAATGGAGTTCCACTATCATCATATTCAATGTTTAATTTCCCTAATTTAATTATTAGAAATGGAAACAGAAACATATCGGTACCACCAGCAGCTTATATTTCTAACTTATATGTTAGAAAGTTTAAAAATGGACAACCGTTCTTAATTGTAGCAGGTGGAAAAAGAGGAGTTATTACTGATCCAGAATTAGTTGGAGTAGAATACGAATTAACTGATGAGGATAGAGATTATTTAGAGCCAATTGGACATAACTTAATTGTTAAGAGAAGAGGATTTGGAACATTGTTATTCTCAAATAATACTGCATATCAAAGAATTAACTCGGCACTTAATAATGCTCACGTTAGAGATAATCTTTCTACAATAGAAAGAGATCTTGCAAGAATCTTATTTAACTTCTTATTTGATTTTAATGATTCAATTACGAGATTAAGAGTTAAGACAATTGTTGAAAACTATTTAGACTCAGTAGTTAATGCTAGAGGGTTAAGTTCATATTCAGTTATATTTGATGCTTCTAATAATACAGGAGAAGTAATTGAAAATAATGCCGCAATTATTGATGTAATTGTAGACTTTCCAAGAGGAATTCACAAGTTCATTAATAGAATTACAATCACTAGAGTTGGTGGAAGTTTAAGTTCAGAATCTACTGGATTTACACCATCTTTCTAAATAATACTTATAAAATTCAGAAGCCCAATCGTATATGATTGGGCTTCTTTTGTTTATAACGTTTCGGGTCTTTCAAGGTTTCTAAGAATATCTGGTGGTGGAGGTAAACCTTTACCTTAATCCAACTTATCTCAGCTTTACTGTTATATACAAGTATTACTCGTATTCATCGAGTTCTACGTCTTCTATATTATCTAATATGCACATAATGTCATTTGACATTATCATATAGTGCCTTTCTCCTTTGTAATTAAGTTCGGCGCCAGCAAACCTATTACATAGAATAAGATCTCCAGGCTTAACCATCATTGGATTATTAGGTGTACCATCTCCACAAGCAACCACGGTAGCAATATTAGGTCGCTTAACCGCTTTTTCAGGCAACATTAACCCACTCTTAGTTACGGTTTCCTTTTTTCTAGGTTTAACTAGTATTCTTTCATATAACGGTTTCATATCGATGTAGGATTATTTTTTAAATTTGTAAAATTCTTAAAGTTAAATTTTGTAAAATCTTCTCTAATAATAGCAGTCATGAGGTTATCCTTGACGTACTCAGGGAACATATTACTCGATAAACGTATTAGTCTAGTATTGAATATAAAATGTTTCTTAGTGTCACTTAATTGATTAATATCAGATACTTTATTTAATATACTTATATTTTTAACTACAAAGTTTACAAAGGTTTCATCAAATGTATCTAATAGATCTACTGCTTTATTTCCGTATTCATGTTGGATAAGTTCTATCATTTTATTAGTTTTAATAGGAGTCATTTTATCCATCTTAGGAATATTATCCTTCTTATCTCCTCTAAATATTTTAGTGAATATATCTAAAACTGGTTCAATTATATACTCTACATATTCCTTCTCTTTAAGAGAGTTAATAGTTTGAGATATAGCAGATGTAGTTATATGAGATTCACTCAAAGAAAAGAAATTGTCCTCTTCCGAATCGGCCACGTCAGTAGTAAAATCTTGAGGTAAACATAATTTCTTGTGTTTACGTTGTTGTTTAGGATAAATTACAATAACATTTTTTCCATGTGAATATGTTAATTGTGCGATATCGCCGTCTACTGTATATACAATGACATCGGTATTTAATATCTCGCATAAATATGCGATTATATCATCTCCTTCGGTACCGGTTATTCGGTAGTAATTCATTCCTGTTCGTGATATTAAAGATGGGACTATTTCATTTTGGAAATATTCAAAAAATAGATAAATCATATTATCCCTTTTTCTATTACCTTTATATACGAACGCATCAGGCGTAACTAATGAATCGCTAAATGATTCTTCACGTGCGAAGAATTTTTGAATGTAATCCTTTCTCCAGCTTTTAGAATCAAAAACTAAGTGCACTCTACTGATTTTTTTACCGATAGGTGCAATTAGTGAATAAAAGTAATTTAAGCAGAAGTTTCTAAACTGAATTTTGACTTGTTCTTTTAGTATAAATTCTCCGTCATTTAATATATCATTCACGTAGTATTTAGATCCAATACTTTTATCTCTAAAAGCAATATTTCTAGCTACACTTACTGCTACATTTAAATAGGCATTACCATCTACAACAAAGTCCATATTCGTTTATCTTAAGATTTAGATACAGGCTCAGCAGTTGCAACAGGTTCAGCAGTTACCGGTGTAGAACTCTTCTTGATAGTTTTAATAGCTTTTGCTATTAATTCAGATTCGTCTAGACTGTATAGCCCCTTTGATTGTCCATAATTTGCTCCTGCAATCAATACAAAAATTGCTTGATTAAGGTCTAATGTAGATAGGAATTTTTCATAATCCTCTTCATTAGTGTAAGATACAGTTCCCAATAGAACCGTTCTAGGCTCTTCAGTTGGACTTTGTGATTCTGGTGCTTCTTGAGTTTTCATGTCTGGTCTTTTCATTATTATTAAATTATTTTAAATATTATAAATCTTCAAATAGAGCGTCATACTCATCTTTTTCAGAAGTAACCTTGCTTGATGTATTAGATACCGGTTCAAGTGGAGAATCTGAAATGTTTTTAGATTCAAACTTAACAGGTTCGTTTATTAAATCGGTAGTATGCGAAACATTTCCTGAGATTTTAGCTAATATAGCTTCTTTCATTTTAACATCCTTAGTTCTATTTAGAACCATATCAAGTACAGGTCTAGGTTGAATAAGTGTTATGATACTCTCTACTACTTTATTAAATTGATCGTCTGTCCATTCTCTATGTAAATATTCATCTAATGTTGGAGTGTTTTTCTTTAAAAACTCCTGTACTAAATTTACTGACTTTTCATTGTTTTCAGTAACAATAGACTTATCTCCAATTTTAAATACGAATGGAGTAATTTCGTCCATGAATTTACATTTCGTCCAATCTCTAAAGATTTTAGTCTTTTTACCAACTACACATAAGAAATCTTTTCCTTGTAATAAGTGATATGGATTAACAGACGGGGATGTCTCAACTAGTTCACTTTCTTCAGGATTTATCTGGCCGTCGATAATTGAATTAATTTGAGATGAAAATTTAAAGAATTTAATAGTTCCTTCTAATTCGGGACGTTGCGGATCTTTCTTGATATAAACTGGAGACCAGTTTGAATGCCATCTTGAAAAACTGTTCTTTAAAGTTTTATGTAATTCTGGTTCCTCTTTCTCAAGAGTTTTAATTACAGATTCAATATCCCAAAGTATAGAAGGGTTACTAACGTTAGATGGACAATCCACAAATGTTGCTTCCTTTGTTAATGGGTTATAAAATTTAGCAGAATACTTTGTGTACTTGCTTTTAGTCTTGTCATGGATATAGGGTACAAATCTGAAAACAGATTGATACTTTCCATTAAATTCGTTAGGATCCGGATTGTAAATGTTAGCATCCGTCTTACGTTCGTACGATGAAGATTTAGGTTTAAAGCTATCATCTGGTAAATCAAAAAAGTCACTCATAGGTATTTATTATTTTTAGTTATATTTATATAGATATTATACTTATAGCGATGATTAAGTTTCATCACGTTATATAAAAAATGACAACATATAGTTGTCATTTTTAAGTTAATAGTGGTGATTAAATTACTTTCCAGAGATTTCCTCTCTAAGATCTTTAGCACCATCTTTAATAGTAGCCATAGATTTAGCGTTAGTTGGATTGTGGATTGCTTTTCTGATACTTTGTAAACCCTTTCTTAAACGTCCTCCTGCACTCTTTATACCATTGACGTAAAACTTGTCGACATCACCATTTTCTTCCATATCTGCAATTAATGCATCAATTTTTCCAAATACTAAATCCTTTGCTTCGTTTACTGCTGTTTTAAATGTTTCAAAACTATTCTTCATAATTGTTAAATTTTAATAATCTTATACAGAGTGTATTGGAATGGTTTCATATAGACTTAACAATTTTACTAACTCTGGGGTCAGACATGTTAAGTTTTACATCCGGGTAATTTTCAAGGGCATGTCGTAACCATATATCGAATACTTTTTCATATTCCGAGTTACTTAATTTTCCATCTAATACGAACGGAATTAAATATTTGTCGAATAATTCATCTAATTCTATATCTTCCGTCTTTGTCCTTTCATACATTCCAATAACCATAGATTCAATTTCATCAGGTAGGTTAAAGTATTTAAAGCTGTTATTTGCGATGTCCCTATCACTTCCGGAACTAGGTCTAACATTGAACGGTTCACGATTCCATCCAACTTGATTGGTATGATTTAGTTCATGCATTATTATATCCACTAATTTAAATTCAAGTTCTGTATATAAATCAGGTTCTCTAGTTGGATTAATTATTAATGTAATTATTATTTCAGGTATTATTAGATCACTTTTATTAATATAAGTATTCGCATCCATTGCGAACCCATATTTCTTAAAGTTTATTTCTTCCCATTGGAGATCATTAAAATGCTCATCTTTTTCAAAATTAGGAGAATCATCCTTCTTTACTTGAATTATTAAATCAAATGAAAAATCATCATAATATTCAAGGTCCCTAAATTCAGTATATGACTTATTTAAATCATTATGCTTCCTTACTATTTTAATTACATCAGATGCATATTTAGATGTTTTAGGAGTATCTTTAAAGTTTTCAGTAATATATTGATTAAATCCCTTTATCATTTTTTAATAGTTATAAATGTGACATCAACAACATCAGTTGTCGGAATTTTATGTTTAGGCGAGAATATAACTTCTGAATCCTGAGTTTTAGTTCCTTCTAATCCTGCTTGAATAGCATTCTTGAATTTATTAACATATTCTTTATCATCAGGAGTTACTGAATCTCTTACACCTGCTATATAATTAAGAAGTGATTTCCTCTTAATTTCAACCGCATCCTTCGATAATCCACTAGATTTAGTATCTATTGTTGTTTCTAACCACCTAACTAAGTCAGGTTTTATGATTTCATATGTAACGTACCGTTTAGATGAGCTACCGTCAGGAAATGTATAATCTCCTTCGTCTCCTTCTTCTATGAATAATACAGAATATATTGGTTCAGGTATTGGTGCAGCTGCGCCCTCTTCTCCTAAATCTTGTTCTGCAATATAGTTCGAAAAGTACTTTAAGTGTTTTAAGTCTTTATTCATCTTAAATTCTTTTTTATTATTTATCATAAAAAAGCCCTCAATTTGAGGGCTTTTGTTTATTTAGTGTTCCATATAAATTCTTGATAGTATAGGAGGGTTATCCAATCATCAGCTCTCATATTACTTTATTATTGCTAAATATTGATTTCCGAATGGGCTTTGTGAAAAGAAAAGTCATATATGTTCTATCTTTATTGTTTGATAAGATAGAGTCATGATTTCCAAGCCCGGTTACCTTCTCATCTAATCTTGCATAATGATTTTTAAAGATTGAATCGCAATAATCAACTTTTTTAAAATTCTTATATTTATGTAATTGGTTTATTTTTGATAATTTTAATTTTTTCATAATTTTATAGTTTCTAAAAATTCAGAGTAATCTTTGTCTAATATAATAATATATTGCTTGCCAGTATTCTCTACTGTTTTTCGTTTAGCATTTAATACTTTAAGTCCTCCTTGTTGTTTCATTATGTAAGACGACTTTATTTCTATTTCAATATTATCGATTGAAAAATCAGTAAGTATTATATTCTTTAAATATTTATTATCACATTTATAAGAATTACCATTACTTATATTATCTAATACTCCTAATTCTTCACATAGTTCTAAAAATTCTAATTCATATAAACTTTGATAGTATAGATCAGTCTCTTTATATTTCTTGACTTTGTGATTTTTAACCCAGTCTCTATTATATTCGATCATTCGTTTTGAATTCTCATCATATTTACAATGTCCTTTACAATATTTCCTAGGTTTACCCCTATCCCATGACTCAATATTATTATCACATTTTGGACATTTAGGAACTCCATTCAGTTTAATATATTGTTCCTTTAAGTAATCATATTTTTTATGGCCTATTGTATGAGTTGAAAATTTACCTCTTTTAAAGTTAGGAGATTCATTACAGTATCCACATTGACATATAGGAGCAATACCATTATATTCATATCGCACCACATATTCTTTTAGGGATAGATCATGTTCGTCTTTTAAATGTCGAGTGAAGAACCCAGATTGAGCATGATGTTCAGTATTACAAAGTTTACAAATAGAAAAAGCCATAACTTAGATGTTTTATTTATTTATCTAAGTTATGGCTGTTAAAGGTGTATAAAATATTTAAAATGCTAACCGCACTTTGAGCTGCCGCAATTTCGACAAAGCAAACAGCCTTCTTTGTATTCCAATGATTCAGATCCACATTCATTACAAGTTTTACCGGATTGCAATGTTCCATCTTTAATATATTTTTTAAGCATGCGTTTTACTCCGGATTTCCAAGTGGTTATTAGATCGCCATCAAGATTTAATCCATTAATTAGGTCAATAACATATGGTAGTGGCATGCCGTGACGTAATATAGCTGAAAATGTTTTTGCTAAGTCGTAATATTGATCATCAAACGCATGATTTAAGCTTGGAATAGTAATATCGTGACCAGTTTTATCATTATATACAAAGTCATAGTTAGATAGTGTACCGTCTCCCTTTGTTCGTTTAATTATGCCATTTTCTACATAGCTAGGTATTGGAAAGTTTTCATGTGCACCTGTGAAGATCTCATATGGTTTTCCATCTAGCTCTCCTATTAATCCAATCCATTTTTCTCCCTTGTTCATAAAAGTAAGAACTGATGTATCTAGATTAGTTGGTCGTTTAGGTGCGTGTGATTCTTTAAATAATTCAGCCTTTACTTTGTCTTCTTTTGAAATAAGGACTCCAGATCTAGATCCGTCTCTGTATATCGTACATCCTTTACATCCTTCTTGCCATGCTGTTATATATACCTGATTTACTAATTCTTCTGAAACATCTTCAGGTAAATTAACAGTTACTGATATAGAATGATCTACCCATTTTTGGATTCGACCTTGCATTCTTACTTTTTCTACCCAATCCACATCATTTGCCATTCCTTTGTAGTATGGAGATTTTTCAATCAATATGTTTACAGTTTCATCGCTTAATTCCTCAAGGGGAGTCGATTTATCATGTTCAGGAAGATATTTATATCCGGTGATTTCTATCCACTGTTTGAAAGCGTGATGGAATACGTTGTATTCTTCCCAATGATCTCCAACACTGTCGATGAACACTGCATTGGAATTCACATCATTTGGATTAACCTTTTTACGTCGTCTGTATGATACCATAAAGGCAGGTTCAATACCAGATGATGTTTGTGCCATTAGTGATACAGTTCCAGTCGGTGCAATAGTTAATAGTGCAATATTACGTCTGCCATATTTCATTAAATCTGCGTGTAATTCAGGGTCGGCATCTTTAATTCTATTTAAAAACGGGTGGTCATGCTCTCTAGATGGATCCCATATTGCAAAAGATCCACGTTCTTTTGCTAACTCACACGATGATCTAAATACCTCAAGTGCATAAATCTTGTGCACGTTTTCGGCAAATTTAGTAGCCTTTGGAGTTCCATAAGTTAAACCTAATGCAGCTAACATATCACCTTCTGCTGTGATGCCAACTCCAGTCCTTCTACCTTCTTTACATTTTTTCTGGATTCTAGTCCATAATTCTATCTCTACTCGTTTAGTAGTTTTAGATTCTGGATCGTTATTTAATTTATTAAGTATTCCATTAATTTTCTCTACTTCTAAATCAACGATATTATCCATTATTCTCAACGCATATCTTGCGTGTTTTTTAAATAACTCAAAGTCAAATTTAGCAGAAGTTGTAAATGGATCTACTACATATGATAATAAATTAGTAGCTAATAGTCTACATGAATCATCTGGACATAATGGTATTTCGCCACAGTTTTTAACACATATACCAGAAGATACATTATAGTTGTCATCCTCATAGCTTGTTATTACATTATAATTATGATTATCGTCTACTGTTATATTATATACATCCTCGTGTCCTAAGAATTCAATAGATACTACTTTATGATTAGCTGACACTTGATTTTTAAAATTTGAAAATGTTCCAAATCTAAAGTCATTAGCTAAATGTTGAGGTAACCCTGTATTTTTAGCATATTCAATCCAGTTACGCTTAGTAACTTTCCCTTTAGCATTAAATAGTTTTATACCATGTTCTAATATTTCAGAATTTGTAAATCCGCTATATTTAGGATTAGTTTTACCCGGGTTAGATGCAAAGTTAAACTTCCATTCATCGGACATCATATGATATGGATTATTTAAACCCATCATTAAATCCGCATGCAATCTAGTATGACGTTCATGTGTCATTAGTTCTAGATTATCATATGAATCATTAAATGAATCAAAATCTATATGATGTAAAGCATATTCCTTTGATTCATATGTTTTAGCATAGTTAAAATCATGAATTAATCTATATTGTCTCTTATTTCGATGAAGTCCTCCACTCATTCTAGCTCCTACATTTGAAATTTGTCGATATCTAGTATTTGAAATAGATGAATTAAATGGGGAAATTGAATCTCCAGATTTAAGGTCCTTTAATTTAACATAAGTTAGATCTCTTTTTAATATCATATGATCAGGAGTAGCTTTAAGTTCGCTTCCGTCATCTAATGTTAATTTCCAAACCTCTTTATTATTTCCAGTTTTTCTAGGATTTCTTCCGTATTTTATTTCGATTTTTCCAGTTTCAGTATTTGTTGAATATACTGGAATATCTTTACCCTCAGATGTTAATTGACTTATACTTACTGCATTTCTACCATCGGCAACCGCTATTAACGTATCTCCTGTAATACATGGGTTAGTTGAAACTGTTTTATATCCTAAATCGGCATATCTATCTGGAAGTGATTCTCTTATAATTTGATCCCAAAATAAAACTCCAGGTTCTGCTGATTTCCAATTGTTAGTTATAATTTTATTCCATATTCGATGTGCGTCTACTTCTTTTGTAACGGAAGGATTAATTGCGTCAACCGGCCACTGTTGTGTATATTTTCCATCTCCAATAACAGCTTTCATGAAATCATCGTGTGCTTTTATCGATACATTAGCTCCAGTTACTTTAGTTCCATCTAGCTTAGCATCTATGAATGATTCGGAATCAGGATGTTTAATTGACATCGATAACATTAATGCTCCACGTCTTCCATCTTGAGCAACTTCCCTAGTTGAGTTTGAATATCGTTCCATAAATGGAACAACACCAGTTGAAGTAAGAGCTGAATTATTAACTTTGCTTCCCTTTGGACGTATTGATTCTAGAGTTTGTCCAACTCCACCCCTACGTTTCATTAATTGTACTTGTTCTTGATCTAGTTTAAGAATTGCGCCGTACGAATCAGATGGACCAGACTCTCCGATTACAAAACAATTAGATAGAGATACTGTTTGGAAATCATTCCCGATACCACTCATTGGGGATCCTTGAGGTATAATATATTTAAAATCCTTTATAAGTGATAGGATGAGCTCATATGACATTGGATTAGCATAATTATCTTCTACTCTAGATATTTCTTTTGCTATTCTAATATGCATATCATCTGGAGTTAATTCATATATATTTCCAGCTGAATCCTTTAATGCATATTTGTTAACCCATACGTCAGCAGCTAGTGTATCTCCTTTGAAATAATTAATGGACGCAGATATGGCCTGATCTCGAGTATATGTTAAAGTTTGATTATTTTTAAGTTTTATCGCTTCCATGTATTATTGTTTTTTTAGGTTGTGCTAGTTGAACCGAATCCGCCTGATCCTCTTTCTGTAGTTTCTCCGTTAAATAATTCGTCCTCAGATTGAACCTCTTCAATTGAAACATAATTAACAGGTAAACATATAAGTTGTATAACTTTATCACCTGCAGTTAATGTTTGTGCTGATTCGCCAACATTCTTTAGATCTATATGTATTTCACCTTGGTAATCTTCGTCTATTACGCATGCTCCAATTAGTAATGATTTTTTTACAGCAATTCCTGATTTATTCATTGCTACTAATACATGACCCGTTGGAATATTTACTTTTATTCCGGATGGAATAAGAATAGATTCATTTGTGTTTATGATAGTTGTTACAAAATCATTTGGAATAAATAAATCTATTCCAGCTGAACCTGGGGTTCCGCGATCAGGCGTTTTTACATTTCTTACTTTTAGAATTTTCATATTATTGAGATTAGACTAATATGCCGCTTGATGAGCGGCATATTAGTGATGTTATTAGTTAATTAATATTTTACTTAAATTATTAAGAGTTTAACCTTCGTTTTCTACAAATTCAAATTGAATACTCTTATTAATGGGATCCACATTTGACACTCTAACTTTTGGATAAAGATTTAGATTTCTCTGTAAATCCTTTTTTCTAAGTGTAACTTTAAATGATTCGTCGTCAACTTGAATTTGAATAGAACTATTATTTGGATCTACTTCGTAATCAAAACTTTCTCCTTTTGTACGATTTCTAAGATCATCCCACTGTTTCTTTTCAGGGTCAATTGATTCAGGATCAAGAGTAAGAACTACTCTGTATTGTGATCCATTTTTAGTTACATTCTTAATATATACATCGAGTTCATCTCCAGCTCTAAGCTGTGTTTTAGCTGTATTATAATCATCAAATTCAGAAGAATGAACTAATCCTGTGTAATATCCGTCGATTTCAATAAATACTCCAAAATCATATGGCTTAGTAGTTAATGTTCCGGTATATTGTTTACCAAATTCAAGTTCACTAACCATAGCGGGCATAGATTTGACAATGTATTTTTTATAAGATAATATAAATAAATCATTTGATTTATCATAGTTATCTACCATCACATTAATAGTGGAACCAAGTAATTTAGAAAAGTCTCTAATTACATTTGCTCCAGCATGTGATCCTGGTAAAAAGCAATCAACTGTACTTTTGTATGATACAAGATATCCGCCTTTTATAAGTTTATTTATTTTTACTTCAAACCACGTGTTCTCTTTAAAATGAGTTTGTAATTCGTTTTTATTGTTTATAGATACGCAGTCCTTTTCGGATCCTACAAAGGCACAATTTCTATCATTTTTTATAATCATTACGTTAAATGATGGATTTTCACCGTTTAATAGATCATCAAGTGATGATATATATTCATTAAATGGAATAATTACGTCAACCCTTGAACTAACTTCCTCTGCTGATACATGTTTATTGTCAAATGATATATGAGTTGCTTTAACCTCATATATTTCTCCAATTTCAAGATCCTTACATGCATGTGTACTTATTCCAGTTCTCGATTCATGTGCCTTCATAGCGTCATATAAGTCTTGAGCATATGGTTCTTGACAATATACCTTTATTCCAGCGTCTTTGTCTTCTTGACTAATATTAATAGTGGAATTAAATTTTCCACTAGTATTGAAAATCGCGTCGAAATCTTCCTCGTTATTTTTATTGCTTTTCATATTGTATTATATGTATACTTATACTATGGGTAGTTTTAAAAGTTTTATTGAAATTATAAATATGCCCTAAAAAATCCTACTTGGTCTGCTGCTACTGAATTGAATTCGTCTAGAAATAATAAAAATAGTACATTCTTCATAGTTAATCTTTCCCATGGCGGAATATCATCTGCTGCTAATATTGGGTGAATTTCTCTAATTAAATCTGAAGTGCCAGTCATTCCAGCGGCAGCTACTAATAATCCAGCAACTGGATTTAATACAATAGGGGAAAGTACTGTTTTTAAAATACCAGATGCAATTGCTAACATGTCTTCTGAAATTAAAAATTGAGCATTAGATTTCTTCTTTGCAAAACTAAGTTGACCTTTTGCTATAAATAAAGCTTTGGCGATTGGTCCAAATGGTGGAGCTTTAAATACAGCACTCTCTAAAACATTTAGCTCCATTCCATTTCCGTTTTTTATATTTGGAGCATTTATTATTGCGTAGTATGATTTAAGTAATACTTCTATATCTTCAGTTATTGAATCTATAAACTTCTTCATAAATGATTTAATATCGTTAGGACTTGTGTATATAAAATCAGTGTCTAAGCTTTGTGCATTCATTTTTATATTATTTTCCAAGTAAGACTTAAGTGCAGATCTAATCGGGGCTTTGGCGATTGATAAGTCAATATTTATTTTTTTCTTTAATTGATTTATACCAAGTATAGCTGGAACTGATACTTGCGGCATTGATAATCCTCCAAGTATTCCACTAAACATATCAGTGCTTGCTTTTAGATTTAATTCAGGCTTAGGTATAGATATAGAATCTGGGATATATTTCTGGACGATGTTTAAAAGTCCAAGACGAATGTCTCTCGCCCCGATGTTAGGTTTACCTCCAAATAATGATTTTAAATCAGGAGTAGACATATCGCTAATTTTTGATTTTATAATTTCGGTTCCAGCTGACATAGCAATATCAACTAGCGGTGGAAATGGAAATCCAATGCTAAATGTTTCACCTGGACAGCATTTAGCAAATGGATCAAACGTAACACTTGCTCCTGCTAATAATCCAATAATAGCAGGAGTAAGTGATAATGTCTGTTTAGTTCTAGCAGATTCAAGTTTCTTAGATATATCAGTAAGTGAACTTAAGTATGCTTTAGACGCTTCAGATTTACCCTTTTTTGCTTTTTTAGATTTAGTATCCGCATCCGCAATTGCTTTTTTCTTAGTATCAGCATCTAGATTTTGCTGATTTGCTTTTAATATAGCGTCGGCCGCTTCTGTTTCTGCTGCTATATTATAAATTGCAGCATCTTCTGCTTTTTTAGACGCCGCTTTTAATTGAGTAGCTGTAACATCTGGATCAACTAGACTTGATCCGGCACCCGTCGCTTTTGCAATAACTTTATCAATTGTTGACTTTAGTGCGTCTTTAATCTTATCAGTATCTTCTTCTATATTTAGAACTATGTCAGATATAGCATCTTCAATTTCACCTTTGTGCTTAGCAATAGCTACTCCAATTATAGTTTTAACTTTAGCAGCATGGTTAGACATAAATTCTTTATCATGACTGCTTGACATTTCTGTTGATTTGTCTTCAGTTGAATCCTCAGTGTCAGGTTTAGGATCAAGTTTATCAGATTCCCTAGGAAGAACAATAGTTGGAAATGTTATATTGTCATAATATTCAAGTAAATCTTCTATAAATGCTGATATCTTATCATCTATTTTTAATCCATCTGATTTTAATTCCTTATTTATTTCCTTAGTTCTATTTCGGTTTCCCTGTTCCATCGAAGCTAACTTCTCTGTTTTTAGTTGTGATTCACGTTCTACTGATTTTTCTTTTAGTTTGTTTATTCTACGAGTAGTTGGTTTACCAAGATCATCCATTGTTTTAAAGATCTTTTGTTTTATGTTAGCAACAATTTCTTCTACTTTTTCACCAGCGTCTGACGCTTCTTGTTGTTTTACACTATCAGGTTTAACTCGGTCAATTGCTTGTTTTAGCATGCCATCTGCTTCTTTTTTAGCTTTATGTTCTCTAACTGTGTCACCTAAAATTTTAGCATCTTCCTTTTTCTGTTTTAGTATTTCTATTTTTGCTTTTTCTTTATCAGTTAATACTTTATCTAAATTAAGATTATCTCCTATTTTTGCCATATCAAGGGCAGCTTGAACATTAAGCGGAATCTGAATAAGAGGTTTAATTAGCGGATCATTTTTATCGTATCCAAATTTTTTAGAAGATCCCCTTAGTGTAATTAGATGTTGTTTATACCCAGACGACGATACAAAAAATACAATAGGAGATATAAATATTCCGTTTATATTTAAAAATATAACAAGTACTCCTAATGGAGTTGATATAGTAATCAAATGTATCCAAATTTGAGGAAGTGGTATTTTTATAAGAGAAGCAGGTGTAGGTATTATTAACCCGACTGGCCAATATCTAAATGTAGTAGGATCATTAATTATAGGAAATAATCCCTGGAGAGTAGCGAGTTTTGCAAATTCTTTCCAATAACACCCTTGACTAAAATTAGGAAGAGTAGGATCAATACCTGATAAACTCTCGAAGAATGGATCACTTCCTAGCTTATCGTTAGTATCTGAACATTGTGATCCACCACTAGTGTCATCACTTTTATCTATGTGTTCAAAACATTTTGAGTTTTCTTGTTTAAGTAATAATTTTATTGAGTCAGGAGTAGGTTTACTTGATTCGATTAATTGTTCTATTCTAATTATTTCTTCATTTAAATCCGTTACACGTTGAGAAAATATTAAATTAGCGTTAGATACTGAGTTAATTACAGTGTCAACACTTGAGTGCATTCCAGTGTTAACAGTAGTTGATGAACCGTCCGAATTTTCAATAACTGAAGTACCATCTTTATTAAATATATTAATTCTACCTACTGTGAGTAATAATTCAATATCCATTCTAGCTATTTGTTCAAGTTGAGTTTTAACCGTAGCTAAATATTTAGTTTTAATATCAGATCGTACGTGTTTTCGTTTTGCTTCAAATGTAGTTTCAAAATCCTTGTAGAAATTTTGCATTGTATCCATATTCTTAATAAAATATTCAGATTGGTTTTCCTTTTTAGTTATGGAGTCATGTCCCTTTAATTTAGGATCAAGTTGTGATATACTAGAGGTTAGACCACGTTCATTTAATGTAAAGAAATTATTAGTTGGATCATCTAATAAATTATAGTATTCTGTATATAATGATCCCTTTGATTTATCTGAATTTACATCGATGTTATTAATAGTGTATCCAGGTCCACTATTAAAAAATGAATTTTTTAATAGTAATGTGTTATCTTTTATTATAAATTTTTCTTTATATACGAACTTTTCACCAGTTTGTATATCAAAGTTCTCTTTATCTAGCATCATAAAATCTATAGATTGGAAGTTTATTTCAAAACCAATCATTGGTTTTGAAATAATATCTGAAGATGTACCAGATGGAGTTTTAATATCTAGTGAAATATATTCTGAATAATTATGAAGTTCTTTGTTTATTTTTGTAATATTAGAGCTTGTAACAGATTTATTAATTTCACTAGTTAATGTAGAGATTTCACTAGTAGTTAAGTTATTACTATCACCAAATGATATAAATGTGGTATTTGTCATTTTTGGATAATTTGACTGAACGTTTTTAAGTTTAGTACTTTCAGCGTCATATCTAGATTGTAGAATATCTTTATTATTAGTTAACCTTTCAAATTCACGAACAGCCGTGTTATAAATTGCTGAATCTAATGTATTATTGTTATTAAGTTGATTAATTATTATTGATTGCTGTGTTGGAATTAGAATATTAGAATAATAAGTTACTATATCTAGTATACGTTTCATTTCAGCTAATATAGGTTTAAAATCACCTAGCATTTCTGCCATCTTATTGGATCGTTCTTTAAAATAGTATTCTAATGGTGCTATATTATCTTGAATTTCATACATTCTACTTAGTAGAATTTTATATTCCATAACTTTGTCTAACTTCTCTTTTACTATATCATTTACTACTTGTACTGCGTCTAAACATTCATTTCCTTCAAATATTACCTCTTTTTCTTTCTTTTTGAAATCTGATTTTTGAGCATATTTAAGTCCGATTGGGCCCATCTCTCTTACTAAATCTGAAGGAGATCCTGAATCACTACATGATATGTCAGATAGATCAGTTAATATAGGAGATACTGATGAAACATTATCGCATTTTGATGCTAATAATAATTGTTCTAATTGTTCTTGAGTAAAATTCTCGCGTACATTATCTGATGTTACGTTAGTAAGCACAGCAATTTCGTTGATTAATTGGTCGATTAATGATGCCACGTTTTATTATTATTTATTTTAATAAAAAAGCCCTCGGGAAGAGGGCTTTTTATTGAGAAAAGGTAAAGAAGATTTTATGCTTCCTTAACAATTGGTTCTTCGATTAATACACATTCAGTAGTAATCATCAAACCTGAAACAGATGCTGCATTTTCAATGGCCGATCTTGTAACCTTGGCCGGATCAATTATCCCTACTTTAATCATATCTACATATGTTCCAGTTCGGGAATCGTAACCATTTGAATACTCGTCTGTTAAATCCTTAGCAATAACCTCTGCATTCTTGCCTGCGTTTTTTATAATCATATTAAATGGTTCTTTACAAGCATCTAATAATATATCGGATCCGACCTTTTCGTCTCCGACTAAGTTATCGATTCCTTTTTCCCTAAGAGCAATTGATGCTCTATATAATGCTATACCACCGCCCGGTAGAATTCCTTCTTCTACTGCCGCCCTAGTTGCAGATAGCGCATCGTCAACTCTATCTCTTTTTTCTTTTAATTCAATATCAGTATATGCTCCAATTTTAAGAATAGCAACTCCACCTTCTAGTTTAGATAATCTATCTTTCAGTAGTAATACCTCAGATTCATTTGTTTCATCTTGAATTCTAGATTTGATTTCAGATATTCGTTCTTTTATTTCTTCAAATTTTCCGTTTCCATTTATAATAATAGTATTATTAGATGAAACAATAATTTTTTCAGCTCCACCAATAATTGAATCGATCATACCTGGGTTAAGATTTGTTATATCGTGTCCTAATCGTTCAGATAAAACTTCAGCTCCTAATACAGATGCAATATCTTTTAGAACATCGGATTTTAAAATACCATGCCCAGGTGCATTTATTGCACATACTTCAAGTATACCATTTGATTTATTCATAACTAATGCCTGTAGAGCATCTCCTTCCATGCCTGCTGAAATAATAAGTAATGGTTGTTTTTTAGTGTTTGAATATTCTAATATATGGATGAGGCCCTTTAGTCCTTTAATTCTACCATCATAGATAAAAACAATAGGATTATCGAGTTGTGATTCCATTTTAGCTACATTGTTAACAAAATAAGGTGAAAGAAATCCTCCTCCAAATTGCATCCCGGTCATTAACTCTAAATATGTTTCATTAGTAGGGGAATTATCCATGGTAATTACACCATCAAATCCAACCGAATCCATTGCTTTTGCAATTATAGATCCAATGGTCTTATCTCCATTTGCTGAAATAGTTGCTACTTGTTCAATTTGTTCAATTCCACTAACATTAGTTTTGTTTTTAACTAGTTCAGCTTTTATTTCTTCTAACGTTTTATCAATTCCTGATTTAATATCAATAGGATCAAATCCTGCTTCTATCATTTTTATACCATTAGTTAATATATCTTGTGCTAAAACTGTCGCGGTTGTAGTCCCATCACCTGCTGCTGTTGCAACATTAGATGATACTTGTTTAACCATTTGTGCACCTAAGTTTTCAACTGGATCTTTTAAAAATACTTCTCTTGCAACGGATACTCCATCTTTTGTTATAGCATATTGTGAAGCTCTACCTAATACTACATTTCTTCCCTTTGGTCCTAATGTAACCTTTACTGCGTTTGCTAATTTGTCAACTCCTGCCTTTAGTTTATCGCGTGATTCCTTGCCAAATGTTATCTGTCTTGCGTTCATATTTATAATTTTTTTTTTATCTTAAGATATTATACTTGTATTGGTGTATTAGTTTTTATAATACAAAATTATTTTTATCAAGGAATGTTCTAAGCTTATCTCTTAAATCTAATGTTTTAAATAATTGTGGCATATCTGGCCCAATCCATACTACGAATCCACCTTTTGTTTTAAACCCTACTTCTTCTAATAGTAACCTATACATTGATATTTGAACTGAGTATTCATTTAGGCTATTATCCCATATATCATCGAACGGATAAAGCATTTTTTGACGTCTTCCGTCTTTATGTTCATTATATGTGAATTTCTTATTAGTCTTCCAATCTCCTACATAGAAGAACGGGTCTAACCAGAATAAAACATCAAGTGTTCCGGCAATGCCCCATTTCCTTGAGAATATTCGAAGCTCTTGTGACTTAGCTTCTAGTTTATGAAGACGTTCTTTGTAAACCTTGTGAAACTTATTTATGCGATCATATACACGTTCGTCCCATGATCCCATTGGATCAAGTTCATGTCCTTCGTTTATTGGCATTATTGGTTCATCTGGATCAGTACCATTATAATAATTCTCAATCCAATCATGGACAAATGTACCAAGATCAGTTCCTTCCTTTGCAGTTGCTTTCCATTCCGCGAGTATTATATCCTTTGTTGTTTTTCGGGATTTAGCTACATATCCTGCGATTCGATCAGCATCGAATGGTTTCTTAAATTGGCTAATAAATCCAGATACCGATTCAAATATTTGAACAGGTTTATTTGTCTCAGGATTAACGTATGTATACGAATGTGATTCGGCATCGAATTTAAAATTCGGATCTTTAAAATATTCTAATTTATCTAGCATGTATCTCCGTTTTTATAGTGTACTTTCGAATTCATCCATTGTGTTATATCCTGACATTTTCAACAGTGCTTGAGCAAGCGCATATACGTCTTTTTCGCAATACTTAGCTATTCTTGTATATTCTTTATTATTCCAAAATACTCCGCTTACCTCTTCTCCTCTGATATCATCTTTTGGAGAGTCTAGCCCAAGTGAAGCCATTATTAATTCAAGTGAGGCAGTCCCTTCTTGCCATGCTCCAAAACTCCAATTATCTGATGTATCAACAAACGGCATCTCCCAAGGTTTTTTATTGTGGATGTGTAGGTATGGAGGAAGTTTATAACCATTTATTAGTAATCTCTTACACATAACGGGTATATCAAATCTTTTAATATTGTGACCTGTCATTCTGTATTTAGTGAATTTATTAGCAACATTTTCTATACCGTCTAATATTTCTTTTTCATCCGCACCATAATATGATTTAATAACCATTGACGGATTAAGTCCGTCCCAGGTAAGTCTTCCAAACGAAGCGCATACTATTCTATTAAACTCTGGGGATAATGCAGCTTTATCATCGTATAGTTCAAAATCTGTTTTTTCTCCATTATCTTCTGGCCATCTTTTTCTAAGATAGTCACAACGTTTAGACCAAAGTTTGGCCATTCCTGGATTATTTGCTTCAAGTGATTCAAAGCTACAATGTTCGGATGCAGTTTCTAAATCAAAGAAAAGCAATCCTGATAATTCAGTTTGTGTATACATTTTTATTATTAGTTTATTAAGAGTATAATTTACTATTTAAGTTATTGTGTTTTTATTTGCCTCGTTAAATTCAGGAGATCCTTCTATATTTGCTGGATAAGCTTCTCGAGTTGTTACTGCTCTACCTTCCATCTGTTCCCAGTCTTTATTTCTTCTAACTATCATATTAGTAACCTGAGCTCCTGTGATAGTTGGAAGTCCTAATCCTAATTTTTGAGCAATATGTAAAATTGAATTAATGTCCTTCGGCAAACATGTTCCTCCAAATCCCCTGTCTCCGTCTGGGCCAGGTACATTATAGTGAGATTTTCCAATTCTAGGATCATGCATTGTTGCTTCTATTACATCATTGTAATTAATATTTAATTTTTCACAAATTGAATATATGTCATTGAAGAAACTTACTTTAGTTGCTAAAAATAAATTAGTAGTATATTTAGTCATTTCGGCTTCTTTTGAGTTGACTACTATTATATTTGCTCTAGGAAGTCCAAGTTCAAATATTTCTCTAATTTGTTCTATATGTTCTAAATAATCAATGCCAAGAATTACCCTAGTTTGATTTGCGAAGTCAGTAATTGAATTAGCTTCTGTTAAAAACTCTGGGCTGAATGCAACCCCAACTTTATTAGATAATCCATTTAATTTCTCGGTTGTTCCAGGTGGAACTGTTGATTTGATTATTGTGATTACATTTTTGTTTTGGAATTCGGCTTCTTTTGCTATATCATCAATCACTGACTCAACTATGCGTATATCACATTCACCGTCTTCGAACATTGGAGTTGGTACACAAATAAAAATAACTTCGCAGTTTTCAACAATTGATGCTATATTAACTATAGTTGGAGGATCAGCACTATCTTTCATGTTAGGACCTGTGATTAGTGATTTAGTTGAGTCTTTATCATACGCTATTATTTGGAATGTTTTACTAAGTTCGGTCATGACCGCTGTTCCAACGAAACCTTGGCCTATCATTCCTAATGTTTGTAGTTTTTTCATATTTAAAATTCTTTTATTTTTTTACTAATACTTAATTAATAGTTTTATTTTTTAATTTCTTCCAGATGAATATGTTGTCCCAATTTAGTATAAGTTCAGCAAGTATTTTAGGAGTGTAGTTTATTTGTTTGTATCTGTACTAAATAATCTAATACCTTGTGTTTTTAAACTTTTAAATGTGAATCCATCTATATTATACTTAATAGTATTTTAGTATTTCAATTAGGAAATTTTTTTAATATAGTGCTACGCGCTACTTAGATATATCTATAGTAGTCTAAGGTAAAGTTAAAATAGAGATAAAGTAAAGTTAAGTATACTTATTAATATCCCACCCTCCTACCCTATTTGTACTATCACAAATTACTAAGGTTTTAAAAAAAGAGATAAATAAATAATTAAATAAAACTTTGTGTTATATATAAAGTATAAGTTTTTATAAAAATATTCATAATGAATGACAATAGTTTCGATCGATTTTTCAATTATTTACCCAGGCGTTTGCATTTGCAAAGACTTTAAAGAATATCGATGGTTGGCTGTTGTTAATTCTAACACTACTAAAAAACATAGGTCTAATTTAGATGATCTTGTTTTAAAATACCCTTCAATAAACATAGTGTACACTGAATCTAAACGACGTAAAGATGAGCAGTACCATATTACAGAAAGAATAAAATTACATAATTACTTAGAAGCTACTGAACTCCTAATCTCTGAATTAGAAAAGGTAGTGGATAAAACAGACGACCTTCTTATAGCTATTGAAGGTATCTCTTTCGGATCTAAAGGTAACGCTTTAGTCGATATTGCACAAGCTACTGGTATTATTAAAAGTAAATTAATCGACACTTTCCTTGAGGGAGATGTAAGTCGATTTTTTGTTTTTAGTCCAGGAGAATTAAAGAACGCAATTGGATGCAAAGGAAATGCGCCTAAAGTAGATATATTTAACGCATTTAAAGAAGACCCTCTTATAGAATCTGTAAAAGATTCTGACCTTCACAAAGCAGTTTTAAAAGAAGACTGGATTGTTACTAATAGAGGAGATATTGTTTCTCCTATTATGGATATGATTGATGCGTATCTTGGAGTAACTAAGATACATCGTATTCTAGATAAAAATAATCCAATATAAATGGAACCGCAGAAGAGAAAGAAACGAGGTGATCAGCATTATGTAAATAATAAAGAATTCACAGCCTCTATTATAGAATGTAAGAAAGCAGATAAATTATCAAAATTTGCTATTTCTTGTTTTATAGCACTTGCTAATAGAGCAGTGAATAAAATGTATTATGAAGATTACAGAGATAGAGAAGATTGTATTCAGTCAGCACTTTTAGATTGTCTTAAATATTGGAGAGGATTTGACCCAGCGAAAGCTGAGATTCCTAACGCCTTTGCTTATTTTACTCAAGTGTGTAAAAATGGATATGCAAAACAATGGAAAGCTATACATAAGAAAACAGGATTAAAAGACGATGACCCATTGGATTTTATATCTTTAAGTACAACCGGTGATGGCTCTATCTACAGCATATAATGATAAATAATAGAAACTAACCAATTTACAATGGTAATTCATAATTTAAACTTCTATGACAAGTTCGGAAAGAACTTGAATCTAGACTGGAATACTGAAACATTAATGTGGGAAGGTATTATATTTTTCCCAGAAATATCCGCATTCTTATACGATAACGAAAATATCTTTATCTTAGAGGATGATGCTGGCGTATATAAGTTTCCAGTAATAGATCCAGGTAATACCATTATGTTTAAATGGGATAATAATGAGATAGAAAATGAACTTATATTATATGAGGTTGAAAAGGACTATGATCTTAATAACTTCTTTATTAATAAAAAAGAATCAGTATCAGTTTCATATAATGATCTTATTACAACATCTAATGGATCCACGATCGACATTAAATTACCTTTACAAGTAAATGTGGCGTTTAATCCTACTGAAGAAGTTAAGTATGAAAGAACTTTATGCATGTACTTAATAGATGACCTGAGTCCTGAAGTTAAAACTAAAATAGCTGAAATTAAATTCTACGGAGAAGGAGTAGATGAAGATGAAAGATTTGGAGTATGGGCTAGAAACTTTGGAATTAAATTCAACAAAGAAGATGCTAATATATTAAAGGAATATGATATCAAAGAGGCATTTCCAGATTGGACACAACTTAATGCAGCTCGTAAGAATTTACTTGTTAATAAAGATCAGATATATCCTTATATAGGAACATATAAAGGGCTTAGTAATTTTGTAGACATTCTTGGATATAAAGATATACTAGGAATTAAAGAATATTGGCTTAATATTAACAAAAAGTCAGCATACTATAATAAACAATTTATGGTTGATATTACTGATTATCTAGATGATGGCAAAATTGATAACATGAATATTCTAGATAAAAATAAAAGAATAAAAGATGGAACTCAATTCAGGAAAACTGAATGTCTTGCATTAGTTTATCAATTTACTAAAGCTACATCAGTTTATGATAAAGATGGAATCCCAGAAATAGAGGAAACTACAGATTTTACAGTAAACGAGGTTTTCTATAAATTAAACCATTTAAAAAATAAAGTAGAAGCAGAATTTTTACCAATAAATGTAAAAATAAAGGATATAATTGGAGAGTTTATATATTTCCAAAAAATTACAATAAAGTTTTGGCCAGATGATTCAAAGATATTTGACCATGATTTAAATGAACACTCTGAATTACAGAGTTACCCTAATACTAATGTCGATTTTAAAATTAGATCGTTAAATCCATTATTTAAAAAGAAACATGAAAATGGTTCCGACTTTGGCACTTTATATTTAAATAAAGGAGCTCAGAATCCATATAATCAAAGTCAAAAATATGCTCCTACTGATATTCCAGATATGGTTAAGTATATTAAGTCATTTTATTCTGAGATAAAAAATCAGCAACATCCAAATATTGGATCTAGAATGACATGGGAAGATGGAGATGATCCTGAAAGAATAATAGGAGCAGCTTGCGTATTTAATATATATAACGAGAAGTTCACAATGGAGACATTTAGAGGAGTTACATTTAACGACTTAGCATCTATGGGATCATATAATCCTCATTATACTCTTGAAAATATAGATTTTAGAAACTTTTACGAGATTACCTGGAGAATTACAAAAGATGCTCCTCATCCGTATTCGTTTGAATATAGAGGAAAAATTAAAGATTTATGGCAATTACCACATTTTTTACCTAATCATGGTACGTATAAATTAACAGTTGAATTACATGATTTTTATGGCAACTCAAATATGTATAGTAAGTTTATTACAGTTCAAAGTGATCAAGTTGCCCAAATAGTTGGCGTAACTAGACTTGAGGATAAATTCAACTATAAACTTAATAATTTAAATAATGTACAGTTAAAGGATTTTGGAACAAGTACTAATTATTTTCCTAAGGTTAATATACTTGATAATGAATCATCTATATCCGAAGTCGATATAGATAAACAATTACTAGAATACTCTTGGTTCTTTAAAAATAGATACGGCATGGGACAAAACTTATATGATGTTGAATTATATGATAAAAATTCTAACACTTATATTCCATATAAAGATCCATCACAAGATCATATACGAAAATTAAATTGGGGATTAGGTGAAAATCGTGAACCTGTTAGACTTAAAGATTTTAACGATATGACTATGAAATCATTATTTTTCATGAGACTTTCAGATTTAATATATACTGACGATTTTAATGCAGGATTTTACTTAAGAAATCCTAAGCCTGGTAAAATTATTCAAATTTCATTATTTACGCCATATACAATTCCTAATTTTACTACAAATAGCGAACTTATAGATATTTTAAACTCAAGTGATCATCCTGGTATTAATCTATTTAACTATGAAATAATAGATGGTAGACAATCAGATGATCAACATATTGTTCATGCTCAAGCTAATTTCTTAAGTAAGGAACAATATCATATATTAATGGATGATGGAATAAATTCAGGATCTCCTTCTCTTAGTACATCGAGTCCTGCGTCCGGTTTATCTGATGTAGATAAGTATACATTCTTTTTACCACAGGAGATATATTCAAAACGTTTAACTGATCATTTAATATCTACATATCCGATGTTTGATATAGAAACAATGTTCCTATTTGCTAAAACATCAGATGTAATAAGTGGAGCGGTACAAGATCCTAGTTTTTGGGTTGATAAGGAGTATTGGAAATTCAAAGACGACGTACAAACGGGATATCTACCTACTGTAATGGATCAAAATTCATTTAATATTAACGATATCAAGGTATTTGAAACATCATTTAATATACCAGAAAATACACCAATGTTTTTCACTGTAAATAATATAGATGGAAAACTTGAATACATATGGACATTAACTGACTTAGACACAAACGAAGAAGTAAAAGTTAAATCTGTTCCATTTTTTGTTTGGAAATTTAAAGAAATTGGCAGGTTTACAATTCATGTAGAAATTCATGATAATAATGGTAACATATACCTAAATGAAATTAACCAAATGGTAAACGTTTTACCTAAAGAACAGTATATAAAAGATATAGAGACGAGGTTAGATAGGAGAAAGCATAAACTTTTAAACTAAAACAATCAAATCGATAAATAAAATAAAATAATTCTATTAAAATGGCGTTTACACCAGTAAATCTACCGATTCAAGAAATATTGCAAACTGACTTCATCGTCGATATTGCACAAATTCACAATTCTAATGTACTTCTATTGAAGGATAAGCTAGAAGATATTATCAATAATTTTGAGATTGACTCTACATCGTTATCAATTGGTACTGATAATCCAATTAACAAGTTAAATACGACAGATATTGTTATACAAGACGGAGGATTAATCTTCCAAACAGGTATACCTAATCAGATTATTGCAAGATTATCTAAAAATGTATCTAGTGAATCTGTTTTAAATATTGATAATCTAACTGTTGATAATAGTGTATCAACTAATATTTTAACAGCTAACACTATTGATGTATCAGGTGTTGCTAATTTTTCAGGATTATCAACATTTACTGATAGCTTAAAATACGAATCATCTCTTATAGAATCAAAAGAGAACGTAACAGTCTTAGTTGAAAAAATAGGATTCGATGCAATTGGTACACTAACATTAACTAATACATCAAGGAAAAATATACATATAACATTAAACGCTGAAACTACAATAGGTACTACTCAAGTATTTACTAGTGGAGCATATAACGGAACTATTTCAAATATTATATTAAACATAGACTTTGATGAAAATAATCCACCAGAAGAAAATACTACATTTACTATATACATATTAGACATTATTGCTGGATCTACTAGTGTTATATCATATGTTAACACTCAAGCTACTCCGTTTAAAATAGACGCTGGTATTAATCAATCAACTACGAACACAATAATAATGCACGATGGTTTAATCGGATCTACGTTTGGCAATAACCCATCGTCTAATGCTTTATCAAAATATGGACATAACGCTACGTTTAACTATATAATTGACACTGACTTAGCTGATAGATTAATTATCACGAGTGCTATGGGATTAGAAATATACTAAAAATAATAATTATTAAAAATGGCTGTTACTCCATTATTAAAACCAATTCAAAATAAGAAAGGTATTCTATATACCTTTCAAAGTGCGCTAGAGGATATTGATTTAAAAGTTGCTAACAATACAAATAGTGTTAGATATTCTAAATTTGCTCTTTTGCGAATTCCTGAGTTTGGAACTCCTGATAGTTTAGAAACGGATAATAAATTCCAATTTCTAGCACAGGGAGAATCTCACTTAAACGAAGGACTTAATACAGATCAAAATATAAATCTAGCACAAAGTTTCCAAAGTTATGCACTTAATATGGAATCATTACTACTAAGTCGACCTTCGTATAAAAGAGAGGCTGAACGTACTGTATCTGAGAGAGTATTTTGGAAATGGCTCAAAGAGGCTGGCGGAATTAGATTTAGAAATGCAAATGCAATTGAAGGAAATACAGATTCACTAGGAACAGACAAAAGATTTGTTGAAGATTCTACAGCTACTAGTACTTACAATAGAGTCGTTCAATATATAGGAGATATTGATGTAGTAAATTCAGTAAAATCTCCAGACAATTCATATACTGAAGTTTATATTCATATACCAACTAACGTGGGAAGTACAACTCATGTACTATTTGAGTCAATTAAGGACGATAATTATTTTCCTAACATGACAATTGTAAATCACGCAAATAATCCATTAGACATTGAATACTTATCAGGTAGACATTACGATGAAACACATCCATTTGGATTATCAGTTAAGGCATATTACGATTTAGATGATGCTAGCGTGTATTCAGAAATTAGTGACACGTTCGGTGGACCAGCTACTCCAGGTAACTGGTTTAGCGGCACTGTTAATAATTCGTATTATACAGATAACACAAATGGTGAATATGATATAGCAGACACTGATTGGATTACAAAATATATTGGAATTACAAGTGTTGATTATCCTAGAACTAAACTTGATGGAATATCACTAGATTTTAACTTAGATAATTATAAATTAGCATCTGAGAATCCAGAAATTAAAGTATTCTCGCAATTTAATGACTATATCGCAAATAGAGACTTTCAGTATAATGCTATCTTAATTTACTATGATACATATGATTCTAATAATCTAGATGCGGATTCAAATCCCATATCTTTCACTACTAACCTTTATGGAATTTTATTTTTAGATAAAATAGAACAAGCAGGTTTAGAATTTGAAATACCTTATATTACAAAATATAAACCAGATCCTCTTAACAAATCTAATGGTAATTCATTTTCTCATAAGATGAATTTAAAATTAGATACTTCGGTAGAAAATGTATTAGTTGAAAAATCAATAAATGATTACTCAACGTTTTCATTAGATTTATTTACTGACGTATTAACTGAATTTAAAAGAATTCAAACTAGATTAAACGACAAATTACTAGTAATGGAACAACTTACACAGGATATCGACCAATTAAAAGGTTTAATGATTAATAATGAAGATAAAAATAAATTTGATATCCGACTTACTAATATGGAAACATCAGTGACTGAGAATCAAGCAATTTTCAATAACACTGGTGAACTAGTTAGAATGATAGAGAATATAAACAAGAAAGTAGTAAACATCACAAATGGAGAAGCAAACTTAGAAGTTACTTATAATACTGATGTTCTTAAAGCTGGAGCCGGAGTTAAACTGGATAAACGAACTCCAAATAGAGTTAAAATAGAAAATACTAATCAAGATTATAATATATCAAATAATTCAATTACTAATATATTTAATAATAATGTTATTGAATTAGGACATCATTCAAATTACATTAGACATGAAAACGCAACTAATACTATAGTCTTAATTAAAGACTTAACATTATTCATTAATAGTGAAAACATTGCGTGGACAAAGGGTCAAACTCTTAAACTTGTAATAGAAGATGAGATTGACTTAGATATTTATAATATTAAAATAAAAACTGATACCTTAAATATAACAGGTAACGGTATATATGGTACAACAATAGGAACACTTAATGATTTAAATTTCTCTCCTTCTGGAAACAGACCAATTTTTGAGATTATATGTATTAATGCGGAAACGTTAGAATTTAAAATAGACAAAATACGTTAATAACATGGCTAATACTAAACATACAATAGATGCGCTACTAAGCAGATTAGTCGTAGATGTGGACAATATGAATTCATTCTTATTGAATCTAAACACAATGCTAGAATCTAAATCTGAGAATGTAACAATAACTCAAACCTTAAATGATGGCACTACTAAAGAAATAAATGTTCCGTCATTTGGATATTTAAAGAGTAAAATTGATAACGTTAATAATAATTTTGAAACGTTAATATCTGCTAATAATGATGTAATTGGTATAAAATCAGCAAATGGAGATGTACGTAAATTCGAACTTAAAAAAGTTTCAAAACTTATTCAAGAGTTAGAAACAGTAAGTCAAACAAGCATGTCAATCCCTACATCATTTGGAGTTAAAAACAATTGGTTTTTTGAATCATTTTTAAACCCACTATTATTTGTAAGCATAGATATTCAATCAATATTAACAGATGATATTGATCAATTTTCAGTAAAAAGGCTTATTCTTAATTCTATTGATGACGATGAACTTGCATTTTTTAATGAAACTTATTTAAACAATAACACAATTGACTTAGATGATGCCAGATCTACATTAGAAGAACAAGGTATTGATTTCTTTGAAGATGATAATGTTGTATCTCTAGATATACCAGTTAATAGATTCAAAGGATCTTTTGATATTCTTAGAATAATGGAAGAAGACGTTGAACAGATTATTATTTCTACAGGTGAAAGTGTATCGGTACCGCGTATTAGATACAAATTAAGTACGTTAAACTATACTGACGTTTTAGATGAACAACAAAATACACGAATACTATCTGAGGGAAATATATTAATAACTGACTCTGATTCAGAGTACAAGGTCGTATCTGTTAATAAGACTGATACTGAAATTATATTAGAACGTCAATTTGGTATTGAACCAATAACGATCGGTGCTGATATACTTAGAATGAAACCCGTTAGATATAGATCTGGTGATCTTAACGTAAATGTAGGATATAATGAAAGAGAAATTATATTTATTAGACCAATTAGTAAATCTCAAAATATAACAATCGATAATTATTCAAATGGGTTTGGAGTATTCTCAAACGAATTAACCATAACATTAGAAGACGAAAGTGAATCTACATTAGAACAATACTATAATAACTTTGTTGCGGATTTTGGAATGATATTATTAAGTGCAGCTAAAGAAAAGAAGATACCTGCTATTGTAGCAAAAATACCAGATGCGCCGTTACTAGATATAGCTAATTTTAAAGTTGTTCAAATAGATAAACACATAAAGGAAGATGAAGATGAAGATGAGATTAAAACTCAGGTCGCTGAAAAAGAAAAGCTTAAAGTAAGAATTAAGGAGAATTTTAAAAAGATAGATTCCCTTAAATCTCAACTAAGTGATACTCAAAAATCTACTTCAGAGAAAAATAGAATTCAAAAGAAAATCACTTCTTCAATTAAAGAAAAAGCTACAATTCAATCTCAACTTAGTTCAACTGTTAGAGGATTAACAACTAAATTAAGTACAAATCCTGCTTTTAGTAGAAACCCTAAATATAAAGTAAGAGGATTTTGGCCGATGCCAGATCCTAAGGACAGTACATATGGAATACAACAGGTTGCTCAATTTAAAATTAGATATAGATATTTATCTAAAAAAGGAACAGCACCTAATGCAACTCAAAGTAAAATAAGACAAGCTGATAATACTAATTCAATCGCATTATTTTCTCCATGGACTGAGATTCTAAGTAAGCATAGATCAAAGGAAATTGATGAAACTACTGGATTATACGTATGGTCGACTGAAGATTTATCTTCATCCGAAGCAGTTAATGCAAATCAATTAGATATATCAATTAGAAAGGGAGAAAACGTAGAAATACAAGTTAAGTCTCTTTCTGAAGCAGGATGGCCTGAAAACTCAGTAGAATCAGAATGGTCAACTGCAATTCAAGTAGCATTTCCTGAAGAAATTCAATCAGCTGAAGAATCTTCTGTTATTTCTCAAAGATTATTTGCAGAAGAAGCTAGACTTGATTTTGAAGATGAACTTACATCTAGAGGTTTAGATTTACATTTAAGTAATCAATTTACAACAGGTGAAAGATTCTTTTCACATCAATCAAAAGATGTTGCTTCAGGATTCTTTACGTCAGAGGGAAACATTATAGATTTATTTGAGAAATTAAAAACATTACAAACGACTGTTGAATCATTAGAACAAGCATTAGCTACCGATACCGGTGTTATCAAAGTGTCAGTAGTAGATGACCAAGGAAATGTATCTGAAGTTAAAAATGGAGATACACTTAATTTATTTGCTGGATACTATAGGGATCAAATCAAAGATACATCAGGAAATTCAGTTGTATACAACGAAGGTAGGGTTATAACTAAACAATACGCTATACAAATCGAAAACACGTCTGCTACTAAATTAGAATTAATTACATTAATGAAAGGTGGAATAGGACAACCTGTTATATTGTCAAATCCTTCGAGTAATCCTGAATCAGATTATCACAACAATCGAAGATATGATTTAGTTCCATTATCAATAAACTCAGCAGTTGAGGGAGATAGAGAATATTATATACATCCTTCAGGTAA
>Ga0105050_10000487_pt1 | contig 61621 bp, 60 predicted proteins | sample FRY01_FD_78088 | JGI IMG/M metagenome (GOLD analysis project Ga0105050, IMG submission 78088) | Freshwater microbial communities from Lake Fryxell liftoff mats and glacier meltwater in Antarctica - FRY-01 | ecosystem: Environmental > Aquatic > Freshwater > Ice > Glacier meltwater ...
TCCGAAGGTATAGATATCCCCGAAGGCCATAGCTGCGAGTTCACCCTCTAACTGTCCTGAAACTGTTAAATTGGTTGCTTTTCCAAAGAAATCTTCCTTATAATTTACAGAACCGTCTTCATTACGTGGAATATGATCAGGATCGAAAGTGGAGACCCTGAACATTTCTCCTGCACCCTCAGCATCCGAAGCAGTTATGATAGGTGTGTGCAGATATACAAATCCCTTATCATTAAAAAATTTATGTACTGCATAAGCTAATGCATGCCGAACTTTAAATACTGCATTGAAAGTATTGGTACGGAATCGGAGATGGGCAATTTCCCTTAAAAACTCTAGGCTATGTTTCTTAGGCTGTAGCGGAAACTTCTCGGCATCGCTGTCACCTACTATCTGGAGGGTTTTAACTTTGATCTCAATACGCTGACCTTTACCTAAGGATTCTACAATTTCACCTGTTAGGGAAACTGAGGCTCCGGTAGTTAGCCTTTTTAGTAGACTATCATCGAATGAATTAAAATCTACAACAGCCTGTATGTTCTTTATAGTTGAACCATCGTTAATGGCAATGAACTGGTTGTTTCTGAAGGTTTTAACCCAACCCATTACAGTTGCCTCTTGCCCGAAATCAGTACTGATTAGTAAATCTTTAATTTTTGTTCGCTTAGTCATGGTTTTTTAATGAATTGCAAAAATACAAATCGTTCTGTTAACCACAAGGCAAGGGGCTGCCTTAAAGGGAATCTTAATTATTGACAGAGAGTCAAATCTTTTCCAACCTGATTTTGGTCATAAAAACCCTGTTTATTCCCGAATGAATTGCTGATGTATACAATTAGTTGGGCAATATCTATATCTGCTAGCGTATTGTTCCCCGGCATTTGCCCTTGATAAAGAATATTATTTATCTGGATCTCTTCATTTTGACCATTTTTGATTATACAGGCGATTTTGTTTTTATTGCGAATTAGGTAAGTACTGTCTGTAAGCGGTGGATATAAAGTACCTAATCCTTTTCCATCGGTGCCGTGACAGTTCTGACAATTCTTTTCATAAAGCCCTTTGCCATTCACATAGTAACGCTTATAATTAATACTGTCTTCATTCTGACAGGATTGTATTATGATAACCGTACTGAAAAGAAATAAAAAAAGATATATCAGCCTATTTCGCATCAGCAGCTTCTTCTCTGAGCAATTTATCCATGTCTTCCATCAATTGTTTCACCTGATCCGCTTTTGTGCCATCGTATGCACCGCGTAATTGCTTTTTAGTGTCTACCAGTATAAACCAACCCTGATGTACCAGACCCTGAGGGTCAGAACTATCTTCAAATGCCGAAACTAAATAACTTTTTGCAGAGATATTGAAGATGGAATCGCGGCTTCCATGTACGAATTCCCATTGATTCCCCTCTACACCAAGTTTGGTAGCATAGGTTTTTAATCTGGAAGGTAAATCGTATTTAATATCTATCGAATGGGATAGAAATTTAACTTTCGGGTTGTCTTTGAATTTCTTATAAACATCAAGCATATTCCGATGCATAATCGGGCATATCGTGTTACAGGATGTGAAAAAGAAGTCGGAAACATAAATCTTTCCGTCAAAATCTTTATCAGTCACCATCACACTATCCTGATTCAAATAACTGAAAGGTGGAATGGTTTGATAAATAGTATCAACTACAGTTTTGCCGTCAACAGTTTTTTCTATCGGTTCCCGGTTTCCTAAAATGGGAAGTTTAGAATCTGAAGTACTTTTACAGGACTGGAGAGATATCACTGCAAGCGCAATAAACATAAGCTTTTTCATACTGCAAATATACTTTGTTTACTCAGTAGAAAGCCCTGAAATGGAAAATTTGTCTCTAAAGTATTTTAAAAAAAGCCGCAGTGTATGATCTTGTTACTTGGTGAATTTCAATCAGAAACTATACTGCAAGATCATCTATGATTCGATTTATTTTTTCATCAAGTTGCTTGTCCTTTTTACCGAATTCACTCATGTCGGGAAGCGCAGTCTTTACACTACAATAAAATTTAATCTTTGGTTCTGTACCGGAGGGTCTTGCAGACACGATACATCCATCGGCAGTGATAAATTGTAGGACATCTGATTTGGGCAGGTCCAGTTTTTTAGAGCTTCCGCTAATTAGGTCTGTTTCTTTACCAAGTTCATAATCTTTTAGGCAAACAACTTTTGATCCTCCCAGACTCTCTGGAGTATTGGAACGGAACCGTTCCATCATTGATTTAATTTCCTCAGCACCTGTTTTTCCTTTTTTAGTGATTGAAACCAGTTTTTCCTTGTAGAAGCCATACGTTTGGTACATTTTTAACATAGCCTGGTAAAGACTGCTACCTTCGTCTTTGTAATAGGCAGCCATTTCTGCAATAAAAGCACAGGAAATAACTGCGTCTTTATCCCTAACAAGTTCACCAACCAAATAGCCATAACTTTCTTCACCACCTACAATAAAAGTTTTCTTTCCCTGCAATTCAGTTATCAAAGCTCCAATCCATTTAAAACCGGTAAGTGTTTCATAGAAACTTACTTTTTTTGATTTTGCAATATCTTCTATCAGTTTGGTTGTCACTATGGTGGATACAATATATTCGTTGCCGGTAAGTTTCCCCTTTTGCTCCCATGCACTTAAAAGATAGTTAATCAATAAACTCCCTGTTTGATTGCCATTTAGTAGAATGAACTCACCTTCATTATTTTTTACAGCAATTCCCACCCGGTCAGCATCAGGATCGGTTGCAAGCACAAGATCAGCATCAATTTCTACGGCTTTAGCAATTGCAAGGGATAAGGCTTCCTTCTCTTCAGGGTTTGGATAAATCACAGTAGGAAAATTCCCGTCCGGAACGGCTTGCTCTTCAACAATTATCACATTCGTAAATCCAAAACGTTTTAATGCAGCAGGAACCAAAGTAATGCCAGTACCATGAATAGGAGAAAAGACAATTTTGAGATCATGTTGCCTTTGAATAGCTTCCTGAGAAACGGAAAGTTCAGTAATCTTTTTTAAATAAAGTTCGTCAATCTCCTCTGCGATGTACTCAATGTTTTTAGTAACTCGGTCAAATTTGACTTCTTTTATGTCGCTTATGGCCGAAACTTCATCCATAACCATTTGGTCATCAGGTGATTTAAACTGTCCGCCATCTGAACCATATGCCTTGTATCCATTGTATTCTTTTGGATTATGTGATGCGGTAATCATTACACCGCTACGACAACCAAGGTGCCGGATTGCAAATGATAGCTCCGGAGTTGGTCTCAGTTCTTTGAAAAAATAAACATGTATTCCATTGGCTGAAAATACATCGGCAGTAATTTTGGCGAAATAATCAGATTTGTTCCTACTGTCATGGGCAATAGCAACACTAATATTTTCACCAGAATATTTTTTAAGAAGATAATTACTTAAACCCTGCGTTGCAGTTCCTATTGTATATTTATTAATTCGGTTAGAACCTGGGCCCATAGTGCCACGAAGTCCTCCGGTTCCAAATTCGAGGTCTCTATAGAAAGAATCTGTTAGCTCGGTGTAGGATTCAGATTCCATTAATTCGCTGATTTCCTTCTTTGTCACTTCATCATAGCTTCCCTGAAGCCAGTGGTTAATCTTATTTAAAACGGAGATTTCTAATTCTTTCATCGATTATTTTATTTTAAATTCAGACATTAAGGTCTTCTTTTTCCAAAGAATCTTGAATGCCAAATTATATTCTGTTCATAATGAAAATTAGGATGCTTTTTCCTAATTTTAGCCTCTCATTGCACAAGTATAAAAATCATTTGCTGCAATCTAAAATTCAAGCTTACATGAAGGTACTAAAGTTCGGAGGAACATCAGTTGGCAGTCCAGATCGGATTAAAAAATTATTAGACATTATTAACCCTGAGGAAAGACAGATTGTTGTTCTCTCTGCAGTCTCAGGTACTACAAACAGCCTTTTGCAAATATCACAGGCTTATTTGGCAGCAGATAAATCAAAAGCAGCAGAACTTACTGCCATATTGAAGGGTAAATATGATTTGTTTATCAAAGAACTTTATTCTTCAGAAGAGGGATTGGAAAATGGAAAAAATCTAATCGATTACCATTTTAATCTAATTTCTTCATTTGCCAATGCGCATTTTACTGCTATTGAAGAAAAAATTATTCTTGCACAGGGCGAACTTATTTCAACTACCCTGTATCAATTTTATTTGACAGAGATAGGAGTGAAGTCAAAGTTGATCCCTGCTCTTGTTTTTATGAAGATTGATGAGGATAACGAGCCTGTAATTGATTTTATCAGTGAACATATCCGGCCATTATTAGATCAGGAGACGAACTTGTTCATCACTCAGGGTTATATCTGCCGCAATTCCTTCGGTGAAATAGATAATTTACGAAGGGGAGGAAGTGATTATACTGCTTCATTGATTGGTGCTGCCATACGTGCTGTAGAAATACAAATCTGGACTGATATTGATGGGATGCATAATAATGATCCGCGTATAGTTAAAGGCACAAAACCCATTGCAAGATTATCATTTGATGAAGCTGCTGAACTTGCATATTTCGGAGCCAAAATCCTCCACCCACAAAGTGTGTTCCCTGCTCAAAAATTTAAGGTCCCGGTTCGTTTATTGAACACTATGGAACCGAAAGCTGCCGGAACCTTGATTACCAATGACAGTGAGCGAGGCAAAATCAAATCTATTGCTGCCAAAGATGGAATTACAGCCATAAAAATTCAATCCAGCAGAATGCTTCTTGCCTATGGATTTTTGAGAAGAGTTTTTGAGATATTCGAGCGTTATAAAACGCCAATTGACATGATCACTACTTCAGAAGTGGCCGTATCAGTTACGATTGATGATATCAGTAATCTCGCAGAAATAATTAATGAGCTTAATAATTTCGGAACTGTGGAAGTGGATTATAATCAAACAATTGTTTGTGTTGTAGGTGATTTTGGTGCAGATAAACATGGCTTTGCTGCCCGTGTTTTTGACGCCCTTAAACATATTCCAATCCGGATGATCTCTTACGGTGGAAGTCATTTTAACATCTCCCTTCTTATTAATGATGGGGATAAGGTTGAAGCACTTAGGTCATTACATAATCGTTTATTTGAATAGAATTAGTATCCGCCTCAGGCGGATTAGAAAATTTATATGTTTAACAAGGATACAGTTGCACGTTTTCAAAATATAGAAACTCCATTTTATTATTATGATCTGAAAATATTGGATCAGATTCTGATGGCTTGTAAAGCCGCTTCAGAAAAGTTTGCATTTCATGTTCATTATGCATTGAAGGCTAATTTCAATGAGCAGGTTTTGAAAGCCATTGAAAAAGTAGGTTTCGGTGCTGATTGTGTCAGTGGAAATGAGGTTAAAAAGGCAATAGAAATTGGTTTTGATCCGGGAAAGGTTGTTTTTGCTGGTGTTGGAAAGTCTGACAAGGAAATCAATGAGGCTTTAAACAATAATATTTATTGTTTCAATATTGAGTCGGTTCAGGAACTTGGAGTAATCAATGAGCTTGCTTTTAAACAAGATAAAATGGCCAGAGTGGCCATTCGCATCAATCCGAATGTGGATGCCCATACGCATCAATATATCACTACCGGCCTTGAGGAGAATAAGTTTGGTGTGAATCAATGGGAATTACCAGCTTGTATTGCAGAACTTAAAAGGTGTTCTAATCTTGAATTGATTGGAATTCATTTCCACGTTGGATCTCAGATTACCAATCTGGATGTTTTTAAAAGTCTTTGTCTGAAGGTTAATGAACTTAATATCTGGTTTTTGGAACATGGGTATGATCTTAAGGTTCTGAATGTTGGCGGTGGTTTGGGTGTGGACTATCATCATCCTGATGAGAATGCAGTCAATGATTTTATGAGTTTTTTTGCCATTTATGACAAATTTCTTGAACGGAGGAAAGGTCAGGAGGTTCATTTTGAATTGGGTAGAGCATTAGTAGCACAATGCGGAAGTTTGATCAGCCGCATACTCTATGTAAAAAATGGTTTAAAGAAGAATTTTCTCGTTCTGGATGCCGGAATGACCGAATTGATGCGCCCGGCACTTTATCAGGCATATCATAAGATTGAAAATATTAGTGCAAATGCTGCAAACCCCATAATTTCCTATGATGTTGTTGGTCCGATTTGCGAAAGTACAGATTGCTTTGGTAAGGAAGTTGAGTTACCCGAATCAAAGCGGGGAGAAATTATCGCAATAAGAACTGCAGGTGCTTACGGTGAAGTAATGGCTTCCGGGTATAACTTAAGAGACCGGGTTATATCTATATACTCCTAGTGTTATACTTTAATTTTATATGTTTTTGAACCTAGGGTACAAGGCATTATTGAAATGCATTCAGGCCGGTAATATCCATCCCCGTTATCAATAAATGAATGTCGTGGGTGCCTTCATAGGTTACAACCGATTCCAGATTCATCATATGTCGCATCACCGGATATTCTCCAGTAATTCCCATCCCTCCCAGAATCTGCCTTGCTTCACGAGCAATATTAATGGCAGTTTCAACACTGTTTCTTTTGGCCATAGAAATTTGGGCTGGTGTAGCACGATCATTATTTTTAAGTTCACCAAGACGCCAAACTAGGAGCTGCCCTTTGGTAATCTCTGTAATCATTTCGGCAAGTTTCTTTTGCTGGAGCTGAAATCCACCTATCGGCCTTCCGAATTGCATTCTTTCCTTGGAATAACGCAATGCAGTATCGTAACAGTCCATAGCGGCACCCATTGCACCCCAAGCAATGCCATAGCGGGCTTGGTTTAAACAACCCAGTGGACCTTTGATTCCCTTTACATTCGGTAGTATGTTTTCCTTAGGGATCTTTACATTATTAAAAACCAATTCTCCTGTAGAAGAAGCTCTAAGGCTCCATTTCCCATGGATTTCAGGGGCAGAAAAGCCTTCCATTCCTTTTTCAACAATCAATCCTCTAATCACTCCTTCTTCATCTTTAGCCCAAACTACTGCAATGTCTGCATAGGGTGAATTGGAAATCCATATTTTTGATCCGTTCAGTAGGAAATGATCTCCCATATCTTTAATATTGGCGATCATACTTCCCGGATCTGAACCATGATCTGGCTCAGTTAATCCAAAACATCCCAGAAATTCGCCCGATGCCAGTTTAGGAAGGAACTTTATTTTTTGTTCCTCAGAACCATAAGCATAAATTGGATACATCACCAGAGATCCTTGAACAGATGCGGTTGAACGGATGCCAGAATCGCCACGCTCTATTTCCTGCATAATCAGACCATATGAAATATAATCCAAACCTGCCCCGCCATATTTCGCTGGTATAGTTGGTCCAAAAGCACCCAATGTGGCAAGCCCCGGAATCAAGTGTTGTGGAAATTCAGCTCTTTGAGCAAAATCTTCAATTATTGGGCTCACTTCCTTTTTGACCCAAGTCCTTACGGAATCTCGTATAAGTTTATGCTCTTCAGTCAATAGCTCATCCACCAGAAAATAGTCTGGTGCTTCATAAAGATCTTTTTTTGACGACTTGTTAATGTTTCTCGCTTCTGAATCCTGGTTTTGCATGTAATTGGTTTTTTCAAAACTACAAAAATCGATTCTCATTTGCATTATAGCATATACCTAAAGAAATGTTTTTACCGACACTTTTCCCGTATTCACCGAATTGTTTATCCTTCTTGCCAAAAAGGTGTATGCTGGCTTTGTATAGCGAGGTACATTTGATCAACAAACAAACAAAAAAACAAAAACAGGAAAACAATATTCGCACTTAGCACAGCATTATTAATGACTTTATCTTTTAATACTCGGGCAGGAAATAAAGGCTCATATTTTACAAATGACCTGCCGAAATCAATGGTTGCAGTCGCTCCTTTTGTATGGGGAAGCCCGGAAGATCAAGCTCCTGAAGATCTTATATTTGTAAAGGCAAGATTTGCAAAGGTACCTTTAGCAACTTTTGTATTAGGTAGTCCGGATGATATTATTGATTCTGCAAACTCAATTAAACGTGCAAGGAATCTGAATGTACCTGTGGCTCCATTTGTTTGGGGAAATTCGGATGAAGCTACATTCGTGATTTTGAAAACTGAAGAATAGGTTCTCGAATATTATTTTCCTCTGTTTTAACTGAGAATATTAATCAGATATTCTCCGTTTTTTATTTTTCAGCAGATCAGATTTCTACTAATTTTTGCTTGATTTTCTGCCTTGTAACCATCCAATCACAGCACCTGATAAAGCACCCACTAGGGACATGTAAAGTGCGTCTAATAAAGACAATGAAAGGGACATTAAATTGTACTGTTCGAAAAATACGAAGTTTGAACCACGGCTAAAAAGAAAGAACAATAATGCACCTTGGATTGCACCCTGTACACCTGATTCAATTTTAGCTGTTTTCAGTAAATAAGCTAGAAGAATTCCCCCTATAATATTTCCTAAACCAATAGCCCAGATATCCATAGGTTCTTTTATGAGCCCGGTGTAAGAGCTCATATTGGCGCTAAAATAATCCATCATCAATATTCCGTAAATTAAAAATCCTACTAGGAAGACTACGATACCTCCTGCGATTCCAATTAAAAATGTTTTTAAGTTTATGATGAGCTTAGTTTAAAGTTTTATAAAGAAATTTACTTTTAAAGCTTGACTTTCGAAAATTATTTTTTCTAAAATGATTGTAATATGCTGTTTTTCAGCGGTGAGTAATTTTTAACTCTGTCGTTTTCAACCCAAATTAGCATAAAACCATTTCAAGAATAGTTTATATCTTTAAGGTATGGAATGGATTTTAGTTAAAAATGAGTTGCCTCAGCAGGCAGTAGATGTGTTGCTATTTGATGGTGGGCAAATATACTTTGGTTATTACAGTGAAATTTATAATAAGTTTATTGTTGCCGAGGACAAAGTTTCGATTGAGGATTTTACACACTGGATGACATTGCCGGATTTCCCTAAAATTTGATCATTCCAATTATTCATTCAATGTATTGTTTATTTCAGTTAACAGTACTATCGGTTTGATGGTCTGGCAGGCTGTTTGATTTCAGGAGGAGTTGAAGAAAGTTCACCATTCTCATCTACATAAGCAAGCATATCTTCTAGCTTTCCACCATTTGAATTTTGTTTGCGTTCAAGTTTACGTTGTTCTTTATCTTCTTTTTTCTTTGCTCTATTCTTTTCGAGCTGCTTCTTCATGAAGGTTGCTTGGGATTTTGCCATGTCTGTAAATTATTTAATGAATACTACCCGGTTCAAATGTATGCGGCCAGAAAGGCATTGAAAATTCAACAAAGGAATAGATCAGGATTATTCTGTTTAATTACAGTAATGAAATCAAGATCAGTCGAACTAACGAGCAGGTGTGAAAAGAATAGTTTATGCTTTTTTTACAAATTTACAAAAAAAAATGGTCAAAATGTTAAATTTCTATCTTTTGCCAAGCTTACTTAAAAGGTACTCGAGTTTTTATAAATAAATATCGGGCTTATTGGATGAATTTCAGTATTGAAATTAGGCACCGGAATTGAAATATAAAAGGTGCTACCCTTTCCAGGGGCGCTTTCAAACCAGATTCTGCCACCCTGCATGTCGGTAAATTCTTTACTTAAATTAAGTCCCAATCCAACACCTTTTTCGTTCTTTGTACCAAAAGAAGATTCTGCTTTTAGACTGAATATGGAATTTTTAATCTTATCTGACATTCCTATACCATTATCGCTATTTTGATTACATATTTTGGATAATTAGAGTCTACATCTAGTTTTATATTCCCTCCATTTGGGGTAAACTTGATCGCATTACTTAAAATATTACGAATGACAAGTTGTAACATATTTTCATCAGCCAAGACCTTTATTTCGGGGTCAATATCGAATGTTAATGCAATTTGTTTGGCATTAGCAATCGATTGAAAAACTTTGATTACAGGAATGAGGGTACTACTCAAATCAATCTGCTTTTTATTAGGAGTAATTCCATCCATTTGCGAAGTAGACCACATCAAAATATTGGATAACATATTATCCGTATTTTGGGTCATTTCTATTAGATCGTTTTGTATTTCCTGCCAATTATCTTTTGCGGGATCAAGAAGTGAAAGTATTTCTAAATAACCTTTAACATTAGCCAGTGGAGCTCTCAGATCGTGAGAAACTATAGTAAATAATTTATTCTTTGTACTATTTATCCTTTCCAGATCAATAGCCTTAGCTTCAAGCAAACTTTGGCTTATGTTGTAATTCTTTTTTATGTATCTCAAACCTATCAGAATGGTCAGAATACTTAATAAATAAGTACCAATCATATCCCCGAAACGAAACTCAAGCCCCATCTCAAGCTTATCAACCAATCCGGGGTTTAGATATTCGCTCAAAGGTAGACTGATAGCCACAACTAAATTAAAGCTTATAAAAAAACCAGTATTCTTTTGGCTTTGAGAGTGATATAACCAAAAAAAAATCGCAACGAGTAATAATAAACTTGGTTCCTGAATTTCGGAATTGTAAAAATAGTTTATTATGATAATGATATGGATAATGAATATCGAGAGCAAAGGACTTATTTGTGTCAGATGTCTGAATCTTGATAAGTAGTAAAGTGTAGATTGAGTAATTAAAGCTATAGCAGAAAGTAGTGCTGAGACTTGAAGACCTAAAAATAGATTCAGGGGAACCAAAATGGATAGTACAAAGAAAGCTACTAAACAAAAGGAATGAAATATTCTCGATTCCAATGAGAATTCATCATTTGCTCCTGTTAAATAGTACCAATATTTATTAATTAACAAATGAATTGAGGTAGTTGCTGCATTAAACTGAATAAAAAAGATTCTGTGTTTGTTTTAGAATACAGGTTTACCAGAATATGCCTTTAAGGCACAGATAAAAATTCTTTTTTCGTATATTGAATTTTTTTTACACTTATCTTATTTACCCAGAATTTTTATAAGAGTTCCCGCTAAGACCTTGTCTGTCAATTGCATTCCGTTTAACAGGGAGATTTCTTCCTGCTTATTCTCCGGCATGTTGTAACTGCTCAGAGCCTGTCTGAGTGTTCCGCTTTGTTTAACTGCTTTAATTCTTATTCTTTCAGGCTGTTTATTAAGTTTGGAAGCGTCTTTTAATTCTTTAAAATTCTTCATTGATTGAAGAAAATACTGCGAATAATTATTAAAATCATTCATTGAACTGGCTCCAAGAATGAGGTAAATATTTTTATTGTATTCGATGAGATAGGATAAAGTTCTGACAGTGGACGCTTGTTGTTGTTGTTCTGCTTTCACATCTGCAATCATTGATATTGCATTCAATCCATTCACAGTGATTTGATTTGATTCGAGAACCTGAAGGTTATTTTTTTGCACCACATTACTAGCTGCTTCCTGAAGTGAATTACCACTTGCAAGTGTCATCATCAGCAGTGCTTTCCCATCTTTAGGTGCTAACTGCACCTTTTGCGGGGTGTTCTGGTAGTTCCATCCCTGAGGTGTTTGGAATTGAAATTTTAATTCGGGATGGTAAAATATGCTGTTTTCCAAATAACCTTGTTTGGGATCTTCCCCATAAATCAAACCTTCAATCTTTTTTAAATAACTATCTCTGTTAATTTTTGGATTGGTCAAGTTTAACTGCTTTTTCCAATCTGCAGATAATTTACTGACAGCCGCATTCCTCGAACCGGGGTTAGGGTGAGTAGACAAAAAATCCGGCAATTCTGTACTTTCAGTTCTTGTTTTTTGTCTTTCAAGCGTATTGAAAAAACCAGCCATTTCTTTGGCATCATAACCAATCTTTGATGAGTATTCTACCCCAAGCTCATCTGATTGACGCTCAGCATCCCGACCGAATTTCAGGAATAATAAGCCTAAGCCCTGAGATAAGGGTTCGGCAAACTCTGCAACCTGAGGAACCAGAATCATGCTGCCAATTAATCCTACCTGTCCAAGTATTGATTTGGTTTGTTGAGAAACTGAATGTCTAGCGGTAATATGTCCTATTTCATGTCCTAAAACACCTGCAAATTCAGCTTCATTATTGAAATGAGCCATAATACCTCTGGTGAAATAAACATATCCACCAGGGACAGCAAATGCGTTTATCACTTCTGAATCGACAATTTTAAATTCATATTTGAGTTCAGGCCTATGGGATACCGCAGCCATTTCATTTCCTTTCTGAGTGATAAAATCCTGTAAGACTTTATTCTCATATAAACCATACTGAGCAACGATTTGTGGATCAGCAGCTGCACCCATGGCTATTTCCTGGCTCTCCGACATCAGAACGATCTGTTTCTTTCCTGTTACCGGATTCACAGCACATCCGCTTGAAACTAAAAGGGCTACACTTAAGCAGACCAGAAGTAAATGATTTTTCATACCTTTTTTTTATGAGTTAAATCATTCAATATTCAAGCCAAAAATTTAAGAGTATTGAATTATAATTCTCTTATCCAAATATTGCGAAAGCTTATGGGTTCACTTGGATCACCATGATCCTGCAATTTGATTGGTAATGGTCCGTGGTTTTTATAGAAAGGAGACCCGATATAAACAGTTTCGCCTTTGAGCTCAATGTTGTTTTGAATCAATATCCCGTTATGCAATACACTCACTTTTGCAGCAGATTTTAAACTACCATCTTCATTAAAAATCGGGGCCAGCCAAATAATATCATATGCTTGCCATTCTCCTGGTTTTTTGGATGCATTCACTAATGGTATAAATTGTTTGTAAATACTTCCTGCCTGACCATTGCTGTAGGTTATATTATTGTAAGAATCTAGGACTTGTAGTTCATATCCCTGATCTCCATTTCCCGTAGAACCCAGAAAAATCCCACTATTTCCTCTTGCCTGACCCGAGCCTGTAATGTTTTCAGGAATGAGCCATTCAATATGCATTTGATAATTTAAAAATGATCTTTTGGTTTGAATGTTTCCCGTCCCTTTTTTAACTGTGAACTTTCCGTTAGCAACTATCCATTTTGCCGGAGATTGATCTTTAGCTGTTAGCCATTGATTCATATCACTTCCTTCGAATAGTATAATTGCATCTTCAGGTGCAGATAATGTAGTTTTCTGAGGACTTACTATTTTGGGTACGGGTGACCAAGCTTCTGTATCTTTTGGATTAGGACTCTGCTGGGCAAAACTGCTATTTACTATTGCAGTTAAAATGGCGGTAATTAATGTAATTCTTTTCATATGATCAAATGTTAAACAAGGTATGAATTTGTGTACCGAAATTAAACTATTTTTGCTAAATGGGAATTATCAAACAAAAAGTCAGTTTGAAGGGAGTTCGTTTTTTTTCATTTCATGGATTTTATCCGGAAGAACAGATCCTTGGGACAGAATTTATTCTCGATATAGATACAGAGCTAGAAGTATATGGTTCTGGTGGTGATGATATTTCCAATACAGTTAATTATGAGCGGTTGTTGCAAATCGCTTCTGAAGAAATGAATATGCCTCGTAAACTAATAGAAACGGTAGCACACAGTATGCTTGAGCGGATCAGGCATGAGTTTTTGGCTGTTCAGGATATTCGTATTTCCATCCGTAAAATGCATCCTCCAATGAGTGCCGAAATTGAAAACTCAAACATAGAACTTTTGTTTAGTAGATAATATGTCGTTTAATCGGATTAGTAATTCCATATTGACTGAGATCTATGAAATAATAGGATCAGATAACGTTTATGTGGATCAGGATAAACTGGAAAAATATGCCCACGATGAAACTGAAGATCTAGTCTTTTTCCCGGAAGTAGTTGTAAGGCCTGATAGTAAAGAGCAAATTTCTCTTCTATTTAAATTATGCAATCGGCACATGATTCCTGTTACACCCAGAGGAGCCGGCACCGGACTAAGTGGAGGTGCATTGCCGGTCATGGGAGGGCTTTTGATCTCTATGGAAAGGTTTGATAAAATCATCGAAATAGATGAGCGAAATCTTCAGGCTACTCTTGAACCCGGGGTAATTACCGAAGTTTTTATGAATGCTGCAGCTGAAAAGGGACTGTTATATCCGGTAGATCCTTCTAGTAAAGGTTCTTGTTTTATTGGCGGCAATATCGCCCATGGCAGTGGCGGGCCAAGAGTCGTAAAGTACGGTACCATTAGAGAATATGTATTGAACCTTGAGGTGGTACTTCCTGATGGTGAAATAATATGGACAGGGGCGAATACCCTTAAATATGCTTCGGGCTATAATCTCACGCAGTTGATGATTGGTTCCGAGGGTACACTTGGTATCATAACCAAAGTAGTACTAAAGCTTATTTCACTTCCTACACAAAATCTGGTCATGCTTGCTTCTTTTCCGAGCAATGAACAGGCTTGCGAAGCTGTATCTGCGATTTTTCGTACAGGAGTAACGCCTTCCACACTTGAGTTTATGGAGAGACGTGCGGTTGAATGGGTAATGGAGTATGATCATTTTCAGTTCGACCTTAAGGATGAAGCTCAGGCTTTTTTGATGATAGAGGTCGACGGTAATGATATGGATGTACTTTTAGCTGAATGTGAAAAGATTAACGAAGTACTTGAGAATAATTCCTGTTCAGATGTGCTTTTTGCAGATACTGCGGCTCAAAAGGATGCGATCTGGAGATTGAGGCGCACCATGCCATTATCTGTAAAATCAAACTCAATTTATAAAGAGGAAGACACAGTGGTGCCAAGGGCAGAGCTTCCTAAATTAATCCAAGGAATAAAGGAAATAGGAACAAGATTTGGATTTCAGTCCATCTGTTATGGCCATGCAGGCGATGGAAATGTGCATGTTAATATTATTAAAGGTGAGATGTCTGATGATGCCTGGAATACAAAGCTTAAGGAGGGGATAAGGGAAATTTTTGAATTAACTGTTTCTCTTGGAGGTACCATATCCGGAGAGCATGGTATTGGTTCGGTACAGCGTGAGTTTATGGATATTAAGTACTCAAAAACTCACCTAAACCTGATGCGTGGCATAAAATCAGTATTTGATCCAAATGGGATATTGAATCCAGGCAAAATATTCTGAGTTTGCTGAAGTGAATTGTTCGCCAGTATTAAATAAGGTTAGATTTCATGCTATTCTCCATCATTAGACGTTGAAATTCAGGAATTTGAGTAGGTTTCTGCAAGATATAGTCAAATGAAACGCATAGAGTTTGTCCAGTAGTACATATTTCTTCACTACCATTAACAATCCTAACCAAAACGTAATCCAGTTCGAAACTACTATTGCCAATTTTCGAGGTTCTTACATAAGCATATACCTCGTCAGCAAGTATTATTGGTTTAAGATAATCAACCACCGATTTTCTGATTATTATTCCGAATAATTTCCAGTCCCACTCAATAATTTCTGCCCAATAAGCTGACCTTGCTATCTCAAAATAAGTAAGATAAATCGCGTTATTTACATGTCCTAGAGCATCTATGTCTGCAAAACGTATAGGAATTTGAATCTTAAAATGAAATCCTTCCATATTAATAGTGACTTTTTGTCTGTAAAAAATTAATTTAAATGACAGTTTGTCTTATATTTTAGCTAGTTATTGTGCAATATGCAAAATGGTATACACATTGTCGAATAGTTTGAAATAACTATTTAAAAATTTAGGAGGATATCAAAATGGCATTTGTAAAATTTGCAAACACAAACAAAGTATTTAAACCAGCTTATAAGGACGGTATTTTATACATCAGTGTAGCAAAGAAAGAAGAAGCGAAGATCCAGTCACGAGAAATAGGAATCAGTTAAATTTGTTGAGTTTGGTGTTTCAAAAGGCAGGCGGATTCGTCTGCCTTTTCTATTTAAATTGCGGTATAAGCTGTAAAATCATAATTTTACCAAATGGGGAGAGAAATTTTAGAGAATAAGCGGAAGGCTTTAAACATCAATTTGGATGAATCTATTTATGGAACTTTTGCAGAGATAGGAGCTGGCCAAGAAGTAGCCAGAAATTTTTTCACTGCCGGAGCTGCATCAGGAACCATTGCAAAGACTATGTCCGCCTATGATATGGTCTTTAGTAATTCAATTTATGGGGCTGAAGAATCAGGCCGTTACGTTTCTGAATCGAGACTCGATAAAATGATAAGGCATGAGTTTGGACTGCTATCTGAACGTCTATGCGGACCTAAATATGCTGAGAAAACTTTTTTTGCTTTTGCAGATACTGTAACAACACTCAACTTCAATAAAACCAATGATCCTCACGGGTGGTTGGGTATTAGGTTTCAACTGAGTCCGGGAGGAGAACCTAATGATATAGTTTTTCACGTCAGGCTACTGGATAGTGATTCGAACCTTCAACAAAATGTATTGGGGATACTGGGAGTCAACTTAGTTTATGCTGCATATTATTATTATGATAATGTTCAGTCGATGATAGAGTCTCTGGTAGATAATTTAACAATTGGCTCTGTCGAGATTGATCTGATCAGTCTGAGCGGCCCAATATTCAAGAATGCAAACGATCGATTGGTTAATTTATATCTAATATCAAAAGGCTTTTCGGGTGCAGCTATTTTTGATAAGAATGGGCAGGCACGTCAATCTAAAGATGTGCTTTACAAAAAGGATGTAATGATCCTTCGCACAAAATTTGGTCAGAAATCTACTCCAAACTTTGATTTATTTAATAAAGCAGTAGAGCAATTTAAGAATACTCAGAAGGTGAGTGACAGGAACATCATCGTCATGATCGAGGTTCTAATGACTAATTTTCTTGAAAATAAATCTGAACTGAGTAATGAGGATCTTGAAAAGTTTGCAAAACGTGCTGAGGAGCTTTGTGCGACCGGCAATTACGTGATAGTTTCAGACTTTACCCGAAATCATAAATTAGCCCAATACCTTTCGCGTTGTAGCCCTAAAAGTGTTGGTATTTCAACGAATATTGCAAATCTGAAAAATATATTTAATTCAGAAAATTACGGGGAAAATTACACAGATGAGCTTTTAGCTTATATCAGTGACTTATTTAGTAAAAATGTAAGGCTCTATGCCTATCCATACCTAGACAAGAAAAACAAACAGATAATTACCACACGTAATATGCCGGTATCTAAAGAATCAAAACATTTGTTCGAATTTTTGATGCAAAATGGCTACATCATGGATATTGATGATTATGATGAGAAAGATGTGAAGACAGTTTAATTGATAATTGATAATGGACAGTTGAAAATCCGAAAGAAATTCTCCGATTACGAATTTTATCAATTTTCATATTTTATTAGTTTCGCAGCTTGATTTAATAATTTTCAATGCTGAATGACTCCAATTGTCAACTCTCCATCATTAGTGTCTGGGTAAAGTAAGTAAATACTAAATATCTAAATTTAGGCTTCTCACTCGAATATTCTAGTTGAATTAGAAATAAGAGTCCCTCCTTTAACCTTGCCTCCCTCTCCGAAGGAGTCCTTTGGACTATTGCCGGGAAGGCTAATTTGTTATTCACGAGTTTTTGTTGTTTTTAAAGGTGTTCATGCTTTCACCGCTGAAGGGCGGCTCAGGTTTGAAGGCCAAAAGAAAGAAAAGCCTTTTTCAATCCCTAGGTGCCTTGGCCACAAGTCCACCACAAATCAAAAAAACGATCGCTGCTTTTTGGGGATATCAGGTTATGAAAGCATTCCGGGTATGATCCCAAAATCTAATGCTCGAAAGTGCTATTTGAAAGACAATGCATCTTTTTTTTGATTTTACCGGCACTTGGTATTGAATCGTCCTTCGGAACCGTTTATCTGATATGAATGGTTTTGGGATAGTGCTTAAATAAACACCTGATCATTAATAATTATCAGCTGATGAAGGGTAATTATTGCCCATCATTTAGTAAAAGACAGATTTCAATATTAATTAATCATTTTTATCAGTGGAAAATAAAACAGCGAATAAAATATATATTTATACTCTCCATCATACGTTTTGAAGTTTCAATTAAAAAATAAACCCTAGCTGTATGTTTGAATAAGATATTCTCAGTTCTAAGATGTTTTCCCTGCCATTAATATTACAATATGTATACCCAGACCCATAGGAATGATCATATCCTTTGGCCTAAGTAATACATCTCAGTTAACCTTTTTTCCTCCGCCCAAGGCGGATGGTGCGGTACGCATTGACCAAGCCTTAGTGATGACTTTAATAGCATTCCCGCACGTGCGGGACAGTGGCGGAATGTATTCGCTTTTGATTTATTGTTTTTTTAAGGTGCTCATGGTCTCGTCGTTCCTCCTCGGCATGTTTCTTTTCTGCTGCAGGAACCTCCCGAAGGGAAGTTTGAGCACAAAAGAAAAAATATAAAAAAGCGAAAAACGTAAAAAGAAAAATGACGAGCTAGTAATATTATTTGTAAAGCCAAAAATTAAATTTTCTCCGGACACTAATGACTCTCCATTGTCAACTGTCAATTCAATCTAGTTTCTCATATTAATATACTGCAATGGCTGTCCAAAATCATCGCTCCGGCATAGGGCAATTACAGCTTGTAAATCATCTATTTTCTTGGCCTGTACTCTAACCTGGTCATCCATGATAGAGGCCTGGACTTTTAGTCCGCTATCTTTTATTTTTTTAACAATTTTTTTGGCAGCTTCCTTATCGATTCCTTCCTTAATTTTAATCTCTTTTCGGAGCATATTGCCTGATGCATATTGTTCCTTGCCAAGATCCATGCTACCAGGATCAAGATTATGTTTAACCATCTTAGATATAATCGCATCTTGGATCGCTTTCAAACGCATATCATTTTCAGTGATAATGGTGATCTCGTTTGTTTTTTTGTCGAGTTCTACGCTACTTTTAGAATCGTTAAAATCATAGCGATTAAGTATTTCTTTTTTGGCTGTATTAATTGCATTATCGAGGGTCTGTCCGTCGATCTTACTTACGATGTCAAATGTTGGCATAATTATTATTGTATGGTTAATCAAATTTTGTTAATATCTTTAAATATTGCATTTAAAGATCACATTTCTCTAATAGAAAAAAAATGAAAGCAAATAAAGAAAAAACATCCGGAAAGGTTGTAAAAAAGCAAACAAAGCGAGTTGTTAAAAAGGAATTAGAATCAACTATCTCTGAAAAGTTCATTGAAGCAATGAAGAGTCTGGGACATGATGCAAAGAAATTCTCAAAGGAAATTAAAAAAACAAGTAAGGCTTTAGCCAAAAAGATTGCCGGAAAGTACAATGATGTTAAAAATGCGGTTGAGGATAAATTGGAAAGTAAATCCAAAACTAAGAAGCCAAAAACTATCAGTAAGGCGGGTGCTTCGGCGGGCAAATCTGCAGTTTCTGCAGTTAAGAAAGCAAAAAAAGTGGTTGCCAGAGTTAGTAAGGCTGCTGTGAAAGAAAAATTACCCAGACTTGTAACTGCCGGTACAAGCTCTTCGAAGTCTGCTGCAGTAAAACCAAGAGTAAGAGTACAAAAGAGTTCTGCTCCTTCATCAGCTCTAAAATCAATCGCGGCTAAAGCGGTTGTCAATAAACCCGCTGCAAGCAAAGATGCTAGTATTAAAGCTAAGAAAACTCCAACAAGAACTAGAAAACCAGCTGCTAAACCAGCTAAAGCTAAACTAGCTACAGCTAAACCAGTGGAGTCTGTAATACCTCCTTCAACTGATACAATATAAATGAACACAAATCACGTTTAACACTTAACGTGATATTAATGTTTTATTAAAATTAATTTCTCAATTTTACAGTCCCGATCATAGGTGCGGGATTGTTTATTTTATCCAATGCCTAAGAATATTCCCCTAATAAATCGTGAGGTCAGTTGGTTATATTTCAATGACCGTGTACTGCAGGAGGCCGCTGACAAGTCGGTGCCATTGGTTGAACGAATCCGATTTTTGGCCATTTTTTCTTCAAATCTGGATGAGTTCTACAGGGTAAGGGTTGCTACACTGAGTAGGCTTTCTAACTTAAATACCAGATCAAAAGCTATATTGGGTTTTAGTCCACGAAAAATTCTAAATCAAATCAAGAACATCGTTGTCAAACAAGAACGCAAATTCAATCATTTATATGAAGATGTGATAGTTAAGGAGTTGGAGCGTGAAAAGATTTTTTTAATTAATGAAACTCAGTTAAATGTTACACGTGGTTCATTTGTTAGAGAATTTTTCAGGGAAAAGATTCTATCAACATTGGTTCCGGTTATGATTAATAAAAATGAACCATTTCCAGAACTAAAGGATCGGGCCATATATCTTTTTGTAAGGCTTTTGCATGCAAAAAATAAAGAAAAAAGCAGATTTGCACTCATTGAGATTCCTGCTGATGTTTCAAGCCGTTTTATCGCACTTCCGGAAACTAATAATCTTAAGTTCATAACATTGATTGATGATGTTGTAAGATATTGTCTGGATGATATTTTCTTCATTTTTGAATATGACAGTATGGAGGCATATTCTGTACAGCTAACAAGGGATGCGGAATTGGATCTTGATATTCATGTTAGTGAAAAATTCATTGATGCCCTTTCAAAAAGCCTATTAAAAAGAGGAAAGGGAAAGCCAATGCGTTTATTGTATGATACTGATATGCCTCTGGATATGCTCACTTATTTGGTAGCTGAATTAGACTTAACAGCCGATGGGCTTATTCCTGGAAATCGATATCATAATTTTAAGGATTTTATCAATTTCCCGAATGTCGGTAGTCCTGATTTAGAGTACCCTAAATTGGTGCCACTGCCAGTAAATGAGCTTTCAAGTGTAAGCAGCATCTTCGCTCAGATATCCAAGAAAGATTATCTGATCAATTTGCCATATCAGTCTTTTGACTATATTATCCATTTCCTTCGAGAAGCTGCTATTGATCCAAAGGTTCGCGAGATCAAAATTACCTTGTATCGTTTGGCTGAAAATTCCAGAATTATTCATGCGCTTATCAATGCTGCAAAAAATGGTAAAAAAGTGAGCTGCATGCTTGAACTCAAAGCAAGGTTTGACGAGCAAGCTAATATTTACTGGACGAACAGGCTTGAAGAAGAGGGAGTTATGGTTAATTATGGGATGCCCGAATATAAAGTTCATTCGAAAATTTGTTTGATAAAGCGGATTGAAAAAGGAAAAGCAGAATATTATGCAAATCTTGCTACAGGAAATTTTAATGAAAAGACAGCAAAGCTCTATTGTGATCATAGTCTCTTTACTTCAAATCCTTTGATTACATCTGAACTTGTAACATTTTTTGATGGTCTTCAAAAGCAGATTTTTTACAGTGGCTATAAGCAATTGATTGTTTCCCCTCTAGAAAGCAGGCAGAAACTAAATGGGCTTATTAATAAAGAGATAAAAAATGCTAAATCCGGCAAAAATGGTAGAATAATACTTAAAATGAACAGTTTAACCGATTTAGATATTATTGAAAAACTATATGAAGCTAGTAATGCAGGTGTTAAAGTAAAACTAATCATTCGCGGTATGTGTTGTTTAGTTCCTGGCATTACAGAATTTAGCGAAAATATTGAGGTGATAAGTATAATAGATCGTTATCTTGAGCATGCTCGGGTTTGGATATTCGGAGATACCGGGAAAGAAATTGTTTATCTTTCTTCTGCCGATATGATGGCTAGAAATCTAGACCATCGAGTAGAAGTAGGGTTCCCTATACTGGATGAAGATATTAAATCTGAGATTCTGGATATTATTAACATTCAACTGAAGGATAATACAAAGGCTAGAGAAATTAATGAGTTAAATAGTAATCGCTATCGGAAGACTGGAACAAAGATTCCTAGCCGTGCTCAGACTGACATATATACCTATTTAAAATATAAAAAATAATTCCTTGAGATACGCTGCCATAGATATCGGTTCAAATGCCGTAAGATTGTTGATTGCTGATATTATACAAAATAACAAGACTGTTTCTTTTAAAAAGAATACACTTATCCGAGTGCCATTGCGCCTTGGTGACGACGCCTTTCTGGATAAGTTAATATCCCCAAATAAAACAATTGATCTGATCAAAACCATGGTCGCCTTTCGGAATTTGATGGACGTTTATAAGGTTAGTGATTATATGGCATGTGCAACATCAGCAATGCGTGAGTCAATAAATGGAGTTTCAATTGTTGCAAAAATTAAAGTTGAAGCAGGAATAGACCTCGAAATAGTAGAAGGGCAGAGAGAAGCTAATATAATTTATGCAAGTCATATTGAACAAAGCCTTGAACGTAAGAAGAATTATTTGTACATCGATGTCGGTGGCGGAAGTACTGAACTATCAGTTTTTAGTGATGGAGAATTAATTTCTTCCCGTTCATTCAATCTTGGCGGTATTAGGATTCTTGACAACCAAGATAAAGATGAAACGTGGTCTGAAATGAAGGATTGGGTAAAGAATATGGCCCAATCTCACAAAAATCTTTCGGGTATCGGTACCGGGGGAAATATTAATAAACTTTTTAGAATGGCAGAGGGAAAGGATGGTTCCCCATTAACTTTCACAAAACTTAGAGAATTATATTCTTATCTCAATTCATTTTCCCTAAAAGATCGGATTAATGTACTTGGATTGAATCAGGATCGGGCAGATGTTATTATTCCGGCTTCCGAGATTTATCTGACAGTGATGAAATGGGGTGGAGTTAAGCAAATATTCGTTCCAAGAGTAGGTTTGGTGGATGGATTAATCCAGTTAATGATTGATAAGAATTTTCCTGTTTGACGAAAAGAGGGAATAGGGAATTGAAAATCGATCAGTAAAAATTAAGATTCCACAATTTTCTTTGAGCCAATCCAAATGAAATAAGTAAGTACTGGTGCCATTACCACATCCATTGTATAGTGTACATGCTGTATCAGTACTGCTATTCCAATAAAAATTGTTGCTGCAAATGCAAGAATTTTATCAGTCCTCTTCTTTAGGCATAAGAACATTAAAAACATTGCGGCGGTGTGCCCCGAGAAAAACAGATCTTTGGTGATAAATTTCGGCCCATAGAACTGATTGCTAATCGGATCATGAATAGGAATAAGCTCTGCAGGAGCATTTAGTGGAATGAGTCCGATGGAAACAAAGCGCGAAAGATTGATCAGTATAAAACCCCATAGAAAAGTTAAAAAAAAGCTTGGATCTTGCTTGAAACGGCTAAATGTCAATATGGTCATCGACCAAATCGTGATGAAAATAAAAAGAGAAAGGTCATAGGCTGGAAGCCACGTAAGTAAATAATCATTGAAATTGATCCCATTTCTTTGCTCAATTGCCTGATAAAAGAATGGCAAAGCAAGTAATATAAACGATACGAAGATCAATCCGGTAATACATTTCTTTCTGTAATCAGGTGATTGCCAGTTATCTTTCCATACACTAACAATAGCTCTTTGTTCAGCCATGAATCTTTATTTTTTCAAGGTTGCAAGTTTACATAATATAATATTAACATTAAATTAATATAATATTATTAGCACTATTCGAAATATTGAATTTTACTTATTTAAAGTTCTCTTTTAAAGTTTTAAAATCAAATTACAATAGAAAACTGATGGGTTATTTTATTGTGATATCCATCCAGATGGATTTACAGGAGTGCCACCTTTCCAGATCTGGAATTGAATTTCGGTTAAGCCCTCAGTTGGATCTGTAGCTACTGTACCAATGATCTGTCTAGCCATAACCTCCTGGCCGGCAGTAACACTTGGATTCTTAAGCTTAGAATAAATAGAAAAATATTCTCCATGCCGTATGATAACCGTATATGAATTGACCAGATAAATCACTTTACTCACTTTTCCTGCATAAACTGTGTAAACACTAGCTCCTACGGCTGTTTTAATATTAATTCCAGGATTGAAAATGGTAACATTATTAAATTTTTGCTGGCCAAAACCTTGGGTTATAATTCCCTGAGCAGGTTTTTGCATACGACCACGGCTACCCAAAAAGGATGAAGAGAGTTTTGCATCTTCCGGACTTGAAGCTAAAATAGCTGAACCGCTCTCAATAGCTTTAGCAGGTTTGGAATTTTCGATATTGGTTTTCGCTTTTGAGCTTGCAAGAGAAGCCTGTCTCCGGCGTTCAACTTCTTTGCGTTGCTCAGCTAAAATTTCTTTTCTAACTGCATGTTGGATAGCCTTATTCAATGCATTCGCCTCCTTTTGTTTCTTGGAGAGTTGCTGCTGAAGTTCTTTTTGTTTATTGGATAATCCAACTAATATTTTGGACTGCTGATCTTTATCTTTTCCAAGTGTTTGCTTTTCAACAATCTGGTCTAATAGTAAATTGGTTTTTTCCTTTTTGTTCAAGTCAAGTTCATTAATTTGTTTTTTTAGATTTAGCTGAGTGCTAATGATCTCTCTTGCCTGTCCTTTACGGAAGGTACCTACCTGCTGAATATACCGAAGTCGCATATAGGCCTGATTAAAATTATGAGATGCAAATATGAACATCAGTTTATTGTAAGCCCCTTGATTTTTGAATGCAAACACAATCATTTTTGAATATTGTGACTTCAGTTTGTTCAAATTTGTTTGTAGCGTATTTACTTCGGTGGTATTGCTTATAATTTTTGTATCCAGCATTTTAATTTCTGTGTTGATTGTCCGGATTTTATCTTCCCTTAATCTGATTTGTGAATTCAGGAGATTGATCTGGTTAAGGGATATTTTCTTGTTTTTATCAATTTTACCACGGCTCCTTTTTAATTCTTCAATCTCTTGGCTAATCACTTCCTTTCGTTTTTTAAGCACTGAACTACTCTGCCCAAAGACAGATTGTAGGCAAATCATCAAAACTAAAAAGGAAATCAATTTTATAAACCGCATGGATGGAATTATTAGCCCGGCAAAACTATTAACAATAGATGGAAACTTGACTATTTTTCTGATTAATTGTTCTATTCCTAAGCCTTTTTATTTCAACTTTTTACCTGAAATTCTTATTACTTTAGCCACGCAGTTCCTAAACTATGTCTGGTAAAAAACATCCTATTTATTCTCTTCAGTTTGCACTTTTATGCCTGAGCTCTTTCTTGTTTTCAGCCAGTTTCAATATGTTGATTCCGGAAATGCCAGCCTATCTTACAAGCTTGGGGGGTGCAGAGTACAAAGGATATATTATTGCATTATTTACGCTATCTGCAGGCATATCGAGGCCATTTAGCGGGAAACTGACTGATAAGATTGGCCGCGTGCCTGTTATGGTTATCGGCTCTTTTGTTTGCGTTGTTTGCGGATTATTGTATCCAATATTGACAAGCGTTGCTGGCTTCTTGTGGCTAAGGTTATTCCATGGATTTTCTACAGGTTTTAAGCCAACTGCAACAGCAGCATACGTTGCAGATATAGTTCCGGGCAACCGTTGGGGAGAGGCCATGGGAATTCATGGCCTATGTTTTAGTACCGGACTTGCAATTGGTCCGGCAATTGGCAGTGAATTGACTGAAATGTTCTCCATCAATGCTATGTTTTATTGTTCTTCAGTTTTTGCACTTCTGTCGATTGTAATCTTGATGAATATGCAGGAAACCTTAGATAATAAGGAACCTTTCCGATTTTCTATGATGAAGATAAACCGTTCAGAGCTTATTGAAGTCAGGGTTTTAGTTGCAGCTTTTATTACCTTTCTTGCTTACCTGAGTTATGGGATTATTCTTACAGTTATTTCGGATTGGGGAGAATTTCTTGGTGTTTCTAACAAAGGACTTTTCTTTATGGTTTTTACTATTTCTTCTTTGTTAATTCGCTTCATATCCGGAAAGCTGTCTGATCGTATAGGCAGAGTTCGGATAATCAAATTATCGCTGATCATTCTTGTGATATCTCTAGTGTTGATTGGGTTTGCTAATTCACCTATCAGCCTTATGATGGGATCTGCCGTTTATGGCATAGCAACCGGAATGTTATCTCCGGCACTTACTGCATGGATCATTGACCTAAGTCATCCCGATCATCGTGGGAAAGCTGTTGCAACGATGTATATTGCACTTGAAGCGGGTATTGGTCTAGGTGCTTTTTTTGCCGGTAGTTTATATGTTACAGATGTCAAAATGATACCCATAATATTCTATGTGGTGGCAATAATGACCTTGTTTGCCTATCTCTACCTTCAGTTTATTTATAAAAGTAAAGCACCTAAAAATCTCTGAAATGAATCCTCAAATTCTTAAAGATTTGGTTAGTATAGCCATGCCATATGGTAAATACAAGGGAAGGCTTATTTGCGACTTGCCAGAGTATTACCTAGTATGGTATGAGAATAATGGATTTCCGGCAGGTAAAATTGGTGTCCTTTTGGCGACGATGTATGAAATCAAGCTTAACGGGCTTGAATATTTGCTTAAGCCCATCAAAAAATAGAGGTGATTATCTGCTTTAAATAAATTGAACCCGATATAACGAAAACAAACATCAAACAAAAGGGATTCTTTTTCCTGCGGTTAATGTTTTCATCATCGCTAGCAATAACAAAAATATAATCAGCCGGAATACTAATATTGTTAGTATTCTAATTTATTGTATCTTTGAAGAATTGAGAGCCCTAGAAGAATGTATGCTATAGTAGATATTGAAACCACTGGAGGTCACGCAAGTGCCAATGGAATCACTGAAGTTGCAATATTAGTACATGATGGCTATCAGGTTATTGAGCAATTTAAAACCTTAATCAATCCTTTACAACCAATCCCAATTTATGTTCAGGCGCTAACCGGAATAGATGATGAAATGGTTAGTACCGCTCCGAAATTTCGGGAAGTTGCCCATCGAATTTATGAACTCTTGCATGATAAAGTCTTTGTAGCACACAATGTCAATTTCGATTTTTCATTTCTTCATTTTCATTTGGCAGCTGCCGGTTTTTGTTTGCAAACAAAAAAACTATGTACGGTTCGTCTAAGCCGAAAAATCATTCCCGGACTTGCTTCGTATAGCTTGGGGAGGTTGTGTCAAGAGGTTGGAATTGAAATTGAGGAAAGGCATCGTGCATTTGGTGATGCTATGGCAACTGCAAAACTTTTTTCAATGCTTATCGAGCAGGACATGGAAGGGCATATCGGCAAAACTTTGAATCTAAGATCTAGAGAACAATCTTTGCCTCCACATCTTCCGAAGGAGGATATGGATAAACTTCCTTCAGTGTCTGGAATATATTATTTCCATAACTCAAAGTTGAAAGTGATTTACGTAGGGAAGGCAAAAAATATCCGAAAAAGAGTAGTAAGTCACTTTACAAATAATAAACCAGGAAGACAAAAGCAAGATTTTTTGAGAGAAATTCATCATATCACCTTTCAGGAATGCGGTACAGAGCTGATGTCATTGATTCTTGAAGCAGTTGAGATTAAACGTCTGTGGCCAGCTTATAATCGATCATTAAAAAGGTTTGATTATGTATTTGCTTTGTATTCATTTGAAGATCAGAATGGTTATATACGTTTGATAATTGATAGAAAGAAAAAGTTCTCAAAACCGTACTATACTTTTAATGAAATACTTGAAGGATATAATCTGATCAAAAGTCTGATTTCAGAATTTAACCTTTGTCCGAAACTATGTTTTGTGCAGCGAAATTCTGATCCCTGTACTCCTATTGGAGAGGAATCCTGTAAAGGGGCATGTGAACAAATTGAACCTTTTGAATTGTACAATGAGCGGGTGATTACGGCATTAAACAGTCTAAGTTCGGTACTGCCGGGCTTTTTGCTGATTGATGAAGGTCGAAACTTTGAAGAAAAAAGTTGTTTGTTGATAGAAAATGGGCAATTTTTTGGAATGGGCTATGTTTCTTCAGATTTGATTCATGCTGATGTCAGTTTATTGAAATCGCATTTAACGCCCTACCCTGCAAATGATTATATACGTAATATGATTTTGAATGCAGCTCTCCGTTTTCCTCATAAAGTGAGAGACATTAAGGCGAATTTAAGTACAATGATTCCTGATTTATAGACAGTATAGTTCTAAGTTTAACTCATTTTACCTTTTAAATGAGTGTAAAGATTATGGAATAATAATTGCGTTTGGGTTAATGTCTTAAAATAGATACATTTTAAAGATTTTAATTATTTAAAAAAAGAACTTAAACCAAACAAAATGAAAAAGCAAATTTATCTTTTATTAACTGCGATCCTTTTAGCTTCAAGTTCAGTTATGGCAAATGATGTCAATTCAAAGCCTTCAATGACTGAAACTCAGATTGCCCGTGCTGGTGAAATCACCCGTAGAGTTGAAGAAATTAAAAACATGGACAGATCTGATCTAAGCCGTATGGAGCGTAAGGCATTACGTAACGAATTGCTTGAGATGAAAAAAGAAGCCAAAGCTATGAATGGCGGTGTTTTTCTTTCTGTTGGAGCTATTATTATTATTCTTTTAATATTGATACTGATTTTATAATCTGGCATTAATACTATTCTTACAAGCCTATGAAAACAAAAAAGCTGCTCATTAAATTGGCGGCTTTTTTTATTTCCTATAATTGAATACAAACTATTTGTATTTACATAAATAAGAAGTCTGAATGGTAGTACAAACTTTAAATGACTGCATAGCATCAATTTCAAATGCTTGTCCTTTTCTGAAGATTTCCCAATTATTAAAGTGTACATCGGCTTTCTCATTGTTTTTTCGCAATTTAGATGCAGTAAATTAAATATCAATGAAGATACTGTATGCTATTCAGGGCACAGGAAACGGGCATTTGAGCAGGGCGATGGATGTAATTCCATGTCTCATGAAACATGGCGAGGTCAAGATTCTGGTGAGTGGTATTCAAGGTGATCTTATTCTACCTTATCAGCTTGAACATAAAATGCGCGGATTGAGTTTTATTTTTGGCAAGTCGGGAGGGGTTGATATCTGGAAAACATTTGTAAAATCGAATATCACAAAGCTTGTTAAAGAGATAAACTCTCTTCCAGTTGAAGATTATGATCTTGTAATTAATGACTTTGAACCCGTTTCTGCTTGGGCATGTTATGCAAAAAATATCCCTTGCATTGGTTTAAGCCATCAGTCTGCGGTTCTGTCTGATGAAACTCCCAGAACAGATAATGCCAATGTAGTGGGAAAGCTGATCTTGAAAAATTATGCACCCAATACTACACAGTATGGCTTCCATTTTAAAGCATACGCTGAAAATATTTTCACCCCTGTAATCAGAAGGCAGGTTAGAGACGAACGAATACAGAATCAGGGGCATTATACTGTCTATTTACCCGCTTATGATGATCCTCGTTTGATCGCTAAACTTACAAAGTTTAAAAACGTGAACTGGGACGTGTTTTCCAAACATAATCATAAGCCCTTTCGGACTAAGAATGTTTCTGTTCAAGCCATACATAACGAACGATTTATCACCAGTATGGCAAGTTCTGAAGGAGTTCTATGTGGTGCGGGTTTTGAAACACCTGCAGAAGCTTTGTATATGAAGAAGAAGCTGTTGGTTATTCCTATGAAAAATCAATATGAACAGCAATTGAACGCCGTGGCATTAAGTCAAATGGGAGTGCCAGTCATAAAAAATTTAGATGACAAGTTCGATATGGTGATCAATAATTGGATCGAATCAAATAGAATAATTAACGTGGATTATCCTGACATGACGCAAGTGATCATTGATCAGATTATTGAAAAACATTCTCAAATTCCCCTTATCAGGGATATTCGTAAATCTGGTTAATATAGATGTTGGGTGCAAATTACTCAGTTAGCATCACACAGGCACCGACAGGATCCTGAATCATACAATAATAGCCATACCCCATTTTTCTTGGACATAATTTATGTCGCTATGTTTAACCAAATAGAGTACTGCTTAGATATCTGTCTCCACGATCGCAGGCTATAAAAACGATTAGTCCTTCGTCCAGTTCTGAGGCTAGCCTGATAGCTGCTGATACGGCTCCACCACTACTCATTCCAGCAAATATTCCTTCTACTTTGGTGAGTTTTCTGGCCATTTCTGTAGCCTCAGCTTCTGAAACATCCATGATTCGATCAACACGTTCGGGCTCAAAAATCTTAGGTAAATATTCAAGAGGCCAACGACGAATACCTGGAATTGAGGAGCCTTCAGTAGGCTGGCAACCAATAATTTGGATTTCAGGTTTTTTTTCTTTGAGATATCTAGAGCAACCCATAATTGTACCTGTTGTACCCATTGAACTTACAAAATGAGTTATTTTTTGTTCGGTATCATTCCACAGTTCGGGTCCTGTGCTTTTATAGTGAGCTAAGGGATTGTCGGGGTTTGCAAACTGATTCAATAAAAAACTCTCCCCTTTTAATGCTTTTTCCTCGGCATAGTCACGGCATAATTCTATTCCTTCGAGCAAAGTTACCTTAGCTCCGAATGCTTCCATGGTTAGGGTTCGCTCACGGGTCGAATTGGATGGCATAACAAGTTCAATTTCAAGATCATATAATCTTGCAATCATTGCTAGGGCGATACCGGTATTGCCGCTTGTGGCTTCGATTAAGCTGGATCCTTTTTTGATTTCTCCGCGCTCCACTGCACTCCTGATCATATTTAGTGCTGCTCTGTCTTTTACACTACCACCCGGATTATTGCCCTCAAGTTTCGCATAGATTTTAACTTTGGGATTTGGGTTCAGTTTTTTAATTTCAACTAGTGGTGTATTTCCCACCAGATCAATTATGCCTGCCATTTTATTGTTGTTTAGTGCTTTTGTCGCTAGAAATAACTACTTCAGAAGTGTTGTATACTGATGAGCCCGAAGGAATACTTTTAGTTAGCCAAACATTACCTCCGATTATACTATCGTGACCAATGATAGTTTCACCCCCCAATATTGTTGCACCCGAATATACTACCACCCGGTCTTCAATAGTAGGATGTCTTTTTGTATTAGCCATACTTTTATGTACACTTAATGCACCAAGAGTTACTCCCTGATACATTTTTACATGTTTTCCAATCTTGCAGGTCTCTCCGATAACAATACCTGTTCCATGATCAATATGAAAGTACTCACCAATTATCGCGGCTGGATGTATATCAATTCCTGTTTTTGAATGAGCGTATTCGGTAAAAATTCTTGGCAATAAAGGTACACCTAGTTTGTACAGTGAATGAGCAAGCCTGTAAAAAGAGATAGCATAAAAACCGGGATAGGCTCTGATAACCTCAAACTCGCTTTTGGCTGCCGGATCTCCATCAAAAATAGCCTTAATATCCGTATTTAGTACCCGGAATAATTCTGGTACCTGTGCGAAAAAATCTTTTGCCATTTTGGAATTATCACAAAGAATACAAGCTTTTGTGGCTTCCATTATATTACATAGTTCGGTTTCTAGTCTTCGGAATTCCTGTTTTAATTCATCAACAGAACTTAGTGTTCGTTTGGATTGCTCAGGGTAGAGCAGTTTGAAAAGTTCCAGTGCCCATTTTGAAATTTCCTTGTTGGAAGGAACGGCATCTGCATCCTGCTGCTTTTTGAATATATGATTTAAAAAATCCTCGTTCATTTTAATTTTAAGACCTGTATTATTCGCTTGTTAATAATGCAAGTTTAACTAAAAGAAAGTTCTCGGTTTGTAAAAAACATAGAGGAATTCAGTTTTGATGGTTTATCATTTATAAACTCAAACCAATTCTCAATTTAAATACTACTGTCAACTTCAATATCATGTTTGAAAAGATACATTGTCTGAATATGCAATTTTCATATTCCCCGTGTTCCAAGGCTTTTTCATTGAATTTCACTTTGTCGAATACTTTATCAACTGTATAATCCATTTTATTCTCTTTTAATTACAGCGATTTATTATCGTGTCAATTGGTGTAAACTGAACACTTCGGCCGGACTTCGGATTCCTACTGTATTTAATACTTCAAGTATTTTTTTAAATGGCTCAGAATTGCCAGCAATATTCGAAAAATAAACTATCGAAGTTTTCTGGCTTGGAATGTTAATGGAATAAGTGCTGAAACCGCAGGTGCTTCCGGAGTGGAAGAGAGCAGGACTGCCTTTATCAAAATAAAACCAGCCTGGTCCATAAAAACTGCCTGTTACTTCCTTTATTGAAACATTTAGTCGCGTAAGAACAGCAGACATTTCTACCAGACTATTGTTCCAAATTCCATGAGTCCATTTTTTATAGTCGTTCAATGAGCAATATACCCCGCCGTCGCCTTTTATTGCGCTGGTAGTACTCTGATCATTGGCATATAGCTTATTTTCACTATCCCGAGCAAAACCCTTCGACCGATGAAGTATTCTTCCATCCGATACATAAACGACTGAATTCGTCATTTTGAGGGGTCTGAATATTCTTTCTTTCATGAATTCAGGAAAAGATTGACCGGATACCCGTTCAACTATAAGTGCCAAAAGAGCATATGCAGAATTGCTGTATCTAAATTGGCTGCCAGGTTCGAAATAGGTTTTATTCTGTGTTTTTAAAATGTTTAATACATCGATATCCAGAAGCTGTTTGCTGTTGCTATCGTCCATAATTTCCTCATAATCAAGTATTCCTGAAGAATGTGTGATCAAATGTCGTAAAAGGATTTTTTGGCTTAATTCTGATGGTAATTCTGGAAAGAACTTAGAAATAGGGTCATCAAATGAGAGTTTTTGATCTTTCTCAAGCAGTACAATACACATGGCAGTAAATTGCTTGGAAATTGAAGCAAGTCTGAAATTGGTTTTGGAACTAATACGTTCTTTCTCGGTATCAACAAGACCAAAGCCTTTGCTATAAATAGTCTTTCCATTGGATTCTATATACAAAGCGATACCCGGTTCACCAGGCTGAATGCTGCTATTGATTACTGAATCCAGACGATTTTCTAGCTGTGCAAATGCAGAATGAGTGATTAACATGATACAGATGGCTGTAAGGTATTTCATATTTTGCCTTGATTATAACTGCAATTAATTTAAATAAATAATTCAAAAGCTAATTTACTTATAACCAAATGAGCAGATTTTCAGAGACCTAGCAGTTTGAGTATTTTTTCCAGGTCTTCGGGGGTATCTATCGCCTGACTTTCTTTATCTGTAATGGCTGCCTGAATTCGATATCCGTTTTCTATCCAGCGCAATTGTTCAAGAGCCTCTGCTGTTTCGAGGCCAGACAAGGGTAATTTAGTAAGATCTTTTAAGGTATCTGTTCTGAATGCATAAATTCCGATATGCTTGAAAAATGTGTAATGTTTTAACCAGGTCTCTTTTTCCCTGCCTCTAAGAAAAGGAATAGTAGTTCGACTAAAAAGTACAGCTTCTTTGTTTATGTTGAGAATTACCTTGGGGGTATTCTCATTAAAAAGTTCCTCATTGCTGCTAATCATCTTCACCAATGTTGCGATAGAAGTCTGTGGCGATTCGAAACATTGACATAAAAGATCAATTTGATCCGGATCAATCATAGGCTCATCACCCTGTATATTAACCATTATATCAAATTCAGGATAGTTTTTTGCGACTTCAGCACATCGGTCAGTACCGCTCTGGTGGCTATTTGATGTCATTTCGGCAATACCACCAAAGGAGCTTACATGATCCGCAATACGTTGATCATCAGTGGCTACAATTACTTTGTTTAATGATAATGATTTTAAGCATTGTTCATAGATCCGCTGAATCATGCTTTTTCCAGCTATATCAATTAATGGCTTTCCGGGAAAACGGCTAGATTCATATCGGGCAGGGATGATTCCGAGTATCTTCATTAGAAAAAAATAATGTTTCGGTAGATTAAAACAATCCGTGTATTTCCCGCTCTATACTGTTGATAACAAAACCAAGATCCTCAGGTTTATTAGCAAAATCCAGTTTGTCTTTATCCAGAATCAATAATTTACCTTGCGTATAGGAGTCGATCCACTTTTTGTATTTCTCATTTAGTTTTGAGAGGTAATCAAGCCGGATACCTGCTTCATATTCCCTACCTCTTCGCTGAATATTATTGACCAAGGTAGGCACAGATGCTCTAAGGTAAATAAGTAGGTCGGGAGGTTTAATGAAAGAGGTAATATTATCAAAAATCGCCCTGTAATTTTCATAATCACGGGAGGTCATTAAACCCATATCATGTAGGTTCTCCGCAAATATATAAGCATCCTCATAAATTGTACGATCCTGTATAATATTGCGATTTTCGGTTTGAAGTTCCAGAATTTGCTGAAAACGGCTATTCAGAAAATAGATCTGGAGATTAAAACTCCAACGTTTCATATCACTGTAGAAATCTTCTAGATAGGGGTTATTCTCAACAGCTTCAAACTGGGCTTCATAATTCAAATGTTTGGCAAGTAATTCTGTCAGAGTAGTTTTACCTGCTCCAATATTTCCAACAATAGCTATGTGCATGATATTTTGGTAAGTGCAAAGCGATAGTCGCAAAGCGTGCCTGAAAATACAAATTGTTTTTTTTAATCAAGATAAATTTAAAAACTTTTAAATCCAATGATCTTGCGCACTTCCCTGATCGTTTTAGAGGCACTTTCACGTGCCTTTATAGCTCCGAAACGGGCAACTTCCCTTAAATAGGTCTCGTCCTTGGAAATTTCATTGATTTTCTCTCGAATTGATGCTGTAGAAAGGATCATATCCTCCGCAAGCTGCTTTTTAAAATCACCATATCGTATCGCACATTGATTATACAAGGAATCGAAATGATCATATGTATCTTCAGATGAAACGATTTTCATGAGGTCGAAGAGGTTTTGAATGGCCTCAGGTTTTTGCTGATTTTCTTCTGTTGGCCCACCGTCACTAACGGCTCGCATAACTTTTTTACGGATCAATTCAGGTTCATCAGATAAATAAACAGCATTACCTTCACCTTCAGATTTTCCCATTTTTCCCTTGCCATCAAGTCCCGGAACTTTAACAAGTTTTTCGGTAAAATTAAAGGCAAAAGGTTCAGGGAAATACTCAGTCTTGTATAATCTGTTAAAACGATTTCCGAATGTTCTGGACATTTCTAAATGTTGTTCTTGGTCTTTTCCAACTGGAACCTTAGTAGCCTTATGGATTAGTATATCTGCGGCCATCAGTACCGGATAGGTCAATAATCCTGCATTAACATTATCTGGATGAGCTCGAACTTTATCTTTAAATGATGTGCTTCTTTCTAGTTCGCCCAAATAAGCATTCATATTTAGATAGAGGTATAACTCTGCGATTTCAGGAACATCGGATTGTACATATATGGTAGCTTTTTCAGGATCAATTCCCGCTGCGAGATACTCTATAAGTACCTGTTTCACGTTGCCGTGTAAATTTTCGGGTGTAGGATGGGTAGTAAGGGAATGATAATCCGCTATAAAAAAATAGCAATGATATTCCTTCTGCATCTGTACAAAGTTTTTTACAGCGCCATAGAAATTACCTAAATGCAGTTTACCGGTACTGCGGATACCACTGACAACAGTTTCCATAATTTGCGAAATTAAGGATTTTTTTCTGAAAAAGCTTGTGTAGCTCCAAAACTGAGTCAAGTCTCAAAACATCAATGGAATTTTCTATTTTTGAGTAATGAAAAGACTGTTAAAAAGTATCCATCTTTACTATTTTCAGATCTCGCTTGCAATAATCTTTTCAACGCTATATCCGGCAATATTCTATTTTTCACGTAGTCCGGTAAAGTTTCATAAAATGAATACCTTGAGATGGTATTTCAGCTATATTAGTTCAGTATTTTCAGGATTCATTTATCGCTATTCATTTGAAGAAAAAATTGACTGGTCCCAAAATTATATCATCTGTGCTAACCATACCTCAAATCTTGATATAACAGCCATTATACTGCTTGCCAAACGGAATTATGTATTCATGGGGAAAGAAGAACTGCTAAGAAATTTCATTACAGGCATTTATTTTAGAACCATAGATATTCCACTTAACCGCGAAAGTAAAATGTCAGCATTCAGGGCATTTAAAAAGGCCGATCAAAATTTAAAGGAAGGGAAGCACCTGGTGATCTTCCCAGAAGGAATGATTAGCGAAATTTATCCGCCTGTTTTACAGCCTTTCAAAAATGGTCCTTTTAAACTTGCTATTGAAAATGGGGTGCCGATTTTGCCTGTTACAATCCGCAATAACTGGAACTTAATGTGGGATGATGGTAAAAAGCATGGAAGTACCCCGGGTATTTGCGATATTTGTGTTCATACCCCGATTGCAACCAAGGGGATGGAGACTGCAGATGTAGAGGAATTAAGGAATAGGGTTTTTAATATTATTAATGATTCTTTGATGATGTAAATCTTGTTTAAATAGATGGATTTGATCAATCTTGAGCAAATAAAATAATAATGAAAGTAAATCTAGAAATGATTGATAAGGTTGCTCATCTTGCGAGAATAGAAGTGCAGGAGAATGAAAAGCAGAGCTTATTAGATGATATGAATAAAATTCTAACCTTCATGGATAAACTTAATGAGGTTGATACTGTAGGTGTCGATCCATTGGTTTATATGAGTGATGAAGTGAATGTTCTCAGAAAAGATCTGGTAAAACACGAGATCAGTAAGGAAGAAGCTTTAAAAAATGCCCCAAAACAGGATGGAAATTTTTTTAGAGTAGCAAAAGTGATTAATAAATCCTAATTTAATAAAAGCTGTAACAAATGCTTTATACCGATAGTCTAAAAAGAAAAACATGGCCAAAGATCCCCTTATTACCCTCACAGATATCGGCAGGAAATATGTAATCGGCGCAGAAACTATTCATGCTCTAAAATCTGTTAGCCTGACCATAGAAAAGGGCGAATTCGTTGCTCTAATGGGACCTTCAGGCTCCGGTAAATCAACCTTAATGAATATTTTAGGTTGTCTGGATACTCCAACTAAGGGTACTTATATATTAAACGGAAATCAGGTAAGTGAAATGAGCGACAGCGAACTTGCTGAGATAAGAAATAAGGAGATTGGTTTTGTATTCCAAACCTTTAATTTATTACCACGATCATCTTCACTCGAGAATGTAGCCCTACCTCTAGTGTACGCTGGTGTTGGACGTGCTCAGCGAGAAGACCGTGCTCAAAAGACCCTAGAAAGTGTAGGCTTGGGTAATAGGGTGCATCATAAACCGAATGAGCTTTCCGGTGGACAGCGTCAGCGTGTGGCAGTTGCCCGTGCGCTGGTTAACAACCCATCAATCATTCTTGCAGATGAGCCAACAGGTAACCTTGATACTAAGACCTCCGTCGAAATAATGGCCTTATTGGAAGAGATTCATTTAAAGGGAAATACGATTATACTTGTAACACATGAGGAGGATATCGCGCAACATGCACATAGAATCGTTCGAATGCGTGATGGATTAATAGAAAATGATTATTTGAATCCTAATGTAAAATCGGTGTCACCACGATTGGAAGATATGAATAGCAAAGGGTCAGATTTTGAGAAAATAGGGTAGGAGGTGTACGTTGTACGTTGTACGTAGTATGTTATACGGTGTATGTTATACGTTGTACGTTGTACGATGAGTGTCGCAAGTATATTCTAGATTCTTTCTCTTGATTATTGCTTCAGAAATTCTTTCTTGGATAATTCTAAATATAGCTTTCTTGTGACCATTTAGTAATTAACTTTGTTCCTTCAATTAACGTTTGAATTTTAATGAAGATTTATACAAAAACAGGGGATGAGGGACTAACATCGCTTATTGGTGGAACACGTGTTCCCAAATATGATCTAAGGATCGAAAGTTATGGAACGGTTGATGAGCTTAATTCGTATATAGGCATGATCAGAGATCATGATATTAATTCTGCTCATAAGGACATATTGAAGGAAATTCAGGACAGATTGTTTACAATTGGCGCATGCCTCGCCTCAGATCCTGAAAAATCAAGGATGAAGATCCCTGACCTGCATTTATCAGATATCACTTTACTAGAGAAGGAGATTGATGCAATGAATGAAGTACTTCCTGAATTGAAGCATTTTATTTTGCCGGGTGGAAACCAGGCAGTTTCATTTTGCCACATTTCAAGATGCGTATGTAGAAGGGCTGAGCGAATTATTGTTCATCTGAAATCTGAGAGTTTTGTTGATGAAAAGGTGATAATATACCTCAACAGGCTAAGTGATTATCTTTTTGTACTGGCAAGAAAATTGTGTTTCGACATCAATGTGCCTGAAAATCAATGGCTTCCACGTGTATAAATCATATGTTGGAAAATAATTGATATTGTTATTTAAATTATTATATTTTTGCAAAAACTAGTATAAATCAAATTCCAAGAAATATGTATTGGACATTAGAATTAGCGTCTCATTTAGAAGACGCACCATGGCCGGCAACCAAAGACGAACTTATTGATTACGCGATTCGTTCAGGTGCTCCAGTAGAGGTTATAGAAAATCTTCAGGCTCTGGAAGACGATGGTGAACCTTATGAGAATATTGAAGAGATTTGGCCGGATTATCCAACTAAAGATGATTTCTTCTTTAATGAAGATGAATATTAAAAAAAAAGCCCTGTAATTCAGGGCTTTTTTTGTATTTGATAAAAGTATAATTTCCTTCTTTTATTCTGAGTTTTAACTAATGGTATAGTTTTGGTATTAGTGATTAAGAATTATTCACTAAAAATTAAAACTATGGGAAATTTACTTTATCTGATTGCGGTTATATTGATAATCCTTTGGATTTTCGGCGCTTTTGTTACACCAATGGGAGGTAATCTTATTCACGTGCTTTTGGTAATTGCAATTATTGCCATATTACTACGGGTAATAAGGGGAAGTTCCATATGATTGGTATTTAAGGATGTGCCCATTCTGAAATGATTGGGTACATCTTAAAATTCTTTATTCAAATAAAGGTCGGCTATCCGAATATCTTCAGGGAAGGTAATCTTAAAATTTCTGATTTCCCCTTCAATCAGATTAATTCTTACTCCTGCACGCTCAGCAACCGAAGCATCGTCTGTAAATTCATTTCTAAATTCCTGTTTGTAGGCTTTTTTTAGAATGTCAGAGCTAAAAGTTTGAGGTGTTTGTATCAGGTATATTTCTTCTCTATTCAGTGGAATACTATTCTTGCCACTTTGTTGCCTTATTGAGTCTCTACTTTTTATTGCTGCGACAGCATTCCCTGATTGCTCAGCTTCCTGAAATGAACGATCAATAAGCTGAGGGCTTAAAAGTGGCCTTACAGCATCATGAATAGCAATAATCGCTTTTTGTTTTATTGCTTTTATCCCACTCTTTACAGAATCAAAACGATGTGTTCCGCCTTTTACGAGTAGGTGCGGGATGGAAAAATTATGAAGTACACAGAGATTTTCCCAATAGAAATGAAAATCGACATTCAGCACTACAATAATTTCAGGATTATATTCCGAATTGTAAAAGGCTTCAATTGTGTGCATTAATACAGGACGGCCTTTAAGCAACAAAAATTGTTTTGGTATTTCAGAAAGCATTCTGGATCCTGAACCGCCACCAACTATGATTGCAAAGTATTTCACAACTCAATATATAAAAAACCAACACAAAATTTAAAACCAACAACAGACTGAATATATATCTTAGATTTATTCGGAAAATCTTAGATGATCAACATTGCATCGCCATAGCTATAGAAGCGGTATTTTTCTTTTACAGCAACTTCATAGGCCTTCATCACATGCTCATAACCACCGAATGCAGCAATCATCATTAACAAGGTTGATTCTGGTGTATGAAAGTTTGTGATCATGCAATTGGCAATACTGAATTCATAAGGTGGGAAAATAAACTTACTGGTCCAGTCGTTTGCAGCTTTTAATTCTCTTCCTGCAGAAACTGCAGATTCTATTGATCGCATTGAAGTAGTACCAACAGCACATACTTTACGTTTTTCTAATATAGCCTTGTTAACAAGATCAGCATCTTTTTGTGCGATAATGAATTGTTCAGAATCCATTTTGTGCTTGGTCAGATCTTCAACCTCAACAGACCGAAATGTTCCAAGTCCGATATGCAACGTAATCTCTGCAAAATCAACCCCTTTCAATTCCAAGCGTTTCATCAATTCGCGGCTGAAATGCAAACCTGCAGTAGGAGCTGCAACTGCGCCCTCATTTTTAGCAAAAATAGTCTGATAGCGTTCTTTATCTTCAGCAGTTGCTTTACGTTTAATGTATTTGGGAAGAGGTGTTTCACCAAGGATTTCAATATTTCTACGAAACTCTTCATCTGTACCATCAAATAAGAAACGAATAGTTCTTCCCCTAGAGGTTGTGTTGTCTACTACTTCTGCCACTAACAGATCATCATCTCCAAAATATAATTTATTTCCTACTCTGATCTTACGAGCAGGGTCAACTAAAACATCCCAAAGACGTAATTCGCGGTTTAGTTCACGAAGAAGAAAGACTTCAATTGTGGCACCAGTTTTTTCTTTATTTCCATATAGTCGAGCTGGAAATACCTTGGTATTGTTTATGATCATCACATCTTTCTCGTCAAAATACCCTAAAACATCTTTAAAAACTTTATGTTCAATGGCTCCTGTTTTTCTGTCTAAGACCATCAGACGCGATTCATCACGGATTTCTACAGGGTTATGGGCGATTAAAGAGTCAGGTAAATCAAATTTGAACTGAGATAATTTCATAATATGGTTTAATGTATTTAAGGGCGCAAATTTAGCAAAATTAAACTACAAATTTAATTCTTAAGTTGGAGAAATTTCACCAAAATTATTTTATCTGACTAAATTATAGCAGTCCTGTAACGTTTTTAACTAAATTTGGTCTAAACTGATATATGATATTTCTCAAACTTTTAAAGGAAAGCTTCCTGTTTGCATACGAAGCACTTCGTCAAAATAAGCTCAGGACAATTTTATCATTGTTAGGAATAACGATTGGTATCATGACAATTGTTGGTGTTTTTTCTGCGGTTGACACGCTAAGGAATAATATCCAGAGCAGTGTTGAAAAACTGGGAAGCAACACTATTTATATTCAGAAATGGCCTTGGGTTGGTGGACCCGATTTCCCATGGTGGAAGTATATCAGTCGTCCCCAGCCTAGCCTTCGCGATTATGATAAGTTGACCCAACGTTTAATGAATGCTGAAGGAATTTCCTACGAGGTTAGTGTTGGGAATCGCACTATTAAATATAGAAATAACAGTATTGAAGGTGCACAGATATCTGCCGCTTCTCATGATTATTATAAGGTATGGAAATTTGATTTTGAAACTGGAAGATATTTTACTGATGCCGAGTCGAAAAGTGGCCGACCAATTGCAATTATTGGTTATTCCATAGCTGATGGCCTGTTCCCAAATCAGGATCCTATTGGAAAGGTTATTACGGTATTCGGAAGGAAAGTGACTATCATCGGAGTATTTACAGAAGAGGGTGAAGATATGCTAGGTATTTCAGCCGATAAAACCGTTCTCATTCCTTTGAATTTTGCAAAAGGGGTAATAAAAGTTGAAGATGAACGCTATGGGCCACAAATCACCATCAAGGGTAGAGAAAATATTTCAGTTAATGAACTTGAAAATGAACTGAAAGGAACAATGCGTTCTATACACCGACTTGCACCAGCTGATGATGATGATTTTTCACTTAATAAAACCACGATACTGACTGCCCAGCTGGATCAGCTTTTCGGGATTATTGATTTCGCAGGAGCATTCATCGGGGGGTTTTCAATTCTGGTAGGCGGATTTGGAATTGCCAATATCATGTTTGTTTCTGTAAAAGAGAGAACAAATATTATCGGAATTCAGAAATCATTGGGAGCTAAGAATTATTTTATCATGCTTCAATTCCTGATTGAATCCGTGCTTCTATGCCTTATGGGAGGCTTTATCGGACTAATCATTGTCTTTATTTTAGCATTCGTATCAAAAACTTTCTTCGACCTGAATATTATTGTTGATATCAGCAAGGTTATTCTAACAATTATCCTTTCAACTGCTATCGGATTAATCTCCGGGTTTATACCTGCATTCAATGCTTCAAGGCTTGATCCGGTGGAAGCGATAAGGAGTAAGTAGACTAAGAGTTATCGGTTATCGGTTATCGGTTAACTGTTGTCTGTATGTGCATGCCTGAATAGCCTTGACCGATTTAAGTCAACTGTAAGTTAATTGATTAAAATAAACGTTTTAATATGTGAATTTCGCAGGTAACAGATAACTGACAATATTCCTCTTTACAGTTTTTTACTTTCTTCAAATAATCTGCCCTTATCGATAGGTATTACCCCAACGTGTTCGCAAACGAGTCCTCCTGCTAGGTTGGCTATTTCAGAGGCTTTAAATTCATCTAGCCCGGCCGCCAGACATAGTGCTGCCGTTGCAATTACAGTATCTCCTGCGCCTGATACATCAGCGATGTCACGTTTATGAGCCGGAATATGGCGCTGTCCTTTTTCCGAACTGATAAAAACACCTTTTTCCGAGAGAGTAAGCATTATTGCTTTTGATCCAAGGTGTGTCTTTAATTTGTTTATAGCATTTTCTACTTGCTCTGTTTTTGAAGGATCTATCTTTATTTTAAGTCCATCTTCCAATTCCTTTAAATTTGGTTTGAAAAGATCTACACCTTTGTATGAATGGAAGTTTCGTTTTTTAGGATCTACTACTGTTATTATACCACCATGTTTTGCAAGTTTTATCGTTTCAGTAATTAATTTCTCAGTAATCAAACCTTTATCATAATCTTCGAAGATAATAGCATCAATTTTACGTTCTAACAGAATTTCTTTGATCATTCCAATCATTAACTCTGTTTCTACTGATGTGATATTATTGTCAGTTTCTTCGTCAACTCGCACTATTTGCTGATTATGTGATAGAATTCTTGTTTTAACGGTTGTAGCACGATCTTTAATCTTCAATATCCCGCTATCAGAAAGTTTTTGATTACTAAGCAGAGACAGAAATTCTTCACCAGCTTGATCATCCCCAATTATTGCGCAAATGAAAGGGCTGGCACCAAGAGATTGAACATTTAAAGCAACGTTTGCTGCTCCTCCAAGTCGGTTCTCTTTTTTATTTATTTTAACTACCGGAACCGGAGCCTCGGGCGAGATACGGTCAACCTTTCCCCAGATATAACTATCCATCATCACATCTCCAATGATCATAATATTCAATGAGTTGAACTTTTCGAAGATATCTGTCATTTGGATATGGAATGATAAACCGGGTGATTAGCCCGGCATTAACCGCAAATTATTATTTTAATGCGCCTAAAGTTGCTTTTATGCGTTTCATCGCTTCAATTAGCTTTTCGTTTGCCGCTGCATAGGAAAGCCTTATTGAGTTTGGATCTCCGAAAGAATCTCCGCTTACTGTAGCCACATGTCCTGTATTTAGTAAGTAAAGTGAAAGGTCTTCGGCATTTTTTATTAAATCGCCTTCAGGTGTGGTTTTTCCAAAAAATGAACTAACCTCAGGGAAGAAGTAGAATGCACCTCCCGGAAGGTTAACTTTTAAACCCGGGATATCTTTCAATAGACCATAAACAAGATCACGACGTTCTTTGAAAACAGTTCTCATTTCATTAATAGTATCAAGTCCGCCAGCATAAGCCGCGATACCTGCCTTTTGGGTAATTGAACAGGTGCCTGAAGTAATCTGGCTTTGAAGTTTGTCACATGCATTTGCAATCTCTTTATTGCTAACAGAATAACCAATTCTCCATCCGGTCATAGCATATGCTTTTGATAGCCCGTTGATGATGATTACACGATCTTTAATTGAATGGAATTGAGCAATGGATTCATGAGCATTCAGAAAATTGATATGCTCATATATCTCGTCAGAAATAATAAATATATTAGGGTATTTTTCGAAAACCTTTACTAAACCAGACAGCTCTTCACGGGTATAAACGCTGCCCGTAGGGTTGTTAGGTGAAGAAAACATGAATAATTTTGTTTTCGGAGTAATTGCAGCTTCTAGTTCCTCAGGAGTAATTTTGAAATCACTTTTCAATGTGGTATGGATAAATACAGATTCCCCTTCTGCAAGCTTTATTAGCTCGGAGTATGATACCCAATACGGAGTAGGGATGATCACTTCATCTCCGGGATTTACTACACATAAAATAGCATTGGCAAGCGATTGTTTTGCACCTGTTGAGACTACAATTTGGTCAAAATCATAGTCCAAGTTATTTTCACGTTTAAGTTTTGCAGCAATTTCCTTACGCAATTCAGGATAGCCCGCAACCGGTGTGTAGTAAGAAAAGTTCTTGTCAATAGCCTCTTTGGCTGCTACTTTAACAAAGTCTGGAGTGAAAAAGTCTGTTTCACCTAAACTTAGACTAATAACGTCTACTCCCTTTGCTGATAATTCCCGGCCCATTTTTGCCATTTTAATCGTGGCAGACTCGGATAAATTGTTAATTCGGTTTGATAATGTGCTCATAATTAATGCAAATATATGAACATGCCCAGCCAATGCAAAAATTAATGATAATTGATGCTTATATTTCGATATTTATAAGAATTACTCTGTTGTATTATATAAATTTGCTCATAAATAGCTTTTGTCTTGCATACTCAAAAAAAGATTATTCTCTTATCGCTAATCATTAGTATTTTACTGATGCTTGCAAAGTTTACAGCTTATTTTATTACCTCATCAAATTCAATTCTGACCGATGCAGCAGAAAGTATAGTTAATGTTCTGGCTGGCCTTTTTGCCTTTTATAGCATTTACGTTGCAGCTCAGCCCAGAGATTCTAATCATCCTTATGGACATGGTAAAGTTGAGTTTTTTTCAGTATTCATTGAGGGAAGTCTTATTGTGCTTGCCGGAATCCTGATCAGTCTTAAATCAGCTTACAATCTTTTTTATCCTCATGAGATCAGCCATCTCATGGATGGAACCATCATTATTGCGGCTGCAGGACTAATCAATTTATGCTTAGGTTATTATCTGATTGTACAAAGTAAAAAGCTCAATTCATTGACATTATACGCCGATGGAAAACATTTACAGACTGATGCCTATACAAGTGTTGGGATCGTAGCAGGATTAATTCTGATTTATGTTACCGGACTGACTTATCTCGATAGTATTCTTTCAATCTTGGTCGGATTATATATTATCTACAGTGGTTATAAACTCGTTCGCAGATCTGTATCAGGCTTGATGGATGAGTCGGATTTCGATGCTGCAGATGAGATCATAGCCATCCTTAATGAACATCGTAAGGAATCTTGGATTGATATGCACAATCTTCGCACTCAACGCTACGGGCCTGATCTGCACATCGACTGCCACATCACATTACCTTATTATTTTAATTTGAGTAAAGTGCATGAGGAGGTTTCCCAAGTGGATAAGTTGGTTAATCATAAAGCCAATTCCAATATGGAGTTCTTTATTCATGCTGATCCCTGTATGCCAGAATGTTGCCATTATTGTAGAATGCCTTCCTGTGAAGTAAGAACTGAGGCAAAGCGGGTGGACATACTTTGGACAACTGATAATGTAACCAAAAATCAAAAACATTTTACGCAGGATGTATAAATTTAATGTTCGGGTTTATGGTTTGCTGATTAATGATCAGAATCAGATTTTATTAAGTGATGAAGAAGAATATGGTTTTAGGTTCTGTAAATTTCCTGGTGGCGGACTTGAGTATGGAGAAGGCCTTATCGAGGCCTTAAAGAGGGAGTTTAATGAAGAATGTAATGCTGAGGTAGAGGTAATTAAACACTTTTACACTACCGATTTTTTCATTCAGTCAGCATTTAATGACAGTCAGGTTATTAGCGTCTATTATTTAGTTAGTCCAATTTTAGAATTAAAACTAGATTTTCGGCATGATCCTTTTGATTTCGGTAAGGAAGGAGAACTTCTACAGGCTTTCCGCTGGAAAGATCTTAATGAAATTGGAATAAATGACGTTACTTTTCCAACTGACCAGCGAGTTGTAGAATTATTGAAAGAAAAATGGCAAAAAAAACATTAGTTGAACGCGATAGGGACCTGATTTGGCATCCCTATACTCAAATGCAGAATGCAATAGCTCATATTCCCATTGTTAGGGGAGAGGGAGTTTATCTTATTGCAGAGGATGGCAAAAAATACATTGATGCTATTTCTTCTTGGTGGGTTAATATTCATGGACATTCACATCCCCACATTGCTAAAAAAGTAGCTGAGCAACTAAGCACCCTAGAGCATGTGATTTTTGCAGGATTTACACATCCCGGAGCAATTGAACTTGCAGAACGCCTGCTGGACATTCTTCCATCGGGACAGTCAAAAGTTTTTTATTCCGATAATGGTTCAACTGCTGTGGAAGTTGCTTTGAAAATGTGTTTTCAATACCGTAGCAATCTAGGGGATCCAAGAACTAAAGTGCTGGCATTCAATAACTCGTATCATGGTGATACTTTCGGTGCAATGTCAGTGAGTTCAAGGAGTGCATTTACCCGGCCATTTGAAAAATTGTTGTTTGATGTTGAATTTATAGATGTTCCAGATGCAGGAAATATTGAACAGCTAAAAGAATATATTTCAGAGTTTGCATCAGATTTGGCAGCATTTATTTTTGAACCGCTGGTTCAGGGTGCCGGAGGAATGCAGATGTATGAAGCTAAATTTCTGGATGAACTGATAAGCCATTGTAAAAAAATTGGTATTTTAACAATTGCTGATGAAGTGATGACTGGTTTTGGTCGGACCGGAAAGCTTTTTGCTTCCGACCATCTTTCAGAACAGGCTGATCTGATGTGTTTTTCAAAAGGATTGACAGGAGGGACTATGGCTTTGGGTATAACTACTTGCACTTCAGAAATATACAATGCGTTTCTTTCTGATGATAAACTAAAGACTTTATTTCATGGACACTCATTTACCGCTAATCCTATCGCATGTTCAGCATCACTTGCCAGCCTAGATATACTGCTCGCAAAAGAAACGGGAAGTAGTATAGATATGATTACTCAAAGTCATCATGAATTCATGGTTAGGATCAAGGATCATCCAAGGCTTAAAAACATCCGGCAGACAGGAACTATTCTTGCCATGGAGTGGGCTACTTCAGATGAAACATCGTATTTTAATAATTTAAGGAATAATCTGTATAATTTCTTTCTGGATCAGGGTATTATTCTTCGCCCCCTTGGTAATATTTTATACATTTTACCTCCATATTGTATCAACAGGGAGCAACTCCAATATATTTATGCAAAAATTGAAGAGGCGTTAGACCGATTTTGAATTTGGAAAAGTATTACCAAATATGGTACTACACAAATCCATCCCAAAATGAATATTGGCACTTCATTAAATTGAAACAATGTTTGGAAAGAATTAATATTTAAGATATTGCCTATAAACTTCTTGCATATAAGCTTTCCCATAATTTGTTAGTACAGAATCTGTATTTGAGTTTAATTTGTACTTCCTAGAAATTATATTTTTACCAACATTGTCAAATGAGATTACCTGTTCCTTATTTGCAAAGGCAAATCCATTGTCCCAATTGAAAAAGGCGAATTCAGCTGTGCCTGGATTCAGCAAATCCTTACTCCAGACAAAACGCTTTGGATCAATTTTTAATTGCGTAAGTAAGGTTGTTGCAAGATCTGTTTGGCTGCCAATCTTATGAACCCTTGTTCCTTTGAATTCTGGTTTTATCACTTCCCCGAAATACAGAAGTGGGATGCGGTAACGTTCCGGATCATATTCCATTAGATTGCCGGGCATGCGGTGTCCATGATCTGCAATAAATATAAAAAGTGTGTTCTTATACCATTTTTTTTTCTTTGCCTCATTAATATAAGCCCCTAAACAAGAATCAGCATAAAATGAAGTGCTTCGGAATTTGGAATCCACATCATCGCCTTTAAAATGGGGTTCTGTAGGAAGTTCGAAAGGTTCGTGGTTGGTTAATGTAAGAATAGTCGTGAAGAACGGTTGTTTTGCCTGATCTAAATCAGCCAGGTTTTTAGAGAGAACCATCTCATCATAGGCCCCCCATTTTGAATTCATATCCTTAGATTTAAAGGAATGATTATCGATCATAGTTTGATATTTATGACTCAAAATATAAGATTTCATATTAAAGAATTCACTCTCTCCACCGTAATAAAAGGAGCTTGAATAGCCATTTTCGACAAGTTCTTGCGAAATTGCCGGTAATTTCTCTTGTTTGTCATTTTGTTTCATGATGCTTCTGATCGATTGACCAGGGAAAGCGCTTAATGTTGCAACCACCCCTTTATCTGTTCTTCCTGATGCTGCATAAATATTATCAAACAAAATACCTTCAGAAATTAGCATTTTGAAATTAGGACTTATAACTTTTTCCCCACCAAGATCTTCAACAAATCTAGCTGTAAAGCTTTCCATAAGGATGAGTACAATGTTTGGGCGATCAGTATCAATAACCTGAGTTGTTTGTTCAGCAGACTTTTTGAAAAGCTCAGCAATGATTTTTTTGGCATTTTCTTCACTATAATATTTATATGGATTCTCGTCCCCAAACTTATTATTTAGTATGTCCTGAATAAGATTCCATTCGGTATTAACCGCAGCATGATTCAGAACAGGTTCAGAAGAAAAATATGACATGCTCTGATTAATAGGTGAAAGTTGCCATCCCCCCCTTATTGCAAGAAATAAAGTACTTAATACAAAAAAGCTCATGATCAGTCTGATCATCAATGGCTTTTTACGATCTTCAATTTTATACAGAATAATTTTAGAACTAATAAAAGCTGAAAAAACCATGTAACCCAATAAGATACTTAAAAATAATACGACTGGCGAGGATGAGGTAGATGCAATTGCTTCTTTTGGAGAACTAAAGGCCATATCAAGTGCCCTGAAATTTATTTTGGATCCCCATTCCCTATAGAGATTAACATTACTGATCCCAATTATTGAAAATATAACAACAAAAAACAACACATAAGCTTTGGCAATTACTTTGGGGAACCTAACAGAAGGCAGAAAAAGAAGGGAAATATAAAAAATTGTTGGGATTACTGAAATATAGGCAGCCATAGAGACATCAAGCCTTAATGCATGATAGAACGTGCTTATTATTTCATTTATCCCCAGATATGAGATTCTATCCGAATAATATGTAAGAAATGCAAGCCTCTCGATGAAGAAGAAAATTAGCCAGAATAGAAAATACCGCCCAAAAACAAAAAAGCTTTTTAACATCAGTGCAAGTTATAAAAAACACTGATTGTTAAAAAGCTTTAAACTAATTGTTAATTTAAACTTAACGATAGATTTTATCTTCCGCCCTGCATTTGCATCAGCTGGTCTAAGGTGATTTCTTCATAGTCATTAGTCGCGCTGAATGAGCCGACAGGAACCGGACCAGTCGCAATTTCTTTCACCACAGCTTTTACACTCAGTCCATTCATGAAGGAGATAAATTCTACCGGAAAGCCATATTGTTTCCCATAAAACCGACTTAGTGAATTAGGTATGATTTCTACTTCTTTTGTAAACCATGCTTCACAATTTTGATTGCTTTTCTTCTCATTAACTTCATGTTTTTGAACAGTGTAACCAGCAATTATTTTTGTTTCTGTACCTGGTTTTATAGTTAATTCAGGCATGTTGGCAGCAACCTTTTCCTGATCAGCAGGGCTGAATATAACTGAAAACTTTTTGCCCATCATTGGTACATTCAATAGAAGGCGTTCATATTCCTTATTAAAATTAAAGATGTTAGTACTGCTATACATGGCAGATTCAGTTTTTAAACTGGATGAATCTCCTTTAAAGTAAACCTTAATTTCTGTAGGGAAGTTGCTGGCCATAGCCTGCATCTGCTCAGGTAATTTCCATTCAACAGTATATGTAATGGTACCTTCAGCTATTTTATTGCCTTGTGCAAATACGCTAGTTCCAATTAGAAATAAAGCGAGATTTAAAATGATTCTTTTCATGTTCAATAATTGATATAACAAAGAGACGAATAATTCCGGTTTTTGTTACTACCGACCGTTTAATAATTCAATTTGCCCATACTTTTTCCTATTGTTAATTTGAGGGGAATGAAATACATCTGCCTTATCTGTGTTTTATTCCATAATTCTCTACATGCTCAAATTAACCCGGGTTCCAGGTCTATGGCTTTGGGATCAGCAGGCACGGCATTACAGGATGTATGGTCTTTACAGCAAAATTGTGCTGGTGCAGCAAGTATTGAACATGCAATATTTGGTTTAGGCTATCAACAGCATTTTTTAAATCCGGAATTAAGTACTCAAACAGCTGTTTTTGGATTACCTGTAAGGAATTATGTTCTGGGTCTTAGTTTTCAGCGTTATGGCATCACTGAATATCAGGAACAAACTACAGGTCTTTCCCTTTCCAGAAGCTTTTCAACGGAGCTATCGATTTCCCTAGCACTTAAATATCATCAGGTCAGCATTCCTTTCTATGGTTCTGGAAAAGCAGTTAGTGTGGAGGCAGGTATGCAATATAGCCTGAACGAAAGGGTTCGTCTGGGAAGCTATATAAGCAATCCAGGCAGGAGCAGTATAAATGGACTTTCAAGTTCTCATATCCCTTCCGGTATTGCTGTTGGAATCGCCATTATACTGAGTGATAAAGTATTACTTGTTAGCGATTTGAATAAAATGCTTGATTTCGGGATGAATGTTAGGCTGGGTATTGAATATCAAATTATCAACTGGTTTTATTTGCGTGGCGGAATTGGTTCAAATCCATTTAAACAATCAGCTGGCTTTGGAGTAAAATACGGTAGGTTTTCTCTGGATGCAGCAACATCATCTCACCCTAGACTTGGGTATTCTCCAAATTTATCCTTCAGTTATGAATTTTGATTTTAAACCGGTTTACCTAATGGTTTTGATTACCATACTTCTCAGTAGAACTACGTTTTCACAAGTTCAAAATGAATTTCTGATTGAACAGATAATGGAAGCAATTGCTCATAACCTCACCGAGGATCATGATTATTCTGAAATTACAGAGCGCTTGAATTATTATAAGAGAACACCAATCGATATTAATAGAGCAGGCCGAGAGCAATTCCAGGAGCTGTTCTTTATATCACCGGCACAAATTAGTGCTATACTCAATCACAGAGAAAAAAATGGGTTGTTTATAGATGTTCTTGAATTGCAAAGTATCCCTGGATTTGATCCACAGACACTTCGCTGGTTTTTGAATTTTATTGTGGTTTTGCCCCCCGGAGAGTTGAAATCTTTATCCCTTAAGAAACTTATGATGAAGGCTGAACATGATCTGATGCTCAGATTTGGACAGGTTTTGGAGAAACAATCCGGATTTTCTTCTAACGGTTTGGCCGAAGATCGAACTTATGCTGGCTCAGCAATGAGGATGTTTACAAGGTACCGCTATAACTATTCGAATATAGTATTTGCTTCAGTTAATCTGGAGAAAGATGCCGGAGAACCTTTTGCATTTAGCAGCGGAAGTAGGGGTTTTGATTTTTCTTCAGCAAATATTATGTATAAAGGAAATGGGATCATCAAAAAGCTGATAGCAGGTGATTTTGCGCTGCAGTTTGGGCAGGGATTGAGTCTGTGGGCCGGAGCTGGATTTGGCAAAGGAGCAAATCTGAGTTCAATAGCTAAGCAGGATATTGGCTTAAGACCTTATAGTTCAGTAAATGAAGCCTTATTTATGCGAGGACTTTCAGCAACATTTGGCTTAAAGAAAATATTATTTACTCCATTTTATTCTGGAAGAAGAATTGATGCCAGCAGGACTGAATCCAATCTGGAGATCAGTTCTTTACAGGTAAGTGGTCTACACCGGACTAAAAGCGAGATTCTTTATAAGAATGCTGCTTATCAGCGTGTTTATGGCGCTAATGTTCAATATAACAACAGAGACTTCAATGCTGGATTAACAGCCTACCATACCCGCTTTAGTAAACCGTTTAAAGCTTCTAAGTCGCTCTATCAACTCTATAATTTTAAAGGAGCAGATCTAAGTAATATTGCCCTGAATTATAGCTACAATTTTAAAAATTCCTATTTTTTCGGTGAGGCAGCTCATAGTTTAAGTTCCGGTTTTGCCTTTTTAAACGGTTTAATCAGCAGCCTTGCTCCCCGTGTTTCTCTGGTGCTTTTATACAGGAATTACGCAAGAAATTATCATTCTTTTTTTAATCAGGCTTTAGCTGAATCTTCGAATGCAGTAAATGAAAAAGGTTTTTATTCAGGCTTATCCATTAAGTTTAACCGTGAGTGGGAACTCTTTACTTATTCAGATTTTTTCAAGTTCCCTTGGTTAAAATTCAGAGTTGATGGTCCTTCTTCTGGTTATGAGCTATTTGCCCAACTCAGTTATACGCCAAGTAAGTCATTTAAAATTTATGGCAGATTCCGGCAACAGATTAAGGAGGAGAACTCTGAAGATTCAGGATATGGATTGGATGTAGTAGATAAGCAAGATTTTCGGCTTGAATTAATTTATAAAATCAGCGATGCTTTTTCGCTCAGGAATCGTGCAGAAATTGTTTCTTATCAAAAGGGTTCTCTGAATCCTGAATTTGGTTTTTTGAGTTTTCAGGACCTTATATACGATCCTATGGGCTCAAAGCTTTCCGGGAATATTCGTTTTGCAATCTTTGAAACTTCAGGATTCAATTCAAGAATTTATTCTTTTGAAAATGATGTTTTGTATGCATATTCTGTTCCGGCCTATCAAGGAAAAGGAATCAGATTCTATATTAATGGCAGATATACAGTGTCACGCGGAGTAGATCTGTGGCTACGATATTCCTTAATCAGATATGACAATCAGGAAGTAATTGGAAGCGGAGGAGACGAAATCAATGGTAATAAGCGGTCCGATGTTAGATTGCAATTACGTTTACAGTTTTGATTATGTTCTACAAAGGAGAAGTACCATTTGTACGTTTTCTTGTTCCAATGGTTTTTGGGATAATCTGTGGACGCTATTTTTCAAATCCTTTAATATTCAATTGGGGATTTGAATTCTGTCTTTTCATTCTATGCATTTTCCTATTCTTACTATTAGGATATAAAAGTTATTCTCTATTCAAATCCACCTGGATTTTTGGCTTGATTATACATTCTTTCCTCCTTATTCTAGGTTTTAGCATAACTGTTTGTCATTCTGAACGCTTTAATCCTTTAAATTTCAACCTTTTAAAAGCAGATTTATTAATTCTTAGCGTAAAGAACGAACCTAAATTAAGCAATGGCCATTTTCGTTTTGAAGGGGAGGTATTTGGAGTATATACTTCTGGTGTTGTGAAACATAGCTCAGGAAAAATAGCAATTACACAAGAGGCAGATTCTACTGGAATATTTGTGCCTGATTACGGCGATATGTTGATTATTCCGGCTGTATACAATGAACTAGAACCACCATATAACCCTGGAGAGTTTGATTTTAAGCTGTTTATGGAAAATCAACAAATTTATTTCCAAGCCTATATTGGAAGAAATCAGTTTCGTGTATTGACAGGCAAGACAGGTAATCCTATAATATCATTTGCTTTATCATTAAGAAAAAAACTGATTAGGAAATACATAAATTTTTTGCCTGATCAGGACGCAGCCGCATTGGCATCAACTTTAATTTTAGGTTACCGTGCAGATCTAAACAGGGATATAATCGATGCCTATTCAAAAACCGGTACTATGCACGTTCTTTCAGTTTCGGGTATGCATGTGGGAATTGTATTTCTGGTATTATCTGTTTTGCTCAGGCCAATGGATAATAATAAAACACTGATTTTTATTAGGGTACTGCTTATAATAACTGCAATTTGGTTCTATTCAATGATAAGTGGTTTTTCATCATCAGTTTGCCGGGCTGCCCTGATGATCAGCTTTGTGGTCATTGGGAAAGCACTGAAAAGGAATCAGAATTCCTATAATCTGATCGCAATCTCAGCTTTTTTCCTGTTCTTATATAATCCATTTTATCTTTTCGATGTGGGATTTCAGCTGTCCTATCTTGCAGTTTTAGGGCTAGTTTACTTCCATCCAAAATTATATCATGTCCTTTATTTCAAGAATAAGTTTGCCGATTACTTCTGGAGTTATTGCGCCCTTTCTGTCGCTGCTCAATTAGCCACTTTCCCTCTGAGTTTATATTATTTCCACCAATTCCCGCTGTATTTTCTACTCAGCAATCTACTAATTGTTTTACCGGTGACGGCCATTATGTATTCAGGTATTTTGCTCCTAGTCATTCCATTTAAGGTTGTACTGATCCCCCTAGGTAAATTTTTAAGCGGATTGATCAATCTTACGAATGATATTTTATTCCGGATAGAGAATCTTCCCTTTGCAAGCCTGTCTGGAATATGGATAAATGGCTTCCAGCTTTTTATGGTTTTCGCATTAATTCTAACATTGGTATTTTGGTCAAAAACCAGATTAAAAATCGTTTTATTGGTAGCAATGACCTTAAGCCTCATTTTGCTTCTGAGTATTTCCATAGATCATATATTAAATTTCAGAAGGGAAGAATTGATATTTTACAGTCTTCGAAAAAATTCTGCTATTTCTTATTCTAAAGGAGGTAAATGTATTGTTCTAGCAGATTTTGATTCTTCAGAAAAGACTTATTCTTATTCCATTACACCGGTACTAGAAAGTCGTGGATATTCTGAAATCCGCTTGTTGAATATTGATAGTTTAATAAGTGCTGATTCATATTGGTCAGACTCTAATTTTATGCAATTTGGGAACTTCAGAGTGCTGCGATGGGACAGGAAAATTAGTTTACCGGAATCTGCCCTAAAGTTAAAGGTTGATATTCTTATTTTGAGTCGGAATCCCGTACAAAAATTGGCCGATATCAATGCCATTGTTGAGTTTAATAAAATTCTTATCGACCCGACTAATTCAGAATTCAGAATTAAGGCATGGCTCTCTGAAGCTGCTAAATTGAAAATTTCTACCTACGTTTTAAAGAAATCCCCTGCTTACATTATCAAGCTATAGTAATTTGGATTAATTTTGATTTATCAGGTCCGATAATTTAGATGGGGGAATCGATAATGGAATTGCTGGAATATAATAAATCAGAAAGAATAGCGAGTATTGCAATCAATCGTCCTGAGAAGCGTAATGCTTTAAATCCTGGACTTGTATCTGCATTGACAAATGCCTTCGTTACTGCTATTAATGATGAAGATGTGAAGGTAATCGTGCTGAAAGCCAATGGAGAGGTTTTTAGTGCCGGTGCCGATTTGGATTATCTGAAACATCTGCAAAACAATACTGACGATGATAATCTGAAAGATACAAATTTATTGAAAGAACTCTTTTTAACAATATACCGTTCTCCAAAATTGGTGATCGCACAGGTTGAAGGGCATGCTATAGCCGGGGGATGTGGTTTGATTTCAGTATGCGATTTGATATTCTCTGTGCCCGAAGCCCAATTTGGTTATACGGAAGTGAAAATTGGTTTTATTCCTGCACTTGTCACCTGCTTTCTACTCAGAAGAATAGGAGAGGGTAGAGCAAAAGAATTACTGCTGAGCGGAGAACTCATTGATGCTCAAACTGCTGCTGATTATGGATTGATTAATTTCGTTTGTGCAAAGGAGGAAATAGCCGGGGCGGTTGATTCTTATGTGCATAAACTTATTAGATCAGTTTCAGCTAATTCTGTAGCTCTGGGAAAGGCGCTTATTGATTCTGTTCAAGATCATTCACTGGAAGATAGTTTGAATTTAGCCGTAAAAATGAACGTGGAAACCCGTTCATCCTCAGATTGCAAAAAGGGTATTTCTGCCTTTTTAAAAAAGGAAAAGCTGAATTGGTAAAACAATTCGAATTTTAAACCATCGATAATGCTATCCGGAGAAAGCGAAAAGAAGACATATGAGATTTTTTTGATTGGTGATACAGGCAATGTGGTTAGGCATGGGCCAGATCCCGTATTGGAAACCCTACGTTCTCATTTCGATAAGGACCAGCATTCTGCTGTTATTTTTCTAGGTGATATTATTTATCCTAAAGGGCTGCCCCCAGAAGGTGCCATTCTACGCAAGGATGCCGAAAATGCATTAATTGCACATAAAGAAGCATTGAAGGATTATCATGGAAAGGTTCTGTTTATTTCGGGTAATCACGATTGGAACAAAGGCCGCGAAGGTGGTTATGAATTTATTTTAAGACAGGAGAAATATCTCGAAAAGCTTTTTGGCAAAACGGTGATGTACCCTACCAATGGTTGCCCCGGTCCCACTGAGATTAATGTTAATCCGAATGTCACTCTTGTGCTAATAAATACTCAATGGTGGCTTCAACCTGGTTTCAGGCCTATCGGGCAGGTATGTGGCTGCAGAGTAGATTCAGAAGAAGAATTCTTTAATCATCTGATAACTATACTTGATAATAACAAGAATAAGAGAGTTATTATTGCCGGCCATGCACCTGTTTATAGTTATGCCATGCACGGTGGACGGTATAAATTGAGACATCACTTGTTCCCATTTACTCTTTACCATCGCAAGGCATATTTCCCTTTGCCTATACTTGGTTCATTATTGCCAATTTATAGAAAGTATTTTGGTGCCAAGGAAGATATTGCCCACCCTAGGTATAGGCATTTACGAAAACGTTTGATTGAAATATTTAAAGCTCATCCAGGAATCATTTATGCTTCCGGGCATGAACATAACCTGCAGCATATTTCTAAAGACCAAAATCATTATATCGTTAGTGGTGCCGGTTCAAAGCTGAAATATGTTTTACAGACCGGGAAGAACCTGAAATTTGGAATGAAGGCAAAAGGCTTTTTTAAACTAAGATTTGAAAATGATAGCTCGGTTTATATTTCAGCCTGGGTAATTGATGAGAAAGCTGAAATGGGGAAAATGGTCTATGAACATAAAATAGACTAGGGCACTACAACCAGAAGTGCCTTGTGCATACATTCTACAGATATTTCCTTTACTTTGCCTAGCACTTCACCGTCTACCTGAAGGGTCGTTCTTCTGCTGCTCAAAACCTTGGCTTTTTTACAACTAATAATCTCCACGTAATCGGAAGTATGCAGTTTATTCATAAACATTTTCCAGGTGATTGATAATAGCTTAATTCTTGGAAAAGGCTTGATAATCACAAGTTCAAATTTGCCATCATCTATTATTCCTTTAGGATTGATCACTGCTCCGGTACCATATCTTGAAGCATTCGCAAAGGTCATGGATACACCTTTCCTTCGAATTGTTTTATCTTCATAAAAAATGGTAAAAACATATTTTTTAAGTAGGAACATTTCTCTGAAAAGATACTTTGCATACGTTAATATGCCTCTTTTTATATCGCTTTCAAATCGTTTCACTACCCTAGCATTCAGCCCGACATCTGCTAAGTGAATACATATTTTTTCATTTATCCTAATTAGATCAATTTCTTGTGTTTTTCCTTTGATCATAATTTCTAAAGCGCTTTCGGTTTTGGCTGGGATACGTAGATCCGCTGCCATACCATTAGCAGAACCCTGTGGAATAATGGCAAGCGGAATTCTTGTATTTGCAAGTATTCCAGCCATAAGATTTATGGTTCCATCTCCGCCAGCTGCGGCAATAAGATCAGGTTTATATTGGTTTATGGTTTCTGAAATGCGCTCCTTATCATCACCGCTCATAACAAGTGACTGATATTCGAATCCGGCAGAATCAGATCGTTGAGAAATAAGATTTTTAAGATTTTTTTCCGCTCCATGCCCTGATCTAGGATTTATCACGAACAATATTCTCAAAGGCTTTGCTGAAGATCTTTTAGGCTCAGGCATAATTAGAGTTGTTCCTTTACCTCAAGCAGAAACTGTTTTAGACGTTCTAGAGAGTCGATCACTTTTTGGTTCTCTTTGACCTCAGATTTATTGCTGCGCAGATATTCTTTAGCTCCCTGCAGAGTATAGCCTTTTTCTTTAACTAAATTGAAAATAATTTTCAGGTTTTCTACATCATCGGCACTGAACAGGCGATTTCCTTTTTTGTTCTTTTTTGGCTGCAGGATCTCAAATTCACGTTCATAAAACCGAATCTGGGATGCATTTACATCAAACATACGGGATACCTCACCCATACTATAATATAATTTTGTAATGTCGCGCTCTTTGTAAGGCATACCGATGATTTTGCTTTTGTAAAACTACAAAATTTGAGCTTAAGCAAACAAAATTTTAAAAGCTTTGGCTAGGGAGCAGATAAATTGTCTAAAGCAAAACTCCTCAGCGCTATTTTATTTTCTCTCCATAAAAAACACATATCTGTATTATATTTGCAGAATAGCTAATTAGGATGACCACCAAAGAGATAAGAAAAGGCTTTTTAGATTTTTTTGCTGTAAAAGGACACCACATTGTGCCATCAGCACCTATTGTTGTGAAGAATGACCCTACGTTGATGTTTACCAATGCCGGGATGAATCAGTTCAAAGATCTGTTTCTCGGTCAGGCTGCAATCAAATACCCTAGAGTGACCGATACCCAACGTTGTTTACGTGTTTCAGGCAAACATAATGACCTTGAAGAAGTTGGAATAGATACCTATCATCATACGATGTTCGAGATGCTTGGTAACTGGAGTTTTGGTGATCCTGCCAATCCGGAAGGTGGTTATTTTAAGAAGGAGGCGCTTGCTTGGAGTTGGGAACTTTTAACTGAAGTATATAAAATTCCTAAAGACCGACTCTATGTGAGTGTTTTTGCGGGTGATGATAAAGAAGGGCTCCCAAAAGATCATGAAGCCTACGAGATATGGAAGCAGTACGTTGCTGAAGATCGGATACTTCTGGGCAATAAGAAAGATAACTTCTGGGAAATGGGTGAAACCGGTCCCTGCGGGCCTTGTTCGGAGATTCATGTGGATATGCGCCCGGATGCTGAACGACTCCAAATAGATGGCAGTAAATTGGTTAATCAAGATGATCCTCAGGTTATTGAAATATGGAATAATGTTTTCATGCAATTCAATCGCCTGAAGAATGGTTCACTTGAAAAACTTCCCGGTCAGCATGTGGATACAGGAATGGGTTTAGAGCGACTGGTAAGGGTTATTCAAAATAAAACCTCTAATTACGATACAGATGTTTTTCAGCCGATGATTCAGTTTATTTCAGCGAATTCACGTTTAAATTATATTGGGAATTCAGTTCCCGGTGAGGATGGATGGAGTGCATCGGTAGCCATGCGTGTGATGTCCGATCATATTCGTGCTATTAGTTTCTGTATTGCTGATGGCACATTACCATCCAATAATAAGGCAGGCTATGTAGTTAGAAGAATACTCAGAAGAGCGGTTAGATATGCCTATACTTTTTTGGATCTAAAAGAACCATTCTTAAATAAACTAGTTCCAATTCTTGCTGATCAATTTGATGGTATATTTCCGGAGCTTAAAAAACAACAGGATTTTGTTCAAAAGGTAGTTCTGGAAGAGGAATTATCCTTTTTGAGAACTTTAGCTACAGGAATTCAGCGTTTTGAGCGTTTTGAAACTAATTCTAAGGTCATTAACGGAGAATTTGCCTTTGAATTATATGATACCTTTGGATTTCCGATTGACTTGACAGAACTGATGGCCCGTGAAAAGGGCTGGACAGTTGATATGGAAGGCTTTGATGAAGAACTTCAGAAGCAAAAAGCTCGTTCACGCGCAGCAACATCAATAGACACCGGCGACTGGATTGTAGTTAATGAAGATGAGGAGGTTGAATTTACAGGTTACGATGAATTGGAAACTGAATGCAAGGTTCTGAGATATCGCAAGGTTAGCACTAAAGGAAAGGATCAGTATCAATTGGTATTGAACCGGACTCCCTTTTATGCTGAAGGGGGGGGGCAGGTTGGTGATACCGGAAAACTTGAAGACCGCTCACGTTTATTTGAATACCCGGTAACAGATACCAAAAAAGAAAACGGATTGATCGTTCATTTTCTTGATGAAATCCCGGATAATCTTTCCGGATTGTTTTATGCGGTTGTTGATCAACAGAAAAGGATTGCAACAGAAAGCAATCATTCAGTTACTCACCTTTTGCATGCAGCATTAAAACAGGTGTTGGGTGATCATGTGAATCAAAAAGGTTCATTGGTTAATTCAGATTACTTGCGTTTCGATTTTTCACATTTTTCCAAGCTTGCAGATATTGAACTTTCTGAAATTGAGAGTATTGTTAACCGTAAAATCCGGGAGAATATTCCATTGAAAGAAAAGCGGAATGTACCTTACCAAAAAGCCATTGATTCCGGAGTAACCGCTCTATTTGGTGAAAAGTACGGAGATTATGTTCGAATGATCACATTTGATGATCATTTTTCTAAAGAACTATGCGGTGGTACGCATGTTAAATCGAGCGGACAGATCGGCTATTTTAAGATTATTTCAGAAAGTGCGGTGGCCGCTGGTGTTAGAAGGATTGAAGCAATTACAGCTGAAACTGCTGAGAATTACATTAATACTCAGAATGGACAGATTAAGGGATTAAAAGACCTTCTTAAAAACCCGAGCGATCTTCTAAAAACAGTTGAGTCTTTAGTTGAAGAGAATAATCGCTTGAAAAAGGAAATAGAAAAAACTATTCTTGCGCGTTCTGAAGGTTTGAAGCATGAACTTGTCAAAAAAGCTGTTCTGATAAATGGTATTAATCTGATTGCTCAACGGGTAGAATTGCCTAATACCGATGCGGTAAAAAGCCTAGCTTATGCTGTGAAGGACTTGATAAATGATCTGTTCCTGGTTTTGGCTACCGATATTGATGGAAAACCAAGCCTAACAGTGATGGTATCTGAAAACCTAGTCAAGGACAGGAATTTGAATGCGGGAAATATTGTACGTGAATTGGCTAAAGAAATTCAGGGTGGCGGTGGCGGACAGCCTTTCTTTGCTACAGCAGGTGGTAAGGATAGTTCAGGGATTGCTGCCGCACTTGAAAAAGCAAAATCTTTTATTAGTTGAGAATGGAGAATTGAGAGTGGACAATTATCTCAAATTCCATTCTCAGTTCTCTACTTTGTATTAATTTTTTCCTTTCCCACCAGATTTCCCATTATTTCCTTTGGAATGAGATTTACCTGAATTACCACTTGAATATCTAGAATCATTACTATTCTTGATGACTGATTGTTTCCCTTTATAACCTTTGTATTTTGCATATTTCACTTTGTGTGAACTAAAATACTGATAAGGACGCGAGGTGTTCATAACTACTTTATATCCGTTATTTAGGTCATATCCGCGATAGCGGGAAGGTAAAGCGGACGTAAACAACCATCTATCATTTTCACGATAAATAAACTGGCGCTTTGGCACATAATAGTAGGTTTCAATATCAGGCAAGTAATAATAGTCTGCACGATTGTAACCGGCGGGCCCCCATTCAGGCTGAGCACCAAGATTTACATTGACACTTATCTGAGCGCTGGCCGGTGCTGCAGAAAAAGCAATAAATCCGGATAAAAAAGCAATGATTAATCTTTTCATATTTTTTTGTTTAATTGTTGGATATGATCCAATAAACGTGCCATCAATAATTTAGTTGACAATTGAAAGTTGAGAATGAGGGATTGCCGTCATTTCGAACACGCGAGCAATATTTTTCCGTTTAAAAATATTGAGCTGCGTGGAGAAATCTGTTTTATGGCATAAAAGTTTTGAAGGAAAGATAAACTCAAAAAACATAATAAATTGAACA
>Ga0105050_10000497_pt1 | contig 60976 bp, 36 predicted proteins | sample FRY01_FD_78088 | JGI IMG/M metagenome (GOLD analysis project Ga0105050, IMG submission 78088) | Freshwater microbial communities from Lake Fryxell liftoff mats and glacier meltwater in Antarctica - FRY-01 | ecosystem: Environmental > Aquatic > Freshwater > Ice > Glacier meltwater ...
CTGCTTTTGCATCGTTTAATACGGTACAGGAAGTTAATGCAGATAAGGTTGCTATTTCTGGATTTAATGGAAGCAAATTGCCTCTTGCCCCAAATCAAGTTTTTATTAATGGTAGAAACGCAACAGCTAAGCTTAATAATGCTGTTTCCGCAGAAAGATTGTTTGATAAAACGTTTGTTGTTTGCGATCTTGATAATGATCGGGTTTTATTGATAGACGACGATGGGAATTTGATTAAAGGGTTTGGTTCAAATAATGTTTTATCGGATTCTTTTTTCCCATTAATGTCTAATTATAATCCAGATACAGGAGTGTTGTCTATCGCTTTGACGCAGGCGATTGATCCTGGATCAGTAGATGTAACAAAGATGTCTTTGTTTATTGGCTCTACTAAATTGCCATTTTCTGCTTTGGACGTGGTTCAAGATAATAATAAAGTTGGAGCAGCAGTTGAAATATTACTTTCTTCTTCTAAAGTGTCAGCTTTGCTTACTACTAATTCAACGAATATTAGAGTTGAGATTCGAGATGGTGCTTTCCCGTTGAATTTTGAAAGCAGCGACAGTAATCCATTGTTTGCTGGCTTACTGCCTGTTTCTATTTCCTATTTTACATTTATTGATGGTATCGTTCATCCTGTTTTTGCGATGATTACTGAAACGGACGAGAATTGGCTTATTTGTAATTCTATTACTCCAGAACCAAAACCAGAACCAGTACCAGGTGCTCCTACAGAGGAAGAGGAAGAGGAAGAGGAAGAAAATACAGTTACGGCTATTATTGAAATAAATCCTGATACTCAAGCTACTACTTTTAGTTACAATGATGTTGTTTTTTCTTCTCAAGCACTTGGGTCGGTTGCAGAGATAGGTTATAATAGTATAGTTATTGGAGCATTGGTAAAATCTACCGATACATTATCTGTTGCCGAGGAAGATAAAACGGGATTAGAGTCGTATAGAGGAGTTGTATTAATTTTGGATAAAACTTCAAAGAGCATATCGTTAAGATACAACTCTCCTGATGGTTTATATCCTTCCGATGTGGCAGTAACGTCAGGTGGAGAGATTTTAGTTGCTGAATCTAGTTTGATCTCGGTAGCAGGTAGAGTGATTCGTCTTGATCTTTCTGGAAATATACAGTGGCAAATTGGAAATGGTCGGTTTAAGGCAATTAATGATGCCCGTCCTAGAAATAATAGCAATGTTGTTATAAGTGTTTAATATGACTCGTTTAATTTTAAATCCTAAATCCGGTACTCGCAATCAAGCGAACAATATTGAGTTCAAAATTGAAGGGCTTGATTATTCAAATATAGTTCGTGTGCATTTTGAAAATGCCACGGTTGGTGTTCCTGTTCTTTTATTAAATAGTGAACATAATTATATTGAGGTTCCTGCCGGATCATCTTTGATTAGCGGTTTTGTTGATCTTCAAATTCCAGAGTTTAGTTCAAATGTTGTAGCGTCTATTTACGCTACTGTTTCTATGAAGCAGGAATTTGGAGGGTTTGAGCCAGTAACTATTTTGCACGATTTTTATGAAATAGTTCATGAACAGTCTAAGAGTTTACCTGGTAAATTTTATATTACTCCTACATTTGCGGCAGAACGAGATTTTTGTACTATTCACGCAGACGCCGAACCAGATAAGACCTATGTTGCATCTATTAATGATAAAAGATATGCAATACGTACTAATGCAGAAGGTAAAGGAACAATCTCTTTCCGATGTCGAGATGTTCTTGGTCCTTCTGTTTCTAGATCAATACAAAAATTTCCGCTAGAAATATATACTGACGATTCTAATTTTACCGAGAGACTATATTCAGGTTCAGCAATAAATGTATTACCTGATTCTTTAATAGCGGCAGCTACATGCATTGAAAGCGGATCGACGACATTGCCTGATGTATGTTATGTTAACGAATCTGGTAACGAGGTAGTAAGAACCTCTGCTATTGCTCAAACTGAAAATACAGCAGGAGGTTTGACTGCTGACGTTACTACAGGTGGAACAGTAAGTACATGGAGCTCTTTGACTGATGTGCAGGCAGAAGGGGTTTCTGCTGTTATAGGCCCGAATAATAAGGTTTTTCTTGCAACCTCATCAATTGTAACAAGTGGATCGGATAGATATGGTCAAATATCTGTTACTATTAGAAATTCAACATTTGACAATGCTGTTTTTCCGTTATCTTTGGGGGCGGTTATACCTGATGATGATTTTGGGCATTTAAGAATTGTTATTCCATCTGCAATTTATGATAATATATTAACGACATCTGGATTGAAGATGCACATATTTCATGATACTTTTAATTTTGCTAGCTATGATGTAAGTATGCTTGATGTCGCTAATAATGTTTTGGTTTCTACTCCAACAAATATAGATAATCAAAGTCTAATTGATAATGTTCCATTTTTATTGTATTACAATTGTGCGTCAACGATATCGCCGGCATCGTATACGTTGCCGCTTATCAAAGATAAAGACGCCAATGAAATATCGGCTGCGAATCCGTCAATTGCCATTCGTCCGGGACATATGGGACTTTGGAGAGATTTTTACGTTTATATAGTAGCAGAGGGAACTGTTGGTCGTACTAGTCAATTGTTTCTGTATACGTTATACGTTCAAGATACAGCAACGTGTGCTTCAACTCCCGAGAATTCTGGAATTGTTGATAGTAATAAAACTTTTGGATTTGCCGTGAAGCAATACGGATGGAAACAGTTAACTTTTGGTAGTGCCGCTCAGGGTGAGAATCGTAATCCTAAAGCGGTTTGTGACAATACTGGTAATCTACATATTTTCTGGGAGAGTGATCGCTCTGGCATTAGTCAAGTATATTACGGGATGCTAGGTCCGTCTCAGCGATCATTAAATGGATGTTTAGCATCAGTTATTGATCGTCATGAAGATTTTTTGAGAGATAACGACGATAAGCCACATGACTATACAGATAATTCTCTTTGGCAGCCAATCACAACTACCGCTATGGATTTATCCCGAATTATAGATGAATTTACTGTTGGTAATATGTGGTTAGAGAATGAAACTGGTTCTGGTACTGTTACTATTACAGATAACGAAACCATAGGGATTCAGGGTAATCCTCTTAAAGATCAAGCTATTGCATTTGCTGTTCTAGATAAAGATGTTGACGGTAACTCGTTTGATCGTTTTGACCAATTGAGTTTCGGTTTTAGTTTTGATATAGTTGATAATTTAGCAGAAGTAGCTCTAACGGAGAAAGATATTGACGCTTTATATGTAAGTTGGAAAAATGGATTCACATCTACTCCGGACACAGACGCAACTAATGCTATTTATTATGTGCAAAATGGTAATAAATTTCAGGTTGGTCGATTGGATGAAGTTTACGATACTATTATTCCCATTGCCGGTTCTTATGATTATTCTGCTGCTCGAACTAATCTTGACCAGCAAGTTGCAGCAATATCTTCAGTTTTTCAAGCCAATCTATCTAGAGATGATTCAACATTGAAAAACTATATGCTTTCATTGATGCCTGAGAAGGTTATCTTTAGAGCAAAAAACACTCAGTCTCAGATAGAAAGCGGGTTATCTGATTCGGAATATATCGAAGAGACAGAAAATACGATTCTTACTGGTCGATATAAACTTGGACTGTTTATTAAAACAAACAATGATTGGCTTAATGACGCAGCAGATGTTCCTAAATATGCATTGTTTCGTCAGTCGGAACAATCTTTTAATTTTCAAGATGCAAAAAATATTCAAATAGGTGTTCATTACGCTAAGCTGTTTAGTGAAGATGCTGGAGCTGTATTTACATGCGGAGATCAAATAGCAGCGCTTTCACAGACCGTCGATCACAGAATCAATTCCGGTAGGAATCGACATTCAATTGCAAAAATTGGAGATCGTATTGGTGTAGCATTTATACAGAACAATAGCACGAATGATCTATATTACACCGAGATTGATCCTAATACTAGAGAAACGCATCCATATGGGCCAGTTGCGGTAGGCGTTGATTATGAGAAAATTAAATTGGTCGAACATCAGAATAGACCAGTTATTGCCTTTTCTGCAACTGCGGCTTATGGCGGAGAATTGAAAACGATAACTTATAATGGATCGTCTTGGGATGATGCCGTTATTGGTGATGTTTCGTCAACAGATCCATCTGCTTTTGATATTGCTGTTATTAACGGTCAACTATCTGCTGTTTTTCGACCTGAAGGCGGGTCGTCTGGAGAGTTAACATATAGTGTTAAAGGGTTATTTTCTTGGGTGGAAGCGTCAATGCAACCTGCATCGCTTAGTGGAGGAATGTCTACAGTTAAGGGAGAACCGATACTGATTGAGTTTAATGATAATCCGCATATTTTCGTATGTGGTTCATTTGTTTATTATACTTCATTTAATTCTACAGTATGGGGGAGCTGGAAATCAACCTCTCTAACCCCAGACGATTATTCAAGCTTTGCCGTTTCTTCTGATGAGAAGTATATGCATGGAGTTGTTGGTGATGCTAGTAAAATCTATCATTTTAGAACAGATGGAAGTTCGTCTGCATCGAAAACGGTTTCGGATATCAACAGTGCGTATATTGTGGGGCTTACATCTGTTGGAGGAAAATTATATGCGGTTGCCAGAGAGACCGTTGAAGGGTTGAGGTCTCTGAAAATATTACAGCAAACAGAGAGTGGATGGAATGAAGTATATGGTAGCGATATTGACACGCCAATAGCAAGCGATTTTTATGATCTTTCTATAACGAATGCTTTTGGCAAGCTTTATATAGGTATTCAAAACGGTATTGAGACTCCCATTGATACTGTCGATGAAGATTTTCGTATTAGAGAAGTAGGGGTAAACTCAAACGAAGGATATTATGTTGGGGATATTCTTATAACGGTTGATAATGCCGCAGCTATTTCACAGGCATTTTATACGAAGATTCCTTCGGTTGTTTATTCTGATGATATTGTTCAGGTGACGATGACGATGAAAGATTCTATTGGAGAAGGGGTTTACGCCAATGGGGAGACCGTCTATGCCGGAGCTAAAACAGGAACAGTTGTTAGTTGGAATATTGGCAATCGAACCTTAGTTATCAGCACAAATTATTCCTGGGAAATTAATGATATTGTGATTGGAGCTGCTGCTTATTATCATACTGAGACAGTAAGCAACGAAGAAGCTACTCGTCTATCAGGTTGTCATCAGAATTTTGCTATTGGTGTTGGATTCCCTGGTGGAGGCAAGCTCCGTAAGAACGATAGCATGAAATATTTGCCTGACATTTACGATGACGGGGATGTTGATTTAGAATTCTCTAATATTAAAATAGGGTTATATCCATTCACTTTAGATATAACTTTATCAGAGTTTGATGGATTTACTCGGAATACTCTCGATATGATTGTTCCTTCAGCCTTGCCGGAATCTCTATCTCAATTGTTTTCATTTAGTGGTTCTTCTGATTGGAGACTAACGCTAGGGACAGATATAGAAAACAATAGCTACGTTAGTTCTACGTTTGCTCAGGTTCCTATTACATTTGCAGGGTTGAATGTCAATCCGTGTATCGCTAAAGATAACGGTGATACAATGAATCTTGTTTGGCAATCAAACCGTAGCCGTTACTGGAACATCTATACTAGTCATGACAATATACTGTCTCATCCGTTTCGTTATGAGACGCAAGTTACAAATACCAAAAGTAACAGCATTATGCCTAGAAATGCTGTCGATTTTAATTTTAACCGTATGGTTGTTTGGCATGATAATCGTTTTGGGCATTATCAGGTTATGTCGGCTCGTGCTAGCGGTGAAGATTCTTATGGAGAATCATTTAATAGACGCAATGTTCGAGGTGGTGGATGTGAAACAAAGAGAAATGCAGAAGATATTATATCTTCTGATGAATATATATTGGTTCAACCGGAGGATGGTTGTCCAATTGAATTTATGGTTACGAATAATAGTCAAACTCAAGTAGGATTTCATTTTATCGTGAGATTCTTTAGCGATGCTGCTTTGCAGAATGAAATATTTGTTTTATCATCTCTTGATGATCCTTTACCATTTGCCGTCAATAGCGTTGATTTATCGGCAGACGGCTATATCGCCGATCCGCTTGAACAATTTGAGATTGCTATCGATCATGAGAAACTTTCTATATCAGAAGAAGCACTTTTTAACTCTTTACATTATATAACGTTGCAGCCAATTTGTTTGATTGTACTTTGTACTCAACCTTGGTCTCAGATACAAAGAGCGACTCCAGTAACGTCTGATAATTATGGATCGAACAATGCGATGCAGTTTGGAAGATCAGTAGCTATAGGACATGAATGGATGGCTGTAGGAGCTCCTCTTGACAATGAAAGCGGGAATACGCAGGGAGCTATTTCTGTTTATCGTCATTTTTCGGATGGAACATTTTGGGAATTCAAAAATAGATTTACCCCATCCGGTAATCCTTCTAATTCTGAATTTGGAGCGTCTATATCTATTGGCGGCGATACTCGCATATGTGTAGGATCGCCTGGTGAGGAAGCTGTTTACTTCTATCAGCTTAATGGAGATGTTTTTGAATATGCAGACAAGATTACAAAACCAACAGGCGCAAATGGATTTGGATCATCGGTTGCTATGTCGGGGCGTTATGCGGCAATAGGAGCACCGGACGATAGTGCTTCTGATGGATTGGTTTACATCTATAAAGATGATGGGTTAGGGAATTATTCTCTAGTTGACACTCTTGATCCTGCTGGAGGCGCAGCAGCGGAATGCGGTACGTCTGTAGCGATGTATGGGAATAATGGAGAGTATGTTTTGATAGGCGCTCCGCAGCACACTGGAGGTACTGGCAAAGTTTATCTTTATAAAAATAACGGTTCTGACACATATGTTGCAGTAGCGGCTAGTCCTTTTACAGCTAGTGATGCTGGATTGAGTAATCTTTTTGGAAGTTCTGTTGCTATTGACAATAATCGCTTTATTGTTGGAGCTCCTGATAACGGAGTAGGGGCGGCATATGTTTTTCTAGATTCCGGCGGAGATGCTTGGGCAGAAGAAGAAAAATTAATTTCAGGTGATCCTGTAGGAGTTGATTCATTTGGTGCATCGGTAGACATAGATAGTAGTATTCCTATTTCGGCTCCCATTGCTATTGCTGTTTGCGGAGCAACCTTAGATGATCGTTCCGAAATAGATGGTGGAGCGGCATATGTATTTGAAAAAGAAAATGCAGCAACCGGGTGGAATGAAGTTCGTACTTTAGTAATGTCTGATGCTGCCGCTAACGATCAATTCAGTGGCGCTGATAAAGGATTAGCAATATCAGGTTCAGGTACATTTATTGCAGTTGGTGCCGCATTAAAAGATACGGACATCATGACAGATAGAGGCGTAGTTTATATTTATGATGCATGTTCTAGTTTAAGTTATCCCGATATTTTTGGGTAATTCGTGAAAAATAAATATATAACTAAAGCACAACCTATACAGAGAGCTGTTCAGATGCATCTTGACGAATTGGTAAAACTGTCTAAAGGCACAAGCGACCCATCTAATTGTGTTGACAGTATTCTTGAAAGTGTTATACATCAAAAAGGAGCTGACATTTTAGTGCCGGAAGAAGTTTTTAATAAATATTTTGGTAAAAATAATGATAATTTAGATTTGAGGAATAAGTCAAAAGACTGTAAGGATTGCAGTAGACAGCAACGCAGATCAATGCAAGATAGAAAGTAGTTATTCTTAAGGCATTTTTGATCCGATCATATTCAAATGGCGGATATTAGCTATATATCTTTTTTGAATCATTCCGGTTACGGCCAGGCGGCTCGTGACTATATTTTATCAATTAGTCGTCACACTGATCACAATCTTTTTCTGAAACCAATAGGAGCGCTGCCGAGTTTACCTGGGGTTAGTGCTAATCAATTTGCGGAGTTGAAGCCCTTTATCAATAGGAAGTCACCGGATAGCGCTATTACAGTGTTACATTGTACTCCATCAATTTCTCGTCGTTTTCAAAAGAGATGTAATCGTAAGATTGGATTTGCCACATTTGAAACATATGAACCTCCACAAGATTGGATTCGGTCTTTAAATGACAATGATGCGGTTATTGCTCCATCAAAGTTCAATTTTGATACTTTTGCTTATGCTGGTGTGAACAAGCCTATGTTTCATATTCCTCATTCCATTGATACTGTTGTGTTTAATCATAATGTTGAACCTTTAACTAAATATGATCGGTTTACTTTTTTGTTTTTTGGAGCTTGGAAGCTAAGAAAGGGCTATGAGGGATTAATTGAAAGCTGGATGCTTAATTTTGCCAAATCTAAAGATGTGCAATTAATTATTAAAACAGATAAACCGTCTAAGGCAGAGAAATATATTGAAATAAGTTGTAAGACATTTGGACATTTGAGAAGGGATATTGCCCCGATTACAGTAGACAAGAAAGTATATGATGAGTTTGGGCTGGCTCGTTTGTTGAAATCTGTTGACTGTTTGATTGCTCCCTCTCTCGGTGAAGGATTTGGTCTTCCTGGGTTACAGTCTTTAGCGGTTGGCACGCCAGTAATAACGACTAAATTTTCAGGCGTTTTAGACTACGCTAGCGACGAAACGTGTTATATGCTTGAGCCAAACAACTTTGTTTTGAAGAGTTGTCTTGATGATATTCCTCAATTCAGAAAACATAAATGGGCAATAGTATCGACTACTAGAATCTCTGAAGCTATGAATTTTGTTCGAAACAACATCTTAGAAATGCAGCAAAGAACAGAGGTCGCTCGACAATTAATTCAGAATAAGTTTAGGTACGAGATTGTTGCTAAACAGTTTAACGAAATGCTGCAATCCATTTACGGATAATCTATTATGCCTCAATCGATAGCGATACCTTATATTGACATTTGCTGGGTCATTGACGAATCAGGCTCAATGTCCGGTGAACACGCTTGGATGGCGACAGCTATTCCTTCTTTAGAGAATGGGTTAGTCAGTATTGGATATAAAGCATCTAATATACAATGGGGATTGGTTGGTTTCGGTCGTGCTGCAAGTAAAGGCGGACCTTTAGCTCAATTGCACACACAATTAGGCACAATGTCAGATATACTTACCGGAGTTGGTAGACTTTTTACTACTGGATCGAAAGAGGATGGGTATGAGGCTATCAAGTTTGCCGTAGACAATATGGTTTGGCGAGATTTTTCAGTTAAAGCAATTATTCTAGTGACAGACGAAAATAGAGATATTGAGGACGCTACAGTTACGCAATCTAGCTGGATTAACAGTATGAATAGTCGAGGAATTGTTTTAAACTCGATTCTCAACATAGCCATTACTGGTCCAGGAACTCCTCCGGCAGTCATTGGAGTTTCATCTGACGGAACTGCGTATAGTGAAGACGGTAATGGAGGGTGGACTTCTCAATCTGGACTGTCTTTCAGTATTAATGATGGACCAGGAGGGGCTGGTTCGGCAGTTGATTATGCAATTCCGACATTAGTTTACGGTGGTGCTGTTTGGTCTTTGCTTATTTTGAGAAGCGGAGGAAAACAAGCATCTTCATTTGCTTCAGCATTTACTTATGTTAAAGTTCTTGAGATTTCTGGTTCTCCTCCTTCTGAGGAAACCGAATGTGAACATGAGGTATCTCCGGAAAGTATAGCATGGTTTTGTTTTAAAGAAGAGGAAGAAGATGACAATATAGATACCGTGATAGATACTACTGATTATACTATTCCGGAAGGATCGGGTGGAGTAGACGCAGGTTTACATTTTCGTATTACCTTTTACGCTGATCCAAATCGGAGTTCGGTTGTTGATTCTGCGTTTTCTTTGACTGACCAAAACCGATGGTCGTATAGAGACAGTGATTTAAGTTTGATTTCTTTGCCGGGTTGTGGAATGCCAATTGGCGATCAACGGGTTGTTATTGTTTATAACCCTAAAATTTTGCCTTCACACCTTATTGAAAAACAACATGAGGTTCCTGTTTCTGCTGACGGGACTTTAGAAAAATCCCTTGTCTGCGGTGTGACTTATTATGTTTCTGTTGATGTTTATTCTGGTAGTGGTTTTGTTAATGTTCAAGAGTTGACTTATATAGCAAAATGCGGCAATATTCAAAATGAGATAATAAAAATTTATGACGAAGATGCTGCTCGTTGGATTTGTAGTGGTCAAGGACAATCAGACCAGAGAGTTACGGAAACTTCCAATAATGCATTGTACCCAGCAATCTCAGGGAACTCAAGAGGTCTATTTAAGATGGCTTGGGAAGATCATCGTTTTACGAGCACTAATGGATTTATTCAGGATCGTAGAATTTATTCTGCTCATTACAATAGTAATCAAGAAACAATGTGGTCATCTGGACAGGGGTTCCAGGATAATCAGATTGATGCTGATTTTGGGTTCCCAATTATATTGACTGATTTTTTACAAAACTACTATTTACTTTATTCTAGATTGAATGAGGTTTATGAAAATAGAATAGTTGTTTCTGATGAAGTTGTAGCAGTAGATGTTTCTACTGTTTATGAATCAACTTTACCTGAAGATCAGACACTTTTAGTGTCTCAGACAGATCGAGATGTTGAGCAGTATTTGAAAATAAGAGTATACGACCAAGACGTGAAAGGCTCTTTTGTTAGATCGGACGAATTTGCAACAGTTGTTGTTGAGGATGGTTTAATTCGTTTGGATGTTAACACTTTACCGAATGCATATGCTATCCGTCTCAGAAATGACCAAAATGAAAATTGGACTGATTGGTTGCCTTTAGCTCATGGAACGACAAATCAATTGCCTAATGCTCCTGCCTCTCCTTATAAGGATGTCCTTAAACCCCACCAGATCGATTCTGAGCGATTTGTTATTCCTTGGGTTCTATCCCCCGGCAATGGAATCAAAAGAGTTTCAGGGCAACTGCTGACGCTTCTGGGGGTTACTAAGTCTTTTTCGATGGAATGCATGCTTAATATGAAAGAATTAGCATATTCTGTCAAATTTTTCTCTGACTCTAGCCGATTGATTCCTCTTAGCACCTACCAGGGGTCGTCAATCTCTAAAAGCGGAACTGTTTATATAGAGGTTGAATTTGACGACAAAGATCGTTTAGAAAAGATTACTACTCTTTCTGCTATTAGTGATTACAGTTGGCTCCCTTCTGATTTGACGACTGCTATTCTGACGTTCAATGTTGTACAAGAAGGGATAGAGGATCAGTATAATTTAACACTTACTCCTGTTAGTGGTTCTCCTGGAGTTTATAGTGGGTCATTTATCGTGTCGGTAAATGATGGAGTGATTAATAAAGATGGAACTTCATTGGTTGTTGTCAATTTGCCTGATCCGTTGCGTAGATTTTTCTCGCCGAATCAAACAGCAGATACTTTTACCGGAGACAAGAACAGATTGATTTTCGGAGCTGCCGATCCTATTAATGCTATGAACTTACCTTTAATGGGAGATAATCGTAGAAATTATCAACCATATTTCAATTCCGTTGATTCTGATACAATAATTAATAAAGATAATCTTGGTAAAGAGAAGACGTCTATGACGTTGGATGAATTTAAAAATTTATATAGCACAGATGATCCTCGATTTGTATTTGGAAATCCCAAGCAACAGAGGGAGGATAAGTAATGAGCGAGCTTGATACTAGTAGCGTTGAGCCGGTTATATCTATCTCTAGTCCTCATGGAGGCGAGAGTATTTTCGAGCGACAAATCACTGTGCAATGGCAACCAAATGTGTTGCCTGATACTTATTTTGGTGGATTCTATGAGATTTTCTATACCGATAATTATCGTTTGGACGAAGAGAACGATTGGCGAATTATAGGGACAGCACCTTTTGCTTCATCGTCATATCAATGGGTGTTGCCGAACGGTTTATATAGCGATAGATGCCGTCTGTCTATACGAGTTAGATTTAGAGATGCAAGTTGGGGTCGCATGTCGGTCTCTCCTGGGGATTTTGCAATTCGTAGAAAAATTATTCACGCTCCTACATTTGTGTCTCCTTTATCTAATTCTCATTACGAACAAGTAGTGCCAATAGTGTTTGATTCGGCGGCGATCAGAAATAGTGCTTCTAGAAATGCGTACTATTATGTTTTTTATGATAGTGAAAAGAAAGGGATTGATTGGCGTCAGATAGGAAGAGAATTACGAGTTGGAGAAACTTTATTTTGGGATGTGTCTGTACTACCGTCGTCTAACGACTATAGGTTAAGAGCATTTCTTGTTGATGGTGTAGGAAATAGGTCGAAAGGCGTTTTTGTTAACAATATAAGTATAGGACATAAAGGAAGGTTAATTGTTGATACGGTAGCACCTCAAGGAAGTATTGTTGTAGCTAATAGACAGCAGTATGTTCGTGAACGAGATGTTATTCTTCAATTGTTTGCAATAGACGAGCTAACCGGAGTTGCTTCCGCTGAGATTACTGAGACTAACGTAACCGATAATACTACCACAAATTCCGAAGAACCACATGCTCAGGTTAAGAGCTGGACTCTTAGTGAAAACGATGGACGTAAACGATTACAGGCTGTTTTCACGGATAATGCTGGAAATAAACTCAGTAGTTCAGTATACAAGTATGCAAGAACTTATTTTGACGTTAATGCTGAGATTATTGATATAGTTAAATTAACTGACGATATTTATGTTTTAGTTTCTGGTTCTTCGCCGGCATTATATCAAGGACAGAATATTTGGCTTACTCTATCGGACACTCCAACGGCAATGGAAGTCTATTCTGGAACTATATATATTGGGACTAGAAACTCTATTAATAGAGGAAAATTGAGCATAGTTAGTGGGTCAGATATTATAGAGGCAATTGAGTTTACGTCTAATGATTCATCTATTAATGCTATGGAGGTTATTGATACAACTCTTTATATGGGATTACAGAATGGAATGTTGTATTCTTATGATGGAACATCGTTTACTCTATTAACTACTTTTGGATTTAAAATAGCAACTCTTGTTGCTAAGGATGATGTTTTAATTATTGGTTTTGAAAATTCTTCGGATATTTATGTGTATGATGGTATGTCGTTTGTTCTAGCAGAGGTATTGAATGGCAGTTAATAAATCGGATATTAAATACTATTTAACTAGCTTAGAGGAAAGTATAGCGCAATCTTATGGTTCGCAATCTATAGGCGGATATATCAGCACAACGTTGTTATATCCGGAAACTACTTTATCTGTGGCATCTGTTCTTACTACAGATACGACTTCTTTTAGCCTGACTAATATTACTAATTTTTCTGGGTTGGAATACGTCGGAATAAACAATGAGGTAATTCAAGTTCCTTCTATTAGTAGCACTTCAATAGATGCAACTACTCGATCTTTAAACGAAAGAGTTAATGCTCATGATAATTTAGATAGAGTATGGGGATTATCTAGGAGCGGGTTATTTAATACTCAATTTAATGTTGAACGTAAACAATTTCGTTGTATTGCCATTAAGAATACCTCTACTACTGAGACGGCGTTTGGATTGACTATCTATTTACTTAGTAATAGTTATAACCAGTCATCTAATATTCGTATTGCTATAGAAACACCTCAAGCAGACTATGAATCAAGCTCAGCAACGGGAGGTTCGGAGATTCAATTGATTGATAGTTCGTTAATTGGACAGTTTCTAGATGACCATTTTGAGGATTGTTTACTATCTATGACGAGTGGTAGTAATTCCGGTCAGGCTCGTATCGTTTCTTCTTTTGATTCTGCTACTGGAACTTTTGTTCTAGATTCGTCGATGCCTTCTGATATAGAATCAGGTGATACCTATACGATTGATCCTACTCCTGCTCAAAGATTGGCTTCTGGAATTATATCTCCATCTATTAATTCTGGTTTAGTTACAACGTTCCAGTCTCCTTCTGCCGCATCTCCTTTAGGTATTAATGTTAACGGAGAGCGAGATCATGGTGATGATTTGCAAGCGAATGATGTTATCTATGTCTGGATTGAAAGAACTTTAGTGAAAAACGCAATGTCTAAAAATGCGAATTCTGGTATGATAGGAATTCGCTATTCGGATACATAATATGGCTTGGAATACTAATTTAAAACTTTTTCTTTCATTTTCATCAATCAATATTATTGATGAGGTTGATGGTGGTGTTTTTTCTGCGGTTGGAGATCAAAATATTGAGATCGATAGTGTTCGTGGGATGCAGATGAAACGAAGTCAAAGCATATCTGGTTCTACTGATTTGGATATTCCTGGAACGGGGTTAGCGTCTGTCGCTTTTTGGTTATATTCAACAAATCCTGGACTTGCTAGAAATCCGTCTACTGGAGATTTAGAACCGATTCAGATGCCTATTTTTGATGTTTTCGTTGACGGTGTTGATTTTGTTATGTTGGCCTATGAGGAAACTCAGCTAAGCGGTAACAATGTTCTTGTATTTAAGGCGTGGGATTCTAGTGAAGTAGAATATACGGTTACAAGCAGTGAATATACTGTTGATCGTTGGCATCATTTTACTTTGATCGTAGACGGATCAGGGTCGGCGACAATGACTATTGTTATTGATGGGCTTACTGATATTTCTACAGGTGGTCTTCTTGCGGATTTGAATACTGGTTCTTCATATACTACTTCTATTAACAGATATGCTCCGGGAAATATATATCAAAAGATTGGCAATACAGGAATAATTGATGATTTTTTGTTTTTTAATACAAATTTAGCAACAACAGCGATAGCGGAATTAATATATGCTGGTCCGGAATTTGTTTATGATACACAGTACGCAGACGATCATGAAATTTATTTACCATTGATCTATGATGATCCCTATGCAGTTACAACTTCTGCTTTTATTTCGGATGGTGTGCAATTACATGCAACTCGTTCTGATGGCTTATTGCTTTCTGGAGAGAGGATTCTATGGCAGCGACGTTTACGTTTTGATGGACAAAATATTGATGAAAATGATTTGCCAAAAGATATATCGATAAATGGTGCTGGCGTAGTATTTGGGAATAATAGTATTAAGATTACGGATGGGATAATATCTCTACACAAATGAGTATACAGATTACATCATATATTAATGGACAGAATGCATCATCTTCTGTGATTCGAGTAACAGATCAAAGGGTTACGGTGTCATGGGTAGTGGTTCAGGACGTTATTCTGATCCCAAGCGAATACGCTCTTGAGACAGATACAACTAATCAAACTGGTTATGAGATTCGCATTGGAACAAGCTTGACTAATTGGGGAGTGTCTGCTTTTATTGGAGATCTTTATCAAAGCGGAGTTGAAGTTTCTGTTGAACAGCAAGTTGCTAGAGACTTTGTTAATTTAACTAGAGGCGTTCTTTACTATGGACAGGTACGTCTTTATGACGATGCAGGGCGAACAAGTGATTGGGATACATTCCAGTTTAGATTTAATACGCTTCCGGAATTATCATCTGTTTCAATAAGCCCTGACGATCCATCGTTAGATACAGACATAGATCTGCAATATGAATTTAATGCTATTGATGTGACTGCTACTGGAACAGTTTTGACTCGTTGGTATAGAGATGGACAGCGACAGCAACATCTAGACAATGCTTTAAGTGTTAATTCTCGCTTTCTGAGATACGGAGACACCTGGTCCGTTGATGTATTTCCATATGACGGATATCAATCTGGTCCTCGTATGAGTACTCAGGCTGTTACTGTTGCTACCTCATCTCCTGTTGCTTCCAATGTTCAGATTTTACCTGAAAATCCTAATGAAAACGATATTCTTAAGGCGGATTTTACTTTTGCTGGCGACATAGAAGAAGATAATAGTAGAATTAGATGGTTTGTTAATGATTCTCAGATTACATCCGAGAATGACAAACAGTATGTAAGGTTAAATTTTTCTGCTGGAGATATTGTCCGTTGCGAAGTTCAACCTTTTGATGGTTATTCTTTAGGATATTCTATTAGTTCATCAGAGGTTACGATTTTAGCATCTTCGTTTTTTGTTTATAATATTAGAATAAATGGGGATATTAATACACAAAATGTTTCATCACAACAACCATTAATTTCTTGGGATGTACGATCTCCTGTAAATAGATCTCATCAATATGCATCGGTTAGAATAGGTTCATTCTATGGAGACGGAAGTGCATATTCTGAGGTTTTGGAAATTGATGGTAATGAAGTTTCTATACCTGTAAATACGCTTGAACGAGGTAGAGATTATTATGTTGCAGTCTCGGTAAGTGACACAACGACTTTTGATCGTTATGCATTTGCTAAATTTTCAACTATTGGTTCACGATGGGCGGAAGAAGTTTCTAATAGTACCGGCTGGACAATGGAAACAGTTTTTGAGATAGTCAGTGGTAGCGATAATAATGAAAATAGACAGATTGTTAGAATCAGCGATGGGTCGAAATTTGCTGAAATAAAAATTCATCCCAATAGAATATCTTTGTTATCTAGTGAATTGACAGAGAGTCTAACTCAAACAATGACGGGATCTAAAACATTAACTGTCGCAGGGCATGGTAGTGATATTAAAGTTTATCTAGATAGTGATTTAGTAATAGATGGAACCGGACTATTTAATCAAATAGATAACGAAAGAGTGCTTGAATTTGGAACACAGAGCGAAAATAAATTAGGAGTTCGTTATTATGCTTTCCAGTATTCAACGGCTGGGTCGTTTGAGCCTGGAATATCATCGCAATATAATTCATTGCAGTTCTACCCGTTAATTTCTTTTGGAGATGTTGATGCAATTGCATCTGCTAGCGAGTTAGATGATGATGAGGTTAATATCTTCGTTGCCGTAAACAATAAGGAAGAAGGTTCTTCGACTATTTATAGTATAGAAAAGTATCAGCAAGCAGTTACTTTGCCAACTGTTCCTCGTACGTTAACTCCTGTTTATTCTATTTCTCGATCTCCTGATGGTAAATATGCATTTTTAGGACATGCGAGAGGAGCAAGTCGCATTAAGGGATATGCCATACCTGCTTGGGACTATTCTGTAGACCTGACATCTAATGGGTCGGAGGCTACTATGGCATCTGGATGGAGACTAGTACAGAATGTAGGTTCTAATGTTTCAAGTTTTGATTCTGATGGATTGGAGATTGATACGACCTTTTCTAATGTAGGGGCAATAACTTAATGAGGTCAGATTATGACTGATATCATCGACGATAGATTAGAACCAACATGTGAAGATCCTTCACAGGATTCTACTGAATATTGTTATTTTGGAGACCTTAGTGTCGATCAGTACAGCTCGATTCATGGAGGTAAGTGGTATTACGCTCATGACAAGCCAGGTACTCCATGGCATGATCGTGTTGACAATACGAAAGGTTGGACGTTTGATTTTACGCTGCGTGTTATTGCCGTGGAAAACAGCGAAGGTTTAACTGAGACGGTAAAACCTGACGGGTTAGGTGTTTATGTAAACGACGGCACAGCAATGGAAGTTCTTTACTTTTTTACACAAGAGATTGTTTTCGAAAATGCAGATGTAAAAATTTTATACGACACGACTGCGTTAACTGATTATCGATTGCTTGGTAAAGGGAATGGTTTGCAATTATTTGCTAAATCTAATACTGAGGTTCAATATAAATTAATTGCTGATGTTCCGTTTAAAGAGACGGCTTCCGTTGAGGATAATTCTAGCAAAGCTGCTCAGGTTGTTGATACAAATGGAGATATTCATGCAGTTTGGCAAAATGATGGTGGAGGTTTGTCTAAAATTTATTATGCTAAATACACAAACAGCACATGGTCCGATCCTGAATTGTTGCTATCCGATGAATTCAACTCATTAAATCCAGATTTGACTGTTGATTCTCGTGGCTTTTTGTATTTAGTATATGAGTCTCGTCGAGGGGAACAATCTACTGTTGGTTTTATGTACAAAAATTTGATCGGTTGGAGCTCTCCTGAATTTTTAGGAGGAGCTGCTGATTGGGCGGTTAATCCGTCTATAGCGGTAGATAGTAATGATAATGTTCATATTGTGTGGGAAGATGATAGATTATTACATCCTGAAATCTTTTATGCTCGCAGACTTCGACAGACAGGGACATGGGACAGCGTTTACGCTGATCCTTACACTGGCGGTTTTGGAGAACATGAAGCAGTTCATAGAGCTACACAAACTGATTTAGGGGCATTTAGACCATCGATTACAACTTATCACCAGAGAGTATATATCAGTTATACAGAAAAGCTTTCTGACGATACTAGCACAATATCTTTAATGGAATACAGTCAAACTACGGAATCTTGGTCCGGTCCTGTTGATGTAATCAATGGAGAATATGCGGCTCGTCGAGCGGATCATTCTGATATTCTTTCTCATGTTAGTGGTAATATATTTGTTGTTTGGCAGGATGATACTACAGGAGTAGAAGAGATTTACAGTGCTACACTCTATTCTAGCATGCTGTTCATGAATGCTGCGATACAGTTAACGGATGCAGGAACCATTGCTTATCGCCATCCGAAATTATCAATGCATTCGACGAATGGAAATTTGTATGTAGTTTGGTATGGAGAATCTCTAACAGCAGAAATAGGAGCTGTTATAAACGACGACACTCTATTGTCATCGGGTAATTCTGCAATCTATTTAGCTTCATATGATTATCTTAATAATGATTGGCGTAGTAGTAATCAAGGGGAATATGATACCATATTCACAACCGTAAAAGATAGAAGGGCAATGTCTCCTGCTGTTCCTAACAGTTTTACTGGATCATTGCATATTTTGTACGATGCAATAGAATCCGAATCTGGTGGTGACGGATATCTGCCACAGACTGAATTTTATTCTGAAATTTATGATGGTATTTATGACTTGTCGGAGGTAGAAACATTCGCATTTGTAGACGAAGAATACGTTGAAAGAGACATACAGATAAGCGGTCAAGGTTTACGGAAAGAGATTAGGTTTGGTGACTTTTCCAATGTTTTGAGTTGTAATTTTATCTTTGAAAATATAAATTACTATCTTGGAGATGCTGTTAACCCTTTAGAAGTTCTTGCAATTTCCCCAAAACAATTTGGGTTTGATGAAATGAGGGTTTTCGATTCTGTTGTTAACAATTATGGTGATGCATGGTTAGCGACAACAAAGGGTTTGATATTTTTTTATAATTCAGATAATACAATATATCGTCCATCGAATTTAACTTCAGAAATTATTCGTGGGGTTGCTTTTTCTAGTGATAATGTTATATTTTGTGTCGCATTAGGACGTAAAATATATTACAGTACAGATCATGCAACATTTGTAGAATTGACAGGTCACGCTTTGACAGATAATGACGACGGAGAGATTACTAGTATCGCTTTTGACGATCAAAATCGTATGATTTTAGGTATGGAAAAAGGTATTAGAATTTTTAATATTATTGTAACCAATGAGTTTGATAATGTTTTATCTATTACTGGGTCGAAAGAAACTATTTCTGAGGTCGAAGGGGAATATGTAACATGTGTTGAGTCTGATGTAAATAACGTTATTTGGATTGGAACTAAAAATGGATTGGTTCGATTGTTTAAATCCAATACATTGCGATTTACAACAAATCAGGGGTTGCAGTCAAATTATATAAATGGAATTGCTTTGCGTAGCCCATCTATTCGCTATATAGCAACTAGATCGGGAATAGCTCGTATGGTTGGATCTAGTATAGACTCAATGGATTCGAGCAATGTTGATATTTTATCCAATAATGTTAAAGCCGTTTCTTGGACTGATCCAGATATCCTTTGGGCTTCCACGCTGTCTTACGTTAATCAAATTAAGGTTGATGATTTTGATGGCAATCACACTGTTGTGCGATATGGACCTAGCGATTATTCTTTGGAGTCGGATGCTTTCGATGACCAAAGAACATTTTTTATTAACGTAGAAGGTTCTGCTTTTGAAAATGTCAGTATCCCAGAAAATGCAGTTGTTGAGATTTATTTAAATGGAAACAAGATAGATTTTGGATATGAATTATCAAGAAGTCAAAAGGTTTTGCGATTTTTAATGGATTTGCAATCATCTGATATTATTGATGTTGTAATACGAAATGATGTTAAGATTTACACTTCGTTATCACAAAATAGAGCTGCCGTTGCATCTCAGGGGGCAAAGACTATTGAAGTTCACGAAATGAAGGTTATTGATGGAGATTTATACACCTTAGTTACAGGTAGTGACAATGAGGTTAAAATCATTGATCCTTATATTGATTTGCCGCATCAAGAAGTCATTATGGATACGACTCCCCCACAGGGACAAATGTTGGCAACGATATTAGGTGGCACTCTAGTTAATGTTTCAATCTCTGAGATTGATGAATATACTCCACTTGATAATCTCTCTGGTGTTAACCAGATGATACTGTCTAATTTTTCGAATTTTACAAGTGATGGATATACGACTCTTTCTGCAATTGATTTTTCGATAAACATAACACATGATCTTGGTATTACATCTGGAACTCAAAGCACACTTTGGACTCCAGATGGCAGCAGAAACCTTGATCGACTTCGGCTCATTAAAGATACATCTTTGGTTAATAAATTATGGCTTGGATCGTCTGGACCTGCTGAAGTGTATCAGTCTGATGTCAATATTTCATCTTTTACTTTTGTGCAACAGTTAGAATCTTCTATAACTTCGTATGTCGATTTTGTAATAGATTTGAATGGTTTAGTCGTTGTTGGTGTTGGTTTTGATTCTAGTAATGCTAAGGTTTATGTTTCGAATTCCGCACAAACATCTTTTGTTGCGGCTGGTACCGTAAATGGGTATAGAATTCAAGGCGTAACTAAACTAGATGGAAAACTTTATATTGGAACTGGTAAAGCTACAGATGGTAAGGGTCGCATTTATTCATTTGATGGGAGTTCTCTTACGGTTTTATTGGAAGACGTAGGAGATACTGTATATTCGCTTTGTAATGACGGAATTGCTCTTTATGCCGCAACAGGTGATAATGGTAGATTATATCATATTGATTTAGCGAATTTAACGGCATTGATTATTCATACCGATGCTGATACGGCATTATTGTCTACTGAAGTTGTATCTCTAGATGGAAATAGGTTTCTTTTCGCCGGAAACAGCGATAGTGGCAATATAGTTCGCACTCCAGTTGAAGGTTTTACGATTTCAACATCATTTAATACTACAGATGCACAAGTAACAGTGCTTAGAGTATTTAATGGTGATCTTTATGCAGTAGTAGGAGCTGTGGTTTATAAACTAGAAAGCGGGGCATGGGTGTGGCAGTTTACTCATTCTGTAAACATTAACGATATAGCTGTTACTTCCGATGACACTTTGTACGTTGCGTCGGATAGTAGTTTGTCTGTAAAAATTGCGGAATCGCTTAATCGTCGTATTTATTTGAAGCTTATCGATAGAGCAGGAAATGAGTCTGATACTATATTTTATGATGTTTCTATTTCTGATTTGCAGGATTTAGTAAATGAAAATCAACTTATTGAGATAGATTCTACAGGAACTACAGTATTCAATATATCAGGTGAGAGTGATTTTTATTCTGGTATCAGGGTAGACGAAGAAAGAGGTGAGTATATTAGTGAGATTTTCAATGGAACTAATGAGATTATTAAATGGGATACATTGACATATCAAGCAACAATTCCAACTAATACTGCTATTAAGTTTTACGCTAGATCGTCTGTATCTAGAACAGATATATTAACGCAAAATTGGCAATCTATTACATTCGAATCGTCAAATTCAACAGATATTTCTCATTTTAGTGGGCAGTTTTTCCAGTTTAGAGTAGATATGACAAGCGAGCAGCGAGATATTAGTCCGTCTTTGAGTCAGGTTGTAGTTCGATCTGTAACTGGCGAATCTGTTCATTTCTTCTCTTCTAATTTTACTTTGGGAAGCAAAATAAGGAAGGGAATATTGACAAGCGAAGAATTAGTACCAATTGCAGCGGATATTGTTTTTGGCATTAACACTACAGACTCAGTTGATTTTTCTGATTATCAAATTATTGATACAAATAGAGTGTTTGATTCTATTGGAGTTGGAGAGAATATGAGAGTTGGTATTAAGCTTCTTACTCCAACGAGAGGGTTGTTGTCTGAAAGTGATATTAGCGAATACGGACCTTATTCTACAGATGTTTTTGAAAACACTGTTGATTTTGATTATACGAATAGTGGGGCGACAGCTATATTTGATTTTAGGGTAACTCTATATGAGGATGTTGATTTATCTAGAGAGGTAGCAACATTATTTACTTCAGAAGATTCTGATGGGTTTAGTATAGATGGAGCTGCGTTTCCATCCGGAGGAAAAAAAATAGCGTCCGGTAGTAGTATAAGCGTTTTGTTTACCGTACCATTTACAGCTAATATACTTTGTAATACTTTTTACTTTATTAAAATAGAATCATATAATAGTATTTCGTTTGAGACGATATCTGACAGTAAAACTTTTATTTACGCTTGCAATCCATCTTTCGTGGATAATCTTGATTTTGATTTTACGAATATTACTGGCAGTGCAAAGACATATAATTTTCGAGTAAGAACATATAGTGATCCTGAACGAACAACTCTAGTTCAGACATATTATAGCGGAAATAACACAACAGGATGGTTTGTTGATAGTGTGCAGTTAGCTGAAGGAGGAATTATAGTATCTTCAGGTGAAACTGTAGCTGTAAACTTCACTCCAGACACTAGCGATCTTGAAGCTAATAGACTTTACTTCTTTATAATTGATGTATTTGATGGTAGCCAGTTTGTTCTTGCTTCGAATTCCTATACTTTCCAATTCCTCGATATTAGTAGTGAAATATATTGCGGACCATACAGTGATGTTCCTGTAGTTAAAAATTTTGGCGTGATGTTCGAGCTTGAAAATAGCGAACATCTAACATTAAACCAGTAAGATGCCTCTTTTTTCTCCAACATATCAGTTAGCCATGTTTTTGCCGGGCGAAGGTTTTTCGGTTAGCGCTGATCGTGCGCGAATGGAGATTATTGACAACCAGCTTGGATTTTTGCACGATATAGTAGGAGACGGTCGTATTACAGGCTGGGCTGTTACTGACACTTCTTCTGGCGGTATTCCGTCTATCAATATTAGTGCAGGGATGGGTATAATTGATCGGTTTGTTGTTCGATCTTTTGGTAGTTTTGATATTACTTTGCTTGATAATAGAGAACTATATCTTTATATGAGGCGTAAGCAAAATATCATTGGTGGATTTAGTGGTTTTTCGGATATGGCAAATTATGTTCATGTCGATTCTGCTGACGTTGATCCTTATACTGGATTGAGTGATCCAGCTCCACCTATAGGATTTAGTGTAACATCTAGTTCTCGTAATAGTATTTCGCTAACATGGGATGCTAATTCGGAACCAGATTTTAATCGTTATATTGTGCAGCGAAGTCCTGATGGACTGACCTATACTAAGATAAAGCAAACGACGTTAACAAGCTATGTCGATATTAATTTAACTCAAGATACGACTTATTATTATAGATTAATTGCTGTAGATTTGAGTGATAATGAGTCTGATCCATCTCCTCTTACAACAAGTACTCAACAAGATTTAAGAACCCCGCTTAATGCTAGTTTGATTAAGGGATTTGGAGGAGATGGGATTATACAGATTTTGTATTCCGATTCGCCGCTTGGAGAAGTAGACCATTATGAGGCTATCATTCAAGAGGTTGACGGTGAATTCCAGGTTTTAGGATCATCATTTATAGTGACTGCATCAGTTGATGATAGCTTATTGATTATCGAAGACAATATTGACAATGGATCAGTATATAAAGTCCAGTTTTATGCCGTTAGCGTAAATGGAATAACTTCAGATCAGGCTACTTTTTTTGTTTTTCCGGCAGCTGATTTTGGACCAACAGAAGTTTCGGATATAGATGTAAGCTTTGCTGCCGGAGGTAATACTGACGGTAATATTGCGGTAACAGTTTCTTGGACACCGGGTGGTAGTGAATACGAAACTCATCCTGATGCTTATGTTTTAAAATTTTTCACTAATGACGGTCGAGGATCAAACACCATTACAGTATCTAGTTCAACGAGTCGTACTGTAATGGTTCTTAATTTTACTTCGGCAAGTGGAACAAAATTTGAGCTTATTACTCCTAGAACTGATTATATAGTTAGGGTGCAAGCAAAAAATACTGATGGGGATATTAGTAATGGTATATTCCGTTTTTTTGAAACACCGACATTCAAACCACTTTCTATGCCCCGCAATCTATCAGTCACTAAAGAGACTGATTTGGTTATCATGGTATCTTGGGATAATAGTACAAGTATATTTACTCACAACGTTTTAACTATCACGAGACAATATCTTGTCGATAGCTCTACTACGATTTTATTGAATGGATTAAATATTGGGGCGGTACGGTCTTATTCTCTTGATAGTTCAGTATTTCTGGAAAACTCCATATATACTTTTCAGCTTGTTGCTTTGGATGAATTCGGTAATGTTAGTCCAACGGCTACTGGGTCTTATACTACGACAGCAACAAACCTTACAGATCGCCCTCCCGTTCCTGATAATCAATTTGTGGTGTATGGAGATAAATTAGCTAGTTTAACATGGAAGGAGCCGGATACAGAAGATTTTGAAGTAGCTTATTATCGTATTTGGCGGGCAAGTACAATTGTTCCTGTCTTGGCTAGTCAATTTAGTCTTATTGAGACCGTTCCCGCAGATCAATTGCAATATGTTGATTATACGGTTGAGAACGGAACAGGATATTCATATTTTGTAACAACTGTTGATGTTTTGGGTAGAGAGTCAGAAAATCCTATTAATGATGGATATTTTCGATATCCTTTGTTGACTGCTCATCCAACAGCGAATGCTCAATTTTCAAATACGGAGAATGTAATCGTTTCTCAGCAAAGTCAGACACCAGGAGATCCTGGTTTTTATAATGCTATTATTGCATGGGATTTGTCTACTGGTATTTTTGACGGTTATGAGATTTGGCGATCTGATAATAATACTTATGAGTTCATTGTGGTAGGACATGCCTCTCCTTCAGATACATCGTATGTAGATGAAGAAGCTTTATTAATTGATGGATATACTTATTACTATCTTGTTCGTAAATTTAGGAATGAAGTCGATCCTATAATATTGGAATCAGCAACATCCCCACAAGGTTCTATACTTATATCTAAAATTATTACATCAAGTGGATTGTCAACGATTGATGAGACGGTTGCAACCGAGCTAGAAAATATGGAAGACCCGATTCGTGCTGCTACTCAAATACAAATAAAATCTCATAAGCACAACTATCCAGAAAATGGAACGGATAAAAGAGTTAGCTTTAACGACAATTTTATTTTAGATGAGTGGACAACGACTGATTATCAAACATACACTACCGAGCAATCTGTTAGTGGATCAACTACATATATAGTTAAAGTAAATGGCAAAATTACAGATTTGCTTTATAGTTTTAATCTATCAACTGGCGTGCTTTCTTTTGAACGGAAGTTTTATTCTACATTTAGTTTTGTTTCTGGTGAATTTGATTCAGCTCCAACTATTACTGTAGAATTGCAGGGAGCTTCTGAGACACAAGGAGAACTGCCGAATTTTAGAGTCGGTTCCTTAAGTTCGTCTCAATTCTCTAGCGGTCGTTTAAGGGTTGCGCAAATTCCAACGTATGACCATGAAGGTCGTTTGAATGAAAAACTTATTCCTACACAGGAAAATACTGAAACTTCTGATTATACAATATATTCGTTAGCGGATGTTTCTGAAACCCTTGGGGACGGAACGACTTTCTATGACCTTATTGGTGTTGTAGGAGAATCTGATGGATTATTGGCTGCTACCAGTAGAGGGGTATTAAAGAGTGACGATTTTGGTACTAGTTGGAATGCTGTATTTGAACCTAATTATCCTACTACTAAGTTATTTTACTCTGCAACTGCTGGCAAATATTTTGTCTTAACTCCGGGGGGAGTATTTGCTAGTGACGGAGATTTATCTGATTGGGCAAGAACTAATGGACTAAACAATGATAAAATTATTCGGGATATTATTGAAGATAATAGCGGTAATATTTATGTGTCTACTGATCTTGGAGTTTCAACGATTGCCGCTGATACGATTGCAACTTCTTTAATATGGGAACAGTCTGCACTGTTTAGCGCTAGCAGTACAGAAGCATATGCATTGCTTTATGACGGCACAAGAGATAGAGTTATTGCCAGTAATGAGTTAGGAGTTTTATCTTCAACGAATCAAGGAGCAAGCTGGGTATTTACTGGCGAATTTGATGAATTTATTAAGTTCTACTCTTTGATTGAATCTGGCGGATATATTTTTGGGATTGCGAATAAATCTGTTTGGAGGAGAGGTCCGTCTGATTCTGTTTTTGAAAGAATAGCTGAAATTCCATCCGAAAAAAGTCGTCGAGCAGTTATTTATGAAGAACGATTATTAATTTCTACTGAAGATGGGTTGATTAGTTCTTCTGCTGGTGTTGATATTTTTACAGCAACAGACATTGAGCTTGATCTTAATTTCCCGCAAATATCCCGTAATGGAAGAGCATTACCAGTAACGGCTATTGCTGTTGTTGATGGCTTGTTGATGATTGGGACGGATAAGAATTTGTTCATTTCTGACAAAAATTATCGTCCATGGACACAATATAGTGAAACATGGTCGCAATATAACGAAACGGCTACCGTAGTTCCTACGATATATGTAAATAGTTCGGTTGTTATTGTTGGTGTTTATTGTGCGTCTGCTGGTGATTTGCAGTCAATAGTTTTTGATGAAAGAAATAAACCTAATAGTATCGTTACTGTTGCTAATCAATATGCGATATTTACCGTAGAGAAAGGAGGCTGGTCTAATCTTCTATATGACGCTCCCGTAGATTTACGAGTAAATGCAACTACCATACAAAGTAATATTCAAGGATCAATTGAACGATCTACGATCTCTGCTATAAGTCTTCCGTCTGTTGCTGAAAGAACTTCTAATTTCGCTATAGCTAAAAATAAAAGAGCATCTCTCGTAGAGTCTATTTCAGCAATAGGTAGTAGTGAATCAGAAGACAGTATTACGGCTGCTGAATTAAGGAATTTGTTTTCGGATATCGAGGGATTTTTGTCGGAACTAATTCCTTCTGCGAGAGTTGTTATTATCGTTGATGAGAATGGAATAGAGACTTTTGCTTCTTTCGTATTCCCAAATGTTAGTGCTAATTTTACTGGTGGAGCAATAGACGTAACAGAAGGAATTGTTACTTTTGCTTCAGCGTACGATAAATATGATGATTTGAGAATAGATATTCATAAGTGTTTGGTTGATAATATCGGGGAGAACACTCATCAACAAATTGATGATGCTTTTGAAAATGTAAATTCAGGATTACCAGGCGGTTTGTCTGTTGTTCAGCAGGCAAATATTTTGAAGTTTGATATTTTTAATCAACGACAATGGCCGTTGGAGAGAATGACTATTAGTCCGCTGTATCAAGCATCGACTATTATTCCTGGAACGAGATCGTGGTACGACCGATTAAATTCTACTATTGATTATACAGAACAAATTTTAGAAGAAGATATTAATGGCAGCTTAGCATACGCTTCAGCTGTTATTTATCTTTCTGCTTATGGTAGAGTTTTAGTTGGAGGTGATAACGGATTTTTGAGAATTAGTACTGATACGTTGAATATTGAATATGACCAATTCGATTCTGATGAGACAGATTTTACTAGAGCATTTGTTAATTTTAACAACAATCTTTATGCTTTAACAAATAGTCGTTTGTATAAGAGTGAAGATGGAGGAATGATTTGGGAGCCAGAAGATAGAAGTGGTTTACCTAACGATCTATTTAATATAGTAACTATTGGGGGGAATCTCATTATTAGTGGTTCTGGCGGACTTTATTTACGATCAGCTAATGATGCTAATTGGCAACAAGTACTTGAGTCAACTAACAATATTGAAGTGATTATTTCCCCGGACCTTTCATTCGCTTTCGATGGAGCGAAGGTATATTCATCGAATAGTGGTTTGGTTTGGAATGAAAAAAGCTCGTTTGTTCAGAGTTTTTCTATTCGTTCTGCTGTTAAATTCCGTTCTTTGATTTTTCTAGCGACTAGTGCTGGACTATACAAAGATGACGGTACTCTCTATAGTAGTAATGGTCGAGTCGGTCTAATCGATGTAGCTGGAGATGTTACACAATCAGCAGTACTTGGATTTAATGATGTTATTGTAAGCGACACTTCGGTTTATGCGGCATCTAGTAATGGATCGTATTACCAACTGTTGAGCAATGCTTGGACATTAAATACAGTATCCGCTTTAGATACTATTCATAAAATGTTATTAGTTGGAGACGATCTTTGGCTATTTGGGTATGATTTGCTGAAAGTTCCCGATTTAGAATTTCCGATAAAACTAACAACAGGGATTTCTGTTTAAGGAGTGTTGATGACTCAAGTGAAACTAGCGCAGATTTTTGAAGTAGATGGTTATTTTGAGCCTACTAAGGTATCTCTCTATCTTAAACGAGCAGGATATAATTCTGCTAGCTATTTCGATTTGTCGGATGATCCATCTATTGATTCAACTAATTTTTCTAGCATATCACAAGGTAATGGTAGCGTTTTAATTCTTGAAGATATCTATAGTGGATGGACAGGAAACGGTTATTTGTCTTACCAGAGTATTGCTGGGTCTGGCACAGATGCTATAGTGAGATATCCGATTAGGGCGTCGTCTGCCGGAATATACGACTTATGGTTACGGTACAGATCGTCTGCTGGATCGTTTTCTGCGGATATCTATATCGATGGAAATTTCGTTCAAACGATAACAGAGGTTCCTCCTTCTACTGATTGGGAATGGATTCAGGGAAGTTTTGTTGTACCGGACAGTGAAACGCATACGCTTGGAATAGTTTTGAAGGAATTAAATACCTCTTTAGACAAGATATACATTGCTGCCAATTCAACCGATCCAAGTAATGAGTATGGCGGACCAGCGTTGACTGCGAGTCCATTTATAACGGCTCATCTTCAGCTATACACTTTAACGAACGAAGTTGAGCCTAACAGTCCGTTATTGATTTATGACTATTCTACAACACTTAGCGATATAGTTGCTGACGGTTGGTATAATTTTGCTCTTACTATAATAGATGGCTCCTCTTATGATTTTGACTCTTCGTATGCAATAGTTTTTTCTACTAGCGGAGGAGGAAGTAAAAATTATTTAATTTGGGAATTAGTAGATAACGATGAATATTTTGCAACTCCTTCTGCAATAAAATTTGAAAATGACTGATATTAATAATAAAGACTATTATGGCGTTCAAGATGGTTCTTCGTCACTATCCGAAGATCAGTGGCATATCAACTACACTCAACGACATGCATTTCGTATTTATAGCGATTTTGATTCTGTAGACGAAGATAACCGTAGAATCCTAACAGAAGCAGCAGACCCGCAGACTAATGTTGTTGACGAATTCACATCTGGGGCATCTGATAAAGTTTTTGTTCAAACTAAAATTGTTAATGATAACGCAGGCGGAGAAAATATAGAGTTAAATTTAGATGATCGTATCTTGACTATTTTGATGGATCAAAGCGGGAGTATGACCTGGAACGATAATGAGGGGTTGCGGCATGATGTTGCCGAGCGAGTCGTTTATCGTCTTTCTTCTACTTATCCTGGAGATTTGAAGTATAATTTGATCCAGTTTAACGGGAAACCAATCAACACAACAATTTTTGCCGTTAAGGAAAATGACAAGATAGACGTTAATAATGTGCAGAGTTTGGCAACTCGGTTTTTCCGAGATGAAGAATCTCGTTTTGCTGGCGCTAGAGTTGTCCGTAGAGAAGGAACTTATCCTACGTCTCCTTTAGATGGTGCTGTTGTTTCAGAGGGATTTCTCTCTAAGTCTTTTGATGACGGATTAACAGAAGGAACGGAGTATTTCTATAAAGTATTCACGTTTGACAAGAATGGCACATTTAGTAACGGAGTCCCTGTCTCTGGTGTTCCGAGAAACAGAATTATTCCTCGTGGTGTTTCTCAGTTTGATGCAACGGTGCTTACTGGTACTGGGGTATCTATAGATGACAATGTAATTGGAGCTTGGCATTTTGATGAAGGATCAGGTACTATATCTTTTGACTTTACAAACAACTCTAATAATTTGATTAGTTTGGAAACAGAGCCAATTTGGTACAATCCTGAAGATGTTCCAATCGGCGTGTCTGGGGCAAGATATAACGGTAGTACTTCTGGATATGTGACGAACGGTGGATCGTCTAATCTGGCGTTAAGTAGCGGTAATGATATGACTATCATGTTTTGGATTTACCCTTTCACTGCAACTGTAAATGAAGCTGTAATAGAAAGAACAGCATCGGTAGATGGAACAACAGACGTTAATTATTTTGTAGGAAGAACTCCTACAGGACAAGTTATCGTTGGTGTGGAGTCTGATCCTAGTTTATTTATAAGTACTGCGACTCCTTTAGCAGTTAATGCATGGCATCATGTTACTGTTACTTTTACGGAAACGGCAGTACCGAATGAATGGAGTATTAGCTTATATATTGATGGTTCTTTTCTTGAGTCAGGGACACAAACACTTTCATCCGCTCCTATTGATGATGATATTGCAATGGATTTATCTATTGGTCATCACTATGCAACTGGTAGTGCGGCGCTTGGGTCTGTTGGTAATTTCTTTGGAAGGATTACTGAAGTTAGTATTCATAATGTTATTCGTAGCGCTGTATATATCGAGACAGCGGCGGAAGTTTTTGTTCCAACTTCTATTTTCGGGGCAGATCAAGAGCATATTACCAGACAAGATCAAGATAATTCGGATCGTTTGTTTGTTCTTAGATATGAGGTTCCTAATGATTTTAATTACTCAGGTGGTGAGGTTAGAATTATTCGTAAGACACAAAAATATCCTTCTCACGAAAATGACGGAGATATAGTTGTTGCTGAAACCGCCACAGTGGGAGAACATTTTATAACCGATTCATTTCCGGTTGTGTTCGGAGAGACTTATTTTTACCGGATATTTTCTAAGAACTTTATTGGCAATTATAGTTATCTAACTGATTCTCCCTTAGCGAAAATAAAAATACCTGAAGCATCTGATTATCTTATTAGTACGCTTGACGATCTATCTCCTGATTTATTAACGGTGAGTGGGTTGTCCACAACTCCAGGTAATCGTAAAATTTGGATAGAGTGGCTTAATCCAACGTTAGAAGATCGTTTTGCTCTAGTTAAAGTATATTATGCTGATGATGGTTTCCCTGTTATTGAAGACGGAGAAGTTAGTAGTGGAGAATTGATTTTTAGTGGGACTCTTAATGAAGAGAGTTATGTACATCGCAATATAAATAATGCTGAAGGAGCATTTTATACTGTTGTTGTCACAGACCGTTTTGGGCGGATATCTAATACTGCCAATGTTAGCGAAATTCCATCTAATAGCGTAGATGAATCTTCTATACCGTTATTAGATGTAGAAAATGTTCATTATGAAGTTGCAAATAATCAGGCTCTTACAATAAAATGGGATAATCCTATTGAATTTACGGCAGATATTGAAGGATTCTTCGATGATACTATTTTAGTGTATGCTGCTTTGACGGATGAATTTGGAGAATCCATTTCCGATGATACGAATATAACAATGCGTGTGACTTCTATTTTGGGGACTTCGACACAGGCGGATGATGTTTTTGGAACGACGAGACCAGTAAAGATCGAAGTTAATGATACATATACGTTTGCTGTTGCTAATCCGTCAAATGGAATTATCAAAGGCACTTTGAAGATGAATGGAGATATCAATGTTCTTTCTCAGATGGAACTTGTTGATTTTGAAATTCAAGTATTTGCATTTGTTCCAGATACAACTAGTGAATTATTAAAAAACGGAAAATACTCAAAAAATCTGTTTGAGTTTTTATCTAAATCTGTAACTATAAGACTGAGAAATCCTTGGTTTGTGAAATTGACAAATCGAGATGAAAAAATAATATCTCATCTTTGCCGAGTTCAGTCTGATATTTTTGCATTTACAACTTTTGTCGATGACGATATCAAAATAGAAAAAAAGATATTTGATGGGGCTTACATCAGAGGAACAAGTCCATTTTATGCGAGAGTAGAGGTTAAGTGGAAAGACCTTCCATTAAACAGTGCATCTACTGTTTCTGCTCGTATTTATGATGCGACTATGAATTTATGTGATGATTTGAAGAAAAACAAACCCAGTAGACTAGGCTTAAGCTCTACTGTTGTTACCCCTCAACGTAGTTTTCCTATTCAAAGAGGAACAATAGACGTTCTTGATTCGAAAGGAGAGCCAACGGGATCAACTAGAGAGATTTCTTTTGTTGATATTCCTATATCTCCTCCAAACCAGCCACAAGCAGCGTATTTGATAGTGCAGTCTAGATATGGTGGCTACGTTTCAACTCAAGAGATGTATTTGGTATTTCAAAATATTTTACAGATAGAATTGGATGCTGAGGCTCCTGTTGGCGATGGAGTTGATATATCTGAGCAACGCGCTAGTATTTATATTATTAATCCTGATTTCCCAGAGGATATCACAAAAAGGACTACCGTTCCTGATCTAACAACTGTTCGATGGCGGTTAGTTGTATCCGATTTTGGGCGTAATGACATCCCGTTCTATTCAACAGATAATGTTCCTGCCACCAATGGAGTATTTTCCTATGCTCGTGGCGGAAGCTCTCGTAACATTTTTGTCGGTCCAACTCGTGCTATTATACATATAATAGCAACGCCAGCCGGGCCAGTTCTATCAGGAGAGAAGTATAAAATTTCATCTACTATTGTTTATGACGGATTGACTGCAACTGATGAGGCGTTACTTGAAGTGTTGCCGCCGGGACATAAAAACAGGTTTGGTTCTCGTTTTTTAATGGAGTTTCCTAAGTATAAAAATGAATTATGGTCGGACGGAGAAGATTACGAGAAACTAATTATTACTCATGACGCTAATAGTTCGATTACAAAATATTCTGGCTGTTTTCGTAGCTGTGCTTTGAGCTTTGGTAATGATGTTATTCCATTAGTTGCCAATCAAATTGTTGGGATATTTTTTCCTGAAGGATGGGAAGCTATTTGGGGCGATGTTACTGAAGTTGTTGATCCCTATACGGGAAAAACTACATTACAAATAGGACCGGACGCAGAAATATACCCTGCTGTAAATGGTACTGGGTCAGCTCAGGTTTCGATTATGGAAGATCAGGATAGTACTCCTGTTTATTTTCGGGTTAATAAATATTACCCTCCAGTGCAAGTTGTTCTGTCTGCTCAGGATTTGATTTCTGCTACTTTTTTAAATCCTTGTGAGTGTTTGGGTATTTTAGGAGACAAACTGCAACCTTATGAAGAATCTATTTCTGGGGCATCAACGATTTTAATTGACGAATCTACCTATAGTATTTATGGAGGTGGAAGGATTGCATCCGGTGTGCCTCCAACAATTCTTGTCCCCAAAGAACCTCTCAATGTTAAAATTGTTGATAGGCGAGTAAATGGGGTTCCGTCAAATACAGTCGTATTTGACGGGGAGTCTGTTAATCAACTAATAGTTGAGGTTAGTTTTGCTGGTAATCCGGTACCAGACGGTACTCCTCTTTCTGTTTTTACGACAGATTCAAATGGTTTTTTTGTTATACCAGAAGATAAGGTTATTTATACGGAAACCAGAATCGAAGAGCTTATTGATCCAAATAATGCTCGTAGTTATGCAACTATTTCTTTAAAGCCTATTGTTCCGGTTGAGGAATTTACGGAGACAATTGTAGTTACTAGTAACTACAATAAAATTGGTGATGTTGAAAGGTTAATGGCTGACTGTTTGACGATAAGCTATAGCCCCGATGATCCAAGCGATGAGATACAAGATATTTTCAGTGGTCAATTAGATAGGTATGATATCGATAGCGATTCTTGGGTTAATCTTGATAGTATGCAGAATCCAAGAGGCGATGTTATTTTTGAAGCAGTTAACGGTAAGATATATGCCATCGGCGGATTATCTAGATCTACAGTTAGCTCTATTAATGAAGAATATGATCCTCTCACCGGAGATTGGTCGGCTAAAGAAATTATGCCTACATCTCGCTTCTCTGCTGTGTCTGTCGTCTTTGACAGTAAGATATATGTTATTGGTGGCATTGAAATAGATAATGATAGTAGTGATCTAAATGTATCTAGGGCTTTGGAGAGGTACGATCCTGTAACAGATGAATGGGATGTTTTGACAAATATGCCATCGATTGATGTTGGAGAGGTTGATGAATTTACTTATGGAGTTGCTTTTGGAGTTGCTGAGTACGCAAATGTTGGGGGCAACGATAGGATATATGTTTTGTGCGGAGTCCGAGAAATTGACTCTAATGGGAGACCGTCTCAATATAATGATCGTGTTCTATATTATGATATAGGAACCGATACATGGTTCTATTCTAGTGTTTTAAGCGATGAGGATTTGACATCATATCAGAGAATTGCGCCGCAGGGATTTGTTCGTAGCTCTGACAGTAATCTATACGTTGTTGGAGGATTGTTTTCTCCTGTTGATAAACAGCCAGATTCAACTATGGCTCGCCAGCAGTCTATTTTACTGAAAGACGCATTCAGTATTAATGTTACAACTCTTGCATTGACTGTCTCTGATGGTGAATTTTATGATTTACCTGAACCTCGTTTCCGAGCTGCAACAGTAAAATTCAGTGACGATGTATATTTCGTTGGCGGAGGAAATGACAGATCGCTATTTCGGCGAACATTTGAAAAAATAGATACTTCATCCGATCCAATGGATAAGTCCGTTTTGACTTCTATTCCTCATGGAAGATCATCCGTTGGTGTCGCTGTAGATACAGATGATTATGGGGATCACATTTATATAGTAGGAGGATATCAAAGTGGTCGTAGTGCAGGATTTTTACAAATAGGGGTAACTTCTTTATCTAGCTCTGATTCATTGGCTGATAGTTTACTTGGAGATGGAAATTGGTTTCGTCTTGACGGTAAAGCAACGGCTTCTGTTCTACTTAACTTAAAAGATCAATACGGAGACCCACCTGATAGCGATGTGACGGTTGTTGCTCGCGGCTATTTAGTTTTGTTGGATGACAAAGGAAAAGCTATTAATGGATTACCGGGATCGAAATTTATAGATGGAAACGAAAAATATAAAACGGCAGCTGAAAAACTTCGCAATGATACGTTGATTTATCCCGTATTATTTGCCCAGAACGAAATAGTTGTTAGTGGTGGCAGTGATATTGTAACGTTACTTTCTCGTTCTGATGATTTGCTTGCATCTCTTAAGGATATCGCTGATGTTCTTGGGTTAAGTTCGCAGGATATTGGTATAAATATAAGTGATAAAGTAGAGCATGGATTACTAATAAAAAGTGGAGTTGTTCGTCGTCCTTACGATATTTTTGTGCAGTTAACCGTTGTAGATGATACTTATTTTGGTCAAACCGTAAATAATATTCCAGATATATCGGGAGGAGCCGGAGGAACATTAGATGATGAACAAAATTCAAGAGGAACAGACCTTTCAATTATTCCGGAAATAGGAGACGGAATAAGATGTGTTAAGGTTTATGGAACAAATACATGGAAAGGATATTCTAGAGGAGACGATATATCCAGATCGGGCACCTTAACAAAAGCTTTAACCGCTTTAGAAGATGGAATTTCGGGATTTCTATTTGATCTTGTTCCTCCGGCTATAGGACAAGTTAGTAGCCCTGTATTTAATTCTTATGTGGATATAGATTGGGTACCACAGGTTGATAATATTATAGATGATAATTCTACGTCTGCCGCAGATGTTATTGAGCAGATAGATATTTTGCGCAATTCGATTCCATTTGGAGCTTCAGCTTTATTTGATGCGATGGTTAATGCGTCCGATCTGTTGGTTGATGAATCTTTAGATAACATCTATAAACACATATATATTTATACAGATAATGAGTCCAACATGTCGGCAGTGACAGCAGATGAAGCTCTAGAAGCGATTCAGTCTATTGACGGTGAACGAAAAGTTTCTCTTGTTGTAGGCAACTATTCTATAGTATCTCCTGTTACTCTTTCTGCTAAAGCAAATAGAAGTGATACGGAATCACTCGATTATATCGCTAGCCAGACAGGCGGTCAAACAATTACAGTGCTTTCTGCGGAATTTGAAGATGATATAGTCAATATTATGATTGGTCGAGTTTCAGGCTCGATGGGATTCGGTTCAGCTGATTTTGTGATTGACTTGGGGCAATCTTCAGTACTTGATACTATTCGTTCTTATTTCGATTTACCAACAAATACAAATTCTAATTGGTCAGTTCAATTTAGCGAAGATGGTTATAATTTTGTCAATGGAACGGATCAGCTGAAACCAGAAGTAGAATTGGATGTTTCGGATATAACAGCTCGTTATTTGAAATTTCATATTGAATTGCTAACTGGATTTAGTAATTTTACGGATGAAGTTTACGAGGTAGTGCCTACCGCTTCATCTCCATCTCTAACACATATCACCATATCCTATGGTGAGCCAAAAGATACTGAGCTGTTTTTTAATACGGAGACGGCATTAACGGTTCCGCAGCAAGTTGTTGTGTCAGTAAATTCAAACAATTTGACAACCAATATTATTCAGTCTGGAGTTTCTCAAACCAATTCTCATCAATGGCAAGACTTTTTTAGTGGGTCCAAGCGAATTATGGGCAAAGACGGTAAAATGCTATTGCCTATTCGTGTATCTAATAACGAACCCATAGTTGGTCCTGAACCTCTAGTCAAAGTAGATAGACTTACATATAGAGTAGCTCAGGGTAAATGGGAGCCTGGTGCTATTATTAAGATTTTAGATAGCAATAATAATATTATTCTCGATAGTTCGTATCAATTGTTTCCCCGTAAAGGATTAATTGTTTTTAGTGAACCTCCAAGTGGCAGCATGACCGCTCAGATTGAATTTGGAAATACTTTGCGTGTTGGAGTGAAATTTTTGAATATGAATCCTAACCAGTCTATTGAAATAGATGGGATAGGGTATATGTACAATACCAATGTAAATCTATTGCCTCCAGCGGAGAAAATAGCGCCAATTGCTCAAAATCTGATTATCACGCCTTCAGAACTTCACCTGTTTGACAAAATCACAGCTAGCTATGAATTTATTGACGCCAATAATGACGAAGAAGATACTGATGAGACAAAGATTAAATGGTACATCAACAATGTATATATTAGTTATTTAGATGGTCTGTTAATCTGGAATGATATAGATAATCGATCTGATCTTCTTTATACTAGAGCTTTTTCGTTTGATCCAGATGCTTTAGATGAGAACGAAACGGTTTTATTGACAGCTCGCCGTCTCGGTCAATCGATTTTGAAAGCAGGAGATCAATTGTATTTTACGGTAGAGCCAAGTGACGGTCAACTGTTTGGTGATGTGGTTAAATCAGAAGTTATGACGGTTTATGAAGATAATCCGTTAATAGATCAAATTGTTATTAGAGGGCTTGATCGTAATTCTAAATTAAAAAACACTATTACCGCAGCAGATTCAGCCGTTTTGCAATTTAATATAGTTGCTGATACTGGCTCTAATAATTCAGTTGTAATTTGGTATGTTAACGATGAAGTTTTCAAGAATGGAACAATTAATGAAGATGGGATGAATAAGATTACGTCTGGAGAAGAAATTGGTGGCGTAATAGCTTTGAAAATGAACAATGAGATTCGAGTTGAAGTTACTCCTCAAACCGATGGAGCGATTGGAGAGACAGTATCTAGTGCTTCTGTTTTAATTGGTAATGCTAAACCAAAAGTTTTAATAGCAGTGATAAGCCCTTCTGTTCCATCCGCTTCTCAGAATTTGTCTTTGGTATATCAGTTCGAAGACGCTGACATTCAGATATCTTTAGATCTCAACCAAGATAATCTTTCTGTAGTGAAATGGTATAAGTCTGTGCTTAGTTCTTCATCAGGATTTTTGGAAATTGAAAGTCTTAGAGGAAAAACATCTGTGCCTTCGTCATCAACTAGTCGAGGGGAGTTTTGGAAAGCAGAAGTGACACCGTATGACGGAATTGATTTTAATGATCCAGTTTCAAGTAATGTTGTACTGATAAGGTAAACTCAATTTTTACCATACTTCCATAAGGTCACAATTTTATTTTTGCGAATTGGTTTCGGAACTACTGTGGAGAGCTAGGTCGTTTTGATCCGATGATAAAATATGCAGCAACTATATCCAAGGTCCAACGCTACCTATAGAGTCTTTTTATCAGTTTTGACATATAACGGTCTTGCTGTCACTCAAAAATTCGTTAAGAAATTTTACAAGAATACTGATTCTTCTTTGGCTGTTCTCGCTATTACTGACAATGGCTCCACAGATGGCACCGGTGAGTTCCTGGACGATTTGCACGCTGAACATGATAATGTGTTGGTTACTAAGAACGACGAGAATAAGGGAGTAATAGGTGGCAGGAATCAAGGATTTGATTTATTCCTGGATTCCGATTCTGAATTATTATGTTTTCTAGATAACGATCAATTTGTTAGAGAAGGATGGCTTGAACAACATATTGCTGTTCTTGAGTCAGGATATGGATTGGTGAGTGTTGAAGCGTGGGAGATGAGTGAGTCATTTATGCCGAGACGAAAAAATGTTAGTTTGAAACAGACATTCACTTATGTCGGTTGTGGAGGTATGTTGATTCGTAGAGAGGTTGTTGAGAAGGTTGGAAAGTTTGATGAGCAGTTTAATCCTAGTTGGTTTGAAGATCCGGACTACAATATACGAACAAAAGATGCTGGGTTCCAGATAGGATGGAACATTTGTGCAAGGATAGACCATTTGCCACATCAAACATTGGGTAAAAGTCCAAATAAAAGGGAAATATTTTTACGAAGCTATAGCAGATTTAAGGAAAAGTATAAAAAAAGAAGACTTCCTCGTTTAAAGCAAAGATATATAGACGTATTTGACTGCGTTAAGTCTCATTAAAATGTCAAAAAATCGAATATTTTATCACAATGTAGACTTTAATGTTAAATATTTATGAAACTCGCAATAGCATCTAATTTTATGTATTCGCATGTTGGTGGGTCGGAGATTGTTCTTCAAGCTATATCTGAGCGTTTGACACAATCTTATGATTATGATGTGACTTGTTTTGGTAAGAATGTCCGTAAAAAAAATGTCCACAATAATGTAAAATATGAAGGCATTCCTACTCGCTATGAGGATTTTGTGTCCGGTATCAACAAAGGTGGATTTGATCACTTATTTGTGTACAGTGATTATTTTATATTTTGGTCTAAAATGGTCGTGCAGCCAGATGCCATTAAGTGCTCTAAGTCTATAGCGCTTGTCGGGATGAATCAAATGATAGGTAATCCCAACTTATCTAAATTTTTTCGACGGACGCATGATGGATTTACTGTAATAACACATTCTAATAATTATTTGGACCACAAAGAATGTACTAGATTAAAAATACCAGTTAAGGTTATTCCTAATGGTGTTGATCTGAAAGAGTTTGATGACTGTGAAATTGATTTTCGAAAGAGATTTGATATTCCAGATAAACCGATATTGCTTTGTGTTTCTAACTTTTTTCCGGGTAAGGGGCAAGATCATTTATCTAATATTCTACAGTATGTAACTTCTGATTTTTATCTTGTTTTGATTTCAACGACTGTAAGTATTCCTATGGCTAAAATGCTAGCCACTCAGGTAAGACAGCAGCTTGCACAAGGGCGTATAAAGCATAAGTTTTTGCAGGACATAGGGAGAGAATCCACTGTTGCGGCATTCAAGGCAGCAGATATTTTTGTTTTTCCTTCTTTGAAAGAAGTTGCCCCATTGGTTCTAATGGAGTCTATGGCGGCTAATACTCCTTGGATATCTATGCCTGTTGGTAATGCGACAGACCTTGCCGGTGGTGTTGTGGTTCAACATCCTCGTTACGATGTTCATCGTAATATAAAATATTCAGATCAAGCACATAAAATGTTTGGCGATGAAATAGAGTCATTGTTGAATGATAGAGATAGAAGAATGCGATTAGGTTCTAATGGTAGGGTTTGTATTGAGGAGAATCATAATTGGTACGATATCTGCAAGCAGTACCACGAGATATTTAGTCATGGCTCAACCGTTAGTTAGTGTAGTTACTACCGTTTACAATTGTGAGAAGTTTATTAAAGAGTCAATAGATTCTATAATAAGTCAATCGTTTCGGGATTTTGAGTTAATTCTTGTTAATGACGGCTCGACCGATGGAACTCGTGATATCTGTATCTCGTATACTTCAGATAAGCGAGTTATTTTCATTGATAATGATAATAATAAAAAAATTCCAACAAGAAGAAATCAGGGTATTTCTTATGCAAAAGGTCGTTATATTGCTATTCATGATGGGGACGATGTTAGCTTGCCCTTTCGTCTTGAAAAACAGGTCAATTTGCTAGAGGGGAGTAATAGTGTTTTTTGTGTTGGATCACATGCTATACAGATTGATCCAGAAGGGAACGAAACACACATAATGGATTATCCGCCAGAAACTCATGAGCAGATTGTGCATGATACAGTTGATAAAACGATTAATCCGATGATTGACCCTACAACAATGTTTAATCGTAGAATTTTTAATTTTTTAGGTGGATATACCCTAGATCGTCGTTTTTGGTTGGTGCCGGATTTTAATTTATGGATTAGAGCGTTAAAACTTGGTTTTAAATTCGCTAATATCCAAGAGCCGTTAATTAAATATCGTCACAATCCTTCCGGTAACACTTTAAAGTACAAAAGAGAGATGATTTTTCAGTTTGCTATTTTATGGAGGAAATTCGCATCCGATCATCTCCATATTATCAGAAATAAAATGGAAAGGAAAAAACAGGGAACGGAAGGTCAAAAACTTGATTTATAGAATAGTAAGTAGCAAAATACTCGCTGCTTAGGAGTGAATTATGAAGCAAATACCAACGTGGCTTGAAGCCGCGCTACATCATCTTGTTTGTCCTAATTGTAATTATAGAATGCATCCTGGTGGGGTGATATCAATTGGTATCAAAAAGATATTTGATAGTAAAAAGCAAAAACAGACGGTATTGTTTTTTCGGCATGTTTGCAGTAAGTGTCGTTATTCAGCGGAAATAGATTCTGATGAAATGTCACTTGAGGATTTTGCCTTTGAGGTACTAGACGATCTTTCTAATAACATCGATAAAGAGAATCCGCCCAATAATTTTAAGGCTGGAGATCGTAAGGCGAGAAAAAAAATAATGAGTAAAAATTTATCTTCTTCGAAAATAACACAATATGAGGCTGATGCCTATTCAAAGATGACAGATAAGTGCAAGAACCATGAAGAGTTTATGATAAGTATTGGTCTGACTCACCAGCAAATTATTGACTCTAATAGTAACTTGCGAAAATTTAAGCGTAAAATTTCACCGCAAACGAGTAAAAAAGATGTACAAAATCAGTGATTTTAAGATTGCCGAGATTTTTATTCGCAAAGTTTGCGATCTCAAGAATTGTGATTTTTATGATTTCGCTGTAACTGATGAAGATGTATGTCTTTGTAATGATGATGCAATTAGTATTAGCGGGTGTGATCATATTGGACAAACTTATCTCAGAATTTTTTCTGAGTACATAAATAATATGAATACGTTATACGGACATATTATTGATAATGGGGATCAGGAAGCTATTATTAAAAGTACTGCTGTTATGATTCGTCGTATTTGTTTTTCTCCTTTAGTTTTTGGGGAGGGACAACCTGAAGAACCTGTGGCATTGAAGCTATATCAGAAACCTTTGCCGTATCTTTTTATGAGAGATTTAGTGTGTCCTTTGTTTTCTGTTCCTCTTCAAAATGTCCGTATGATTGCGATGAAATCTAGCACTCTTGATCCGGCTAAGTTTATACCTGAAGTGGACAGTATTGATGGAGATGGAGCTATTTTTGTCAATATGTCTATCGAAGATTTGCCGATTCGTAATGCATTTCTTTGTATTGCATCTATGCATGCTCATGATTTAAATCCAGCAGAAGTAGTTAGGCAGCTTTATGACTCAGGTATGGCGTCAAAAATATCAGGGTTAGGAAGACTCGCTTTCCCTGATAGCAAAGATGTTGATAGTTTTGTCGGTTCATTAGCATCTTTTGCCGATTTAAGTGGTTTAGTAAAGATGAAGAAGCAAGCCCAGGTGTTCTCGCACCAGGGAACTTATGATCTTTGGTGGTATTTAGGTCTTATAGAAGGGATGCTAGAACCAGTAAGAGGTGCAGATTGGTCTACTTACGCAAGATTACACAAATATCTTGAAGATTTTTGGGAAGAAGTTGAAAAAGCCAGAGCTGATAGGGGAGGCGAACACGTACCGTTTGAAACACTATTAAGGATTAAATGGAAAGATTTCAAGACTCCCGAGAAGAAAACTCTACAATCGCTTTTATCGAATAACAGAGTTTGGTAGTGAATCTTCTTATGTTAAAATCCGATGATTAACTAGGAGGTCTTATTATGAATCAAGAAGCAACGACTCAGAATCAGCAGATAGTAGCAATAATGACGCAGGACGAACTGGTGCAAGAATTGAAAACAATACTTGCTCGCCAGACTGGAGCGATGAATCTTTTTCGAGAAGGAAGATGGTATCATGCTCATAATCGCTTTCAAAGCGTTAAAGATAAACTAGAAGCATTAATATTGCTGATAATTCCATCTAATACCATTATTGCAGAGGATGATATTCCGGCAGACGAGGCTCAAATATAGTGAGAATTTTGTTAACGCCACATTGTCGTAAGATTGCCCAGTCGGTTGGGTTTGACGATAATACTTCGCGAGGATATATGAATAGTTATCCTGATGGCATTAGACATATGTTTGATGAATTTGATGATCCTATGAAGAGGCGGAATAAGAAGCATCGAGATAAAAAGAAGAAATCCAGAAAGCGAGGACTTCCTATGCCTGATTCTATTTCCCCTGGTAATATAGTATATCAGACAGGGTTGCGAACTCCGTCGCTTGGCGATGAAATGCCAAAATCTCCATTATAAAAAGCATGCCTGAACAAAATTCTATTCAGCTGCGAATAACGCATAATTCGACTTTCGTAAACGGTCGTCTCGATAAACAGGTTTATCAGTCTCTTCGCAAAGCGATTGGATATACACCAGAAACTGCACGTTGGATGCAGTTTAAGCATCCAAAGTGGGATGGTCATATTTCTTGTGTTTGCTATAGTAGAAAGTATTGTAAATGTTTTATTAAAAAAGATGGTACTCATTTCCCTACTGGATTATTATGGAAAGCGAGAGAGATTTTTGATAACTTTAATATTTCTTATTCTATTGTTGATAGTCGTTCTACGGTAAAAAAGACAATCTCTTTTTCGATGTCGGATACGTTCGAGTTAAGAGATTACCAGCAAAAGGTTGTCGATATCGCAGTTAAAAAAGAGCGAGGTATTATTCGCATGGCGACCGGCAGTGGAAAAACCGCTTGTTCTGCTCATATTATTGCTAAGCTTGGTGTGTCTCCTTTTATATTTTATGTACCTTCAAAAGATTTATTATATCAAGCTAAGAATGAGTTTGAATCTTTTTTAAGACAAAATGGATTACCAATTGAGGTAGGAATTATAGGAGGTGGGCATAAAAATATTAAACCAATCTCTGTAATGACTATTCAAACGGCGGTTAGAGTTTTAGGAACAAAATATAAAAAAGTTGACGAAGAAGATCAAGACGATGATACGGACATTGATGATATCAAACAGGATATCAGAGATTTGATTCGTTCTTCTAAGGGCATAATTTGTGACGAAGTACAGCATTGGGCAGCAGATACATGTCAGATTATTGCTGATGCATCTGAAGAATGTCGTTATCGTTATGGGATTTCTGCAACTCCATGGCGAGATATGAATGACGATATTTTGATTGATGCGTGTTTTGGTAAAATTATTGCGGATATTAATGCATCATTTCTGATCGATAGAGGATTTTTGGTGCCTCCTGAGATATTTTTTATTCCTGTAGGAAATATGCGAGGGATTAAATTAACTAGTTATCCAGAAGTTTATCAGACAGCAATTGCGGAAAATGATCTTCGAAATTATTGGATTGCCAATCTTGCTCAGGTAATGAAACAGAACGGGAAAACAGTTCTTGTTCTTTGTCGTCTTATTAATCATGGTAATCTATTAGAGTCTTTGATTCCTGGTAGCGTATTTTTGCATGGAAGTGTTTCTGGGAAGAAAAGGCAAGAGCATTTGCAGTTGATGAGAGAAAAAAAGGCTCCAGTAACAATCGCAACCTCTTTGCCGTTCTGCGAAGTCATTCCTGTTAGGATTAAAGGGTTTGTTCGTTTGATACAAATTGGGCATCTGGTAGAAAACCTGCATACAATAGTGTCAGAAGGTTACGTGGAAGCATTATGTTCTTTGGACGGTAAATCTGCTATCTGGCAAAAAATTACAGGATTACATAAACATAAGCGGATGAATACTGTAAAAAGAGTACTAACAGATTATAATGAAGAAGTTTTGGTCACTGAAAATCATTCGCTTGTTGATTACAACAAGGATCAAGTTAAACCAACGGTAGGAGGTTTAGCTAGTTGTCCTGTTTTTAATGAGTCTATAAGTTCGTCTACACTAATTGATTCAATTGATCTTGTTGATTTGTTATCTTCGTTAGATGATCGGTCTATAGAGGTCGAATTACTTGGCCTTACTCAACCTATAATGAGAAAGTTGCGTACGTGGAATAAATACTGGACTGGTAATCATGTATGCAAAAATTCACGTCTTGCTGCGGATAGATACATTAAAGACAAAGGGAATGACTATAAAATAGCAATTAAACAGCTTATAGATCATTTTTCTTACGAAAAAGGAAAAATGCGAGCTAAATTAGTTGATCTTAAAAATTGCAAAACAATATTTGATTTTTTTGAAGCAAGGATTTTTATAAGGCGTAGTAGAAAAGGGTTTTTTCTGCCAATACGGTTGCCGGTGACACGTGATTTGGCAATTTTATCGGGGTTAATGTGTTCTGAAGGACATATAAATGAAGCGTCATGCAAGACGTGTCGATCAAGATTCGATTGGATTTTCACTGGGCTATTACATAATGTTGACTCATCTGAGGGAAAGCATGATATTGATAAGAAAAACATACGTCAGATATTTAAATCTGCTTTTTATGGTTCTATTGGTAATTTTCATTTAATTGAAAACGATAAACAGATCAAGTTTAACAGTAAGTTGATGTATTTATTATTTCAGTCAATGGGACATATTAATTTAGACAGAGAGAAAAGAGTCCCTGATTATGTTTTTAATTCTAGTAGAGAAATTCAAGAGGCTTATTTATGGGGAGTGTATTTGGGAGATGGGAGCAAAAGATTAGATTATAGACCAGGCAAAAAAAAGTCTGATATTTTTAGTGCGTTGATTATATCTAGTTCTAGTCGAGAGATGGTTAGCGGTATAGTAATGTTATTGAAAATGATGGGTAAAAAATATTATATTACATATCAGCACGCTCATGGTCGCACTAAAAAAAGATATCAAATATGTATTGGAGATTCTATAGACAAGTTACATCCAACTCGTTTGTTAGATAAAATAGGCAGTTCTACATTTGAACGAATACAAAGCGTTGTTGAAGATACAGATATTTTAGATGATTATGTTTATGATATCACCGTAGAAAATTCCCATAATTTTGTTGCTGGAGTTGGATGTGTTTTGTGTCATAACTCGATTTTTGATGAAGGAATTGACTGCAAACCACTTGATACGCTTATACTTGCCGGTTCAGGGAAAAGTGCGACTCGTGCTTTGCAGCGTATTGGTAGATGTTTACGTCCGTATCCCGGAAAACAGTCTGCGACTATTATTGACTTTGAAGATCGTTGCAAATTTATGTTAAAGCACAGTAATCGTCGTAAAAAGATTTATCAGACAGAGCCTCGTTTTGCGATTAAATATATGGAAATAGATCAACCTAAATGAAGCCAATTCAATCTAATCATATTGATTTCGGTACTTTAAAATCAACCGATATGATTCTTGGTCGAGCTGGTGCTGTACAACAGAAACTTGCTTCGATTGCGAATCCTTATATCGGGAATAAACGTAAGCTGTTTGTTAAGATTATCGAGATTTTGGATATACATAAAGTACCGTACTCTAGTGTGCTCGATCTTTTTGCTGGAAGTTGTTCTGTTTCATTAGGCTTTAAAAGACTAGGCAGTTCTGTTTTTTGCAATGACATAATGAATTGGTGTTGGGGGATAGGATTATCTTTGGTTGAAAATAATTCACTTTTTCCTTCAGAGAAACAGCGGCAGTTTCTTTTAGAAAACGAAGTAGATCAATCTTACCCGATGTTTAAGATTCTGGAGACCAAATACGGTGATCGTTTTACTTCAAATGAGATAAATCGCATTGCCAATTATAGAGCCAATGTTGATAATATTATCAATCAAATGCCTCACGGCTCTGTAGAAGGTACATATATGAATGCTTTGCTTCTTACTGGTATGTTGTTTTATATTCTAGAGAGATGTTTTGTTGGTGGACGACTTAATAATGGACAGGTTCTTGCTAAAGTGAATCATAGAATTGCTCACGCTAGAAATGGTGGGCAAGAAATGAAATTCACGAAAATTACATATCCTGATTTTCGTATGAAAAATGGACCACTTTGTCATGCTACTCGTCTTGACGCAATTAATTTATTAACAATGAATCATCCTAAACTTGGCGAACGAGATTTAGTTTATATTGATCCTCCTTACGGGGGAGATCAAAGTGATTACGGTAAAATGTATGAATTTTGTGAAGATTATTGGATATGCGGCGACTATTCAATGATGTCTAAGTCTCAAAAATTTATAAAAACCAAAGGGTATGCTGAGCATTTTGAAGATATCTTGATTTGTCTGGATAATTTTCCTAATTTACTTTTTAGTTATAACGATAGTAGCTGGGCGGACATAGATAAAATCAAAGAAATAATTGGGGGATACAGAAAGGATGTTGTCGTTGAATCAGTCAATTACAAATACAACTATCGAGATCAAGAAGAAGATACGGGTGCAACTGAATATCTTATTGTTGCCAGATAGGAAAAATATGAAAAGTGAACATCTCATTAGACAGGCTTTAATTCCAACTATAAAGAAAGACGGTTCAACTGTTCAATTTACAAAAAAGCACAAAAAGAGTGTTTCTGCGGCTCAGATTGAAAGGGAACATAATAATTCAGGGGTTGAAATAACTGGCGAAGATAGTGCGAATAAAGTAAAATGGGGAGATCTAAATCAGAAGAAGCGACAATCCCTCAAGCCTTTATCAGAAAATATAAGCGAATGGAGCTTGAATGGATTTTTCCGTTATATTATGCGAAGATATGTGAAACAATTTGGACAAGGGAAACATTTAACCATTGGTAATGTTCTTGTCTTACAAAGACTAAAAGATGATTTGATTAAACAATTTGGGTTCTGCGATAATGTTTTAATGAAGAACTATATCGATTTTTTCTGGACAAATTATGCTGATCGTGTATATCTGATGAAGGGAGAATTATATTTTAATGAGTTTCGAAGAAAAGCTATTATTACTCAGTTCTCCAGTGTTCACGATCATGCAAAAGCTATTTCTAAAATGACAACAACAACAATAACAGAGCATCCTAAGAAAAGCTCACTTTCTGTATTTTCTAAACACAATATGGATCAGACCTATTTGTTGGGTGTTCCGTCGTTGTTGATGGAATATGGGTTGATGTTGTCTGTTAATTTTCTAATGGTACAGAAAAAAATGGATCAGGAAAAATCTGTCATTCTAGTAAATAAAGCAATGGATATGATGAAGAATGAACAACATCGAACTAGAGTAGTAAGTAGAACGGTCAAATACTGGCCATTGCCAAGTAATTTTTATTTTCAAGATATAGAATCTTTTTTGCACATTGTTAGTGAGAAAGAGTTAAAGGGATCAAAAACAGAAAATCTTGATTCTATATTCAAGGCATTTTCATTTTTAGGAGCTAAGTAAATAAGCATGAGTACAGACAGTAGTATCGTTGCAAATGACGCTATTCGAGCATCAACCGTATTAGTTATTTCACCAGAAGGAGACAACCTTGGCGAGTTCAATCGTCTTGCTGCGATATCTAAAGCAGGAGAGTTCGATCTTGATCTAGTTCAAGTTTCTCCATCGAATAATGGAACTCCGCCAGTATGTAAAATTATTGATCTCGGCAAATATAAATACGAGATAAAGAAAAAACAACATCGTAAGCAAGTTAGACAGGACACTTCTTTGAAGGAGATTCGTGTTCATCTTCATACAGCAGAGCATGATTTGAATATTAAACACAAACGTATATCTGATTTTCTAATTAAACGCCATCCGGTTAAATATACTATGGACCTAAAAGGTTCCGAGCGAAGATTTATAGAAAAAGCAAAGCAACAAGTTGAGAATAATATTTCCCTATTTTCGGATGTTGCTACTTGGGATGATATTAGTGTTAGCGGAAGGCGGATTTCAACAATTCTAAAACCGCAATAAATACATTGTGAAGATAAATCTGTTAAATTGCGTTGCTTAACATTGCAATTTGGAGACAGATATGGTGATCGACGAATTAACCGCCGAAGAGTGCGCAAAGCTGCTGTCCAAAATGGGGACTGAGGAGTTTACACAAGATTTTACAGCTCTTCTAAAAAGTCGATATCCACTTATATATATTGTAAACAATGAAGAACAGCGACTTATTCGTTATCTTCAATATCTTTCACGGTCTAAGGGTTATCGCATATACATATGGAATTGCGTAGATGGTCTATGCGACATAGGCAGCGGAAATGTCGTTAATGCCGTTACAGAAGATATTAAGGATCCCGATGTTGTTTTGGATAAAATTATTGAGGAATCTGAGAACGAAGAATATAATCAAAATCTTCGAAACGCAGGCATTAATGGCTCTATTTATGTATTGTTGGATTTCCATAGATTTATAGATGGAGCTGCGCCTGATACTGAAAGAAGAATTAAAAAGATTACGCAAACGGAATCCATGACTCAGGTTATTGTGACCGGACCTTTCTATAAAGCAACACCGACACTTGAAGACCTTTTTGCTGTTTTAGATTTTCCTCTTCCGAATGAAATAGAAATAGCTAATACTCTTTACAATATAGTTGATGCTGTATCCAGCAAATTGCCTACTTTAAGAAAGAAAACAAAAGCTAGGGAAGAAGAATTAATAAAAGCTGCATCCGGATTAACTCTTATGGATGCGCAGAGTGCGTACTCCAAATCTATTGTCCGTCATAAGACTTTTGATATACCGACCATTTTGAAAGAAAAGAAACAGATCATTCGCAAAAAAGGGATTCTAGAGTATTTTGATTCTCATGTGACTATGGATGATGTTGGAGGTCTTGATACGATGCGAGAGTGGTTTGTGCGTCGTAAACTGGCATTTAGTTCTGAGGCTCAGAAATTTGGACTCAAACAGCCAAAGGGAGTGCTAATGATCGGGACTCCAGGAAGCGGCAAAAGCTTGTCCGCTAAAGCTTGTGCTAGCTTATTTGAGATGCCATTGCTTCGTATGGATTTTGGCGCATTATTCGGGTCTTTAGTTGGAGAATCTGAGGGGACAACTAGAGACGCACTGAAGCTCGCAGAGGCTATTTCCCCTTGTTGTTTATGGATGGACGAAGTTGAAAAAGGATTGTCTGGGGGAAGCTCCAGCGGCTCTACAGATGGAGGTACGACTTCTCGTGTTATTCAAACTATTTTGACTTGGATGCAAGAGAAAGAAAAACCAGTTTTTGTTGTTTGTACGGCAAATGACTATGAACGCATTCCTCCAGAATTTATGAGGGCAGGCCGTTTTGATGAGGTGTTTTTTATAGATTTACCTACGCCACCAGAGCGAGTTGATATTTTCCGTGTGTTAATTAAAAGAGCTAAAAGAGAACCAGAAAATTTTAACCTTCCTGAGCTTGCATCTGAATCTGAGGGTTATAGCGGTGCTGAGATTGAAAAATCTATTGACGAAGCAATATCAATGGTGTATCAAGATAGTAGGGGCAAAAAGGATATTGAGCAAAGTGATATTATATCTGCACTAAAAAGCTTTAAGCCGCTTTCGACGATTCGATCTGATTATTTTGAGAAAATCAGGGAGTGGGCACAGAGTAATTGCAGACTAGCTAATCGATCTCCAGAAAAGAAAGTAAAGGGATCAGGTAAGATAGATCTCGATGTATAAGATAGAACCACTTAAAAGAGCTTGGACAAAGAAATTCGCACAAAAATATTGTGGACTAAATGATCCCTCTTCATGTGACAAATCTCCATGTCATTGTCAGCTGGCAGCAGAACTTACAGCGTATCTTCGTACTGTAATCCCTCATGATACGCTATCTTTGACTATTCACGATCTTAATGGCAGAGGACAAGATGGAGAGATTCTTGTTGATGCAAAAATAATATTGAAAGCAAAACAACAGCTTTTGGAATATTGCTGGAAGCCTTCGGTTACTCTTGATTCTATTGTTGCCAATATGGATATTGATTTGGATAATTTATCCATAATGGATCAAAGATATGTGGAGGGTCGCAATATAGCAGTTTATGCATCAAATATGGACATTGAACGTCGCAGGTTTAGCCAGCACGGAAAAACATTGATTGCTTCTATAGTCATGAAGGAAGCTATTAAGCGTAGGGTGCATAATGAACGGATTGAAAATTTCAATCATTCATATGCATGGGTCAACTATCAGAATCTTAAACAGTTATTGATATCAGATGACAATGCAGGGCAGTACTGTAGAATGTGTGATTGGCTTGTTGTCGATGATATAATTCCAGAAGAGAACGTAGTAGTGGATACTAAGGGAGGCAAATTTATAAAATCGCATACGGACCCGTTTTTTTTGGACCGACACCGGAATAATAAACCAACCATTTTGACGTTTAAGGTTAACATCGATGATACTCAATGGAAACTTAGTATGAATGATGCATTTGGAATTGGTATCAGTAAGATATTGAATGACCGTAAGACGGTCAAGATTTGTTTGTCTCAGGCTAGAATTTAATCAAAATGAATGTAACAGATAATTATAAAGAGCAAAAGATTCAGAATGAACGTAAGTTCATGAATCTGTTACTTAAAAATCAAGAACTTATTGACGACTATCTAGATAGTGGGATGGATGTTAATTTTTTCGAAGAAGATCATCGCCATTTTCTTAGATCAATGGTGTATGCTGCTCAAAAAGGATTCCATCTTACCGAAAGTTCATTTGATGATTATCTGAAAAAAGTTGTTACCAATATAGAAAGGCAAGCTCATCTTAATCTTTTTGATGAAATTGCTTCTGATGCCAATGATAGAGACGATTTTCCATCATTGATGAATAAAATCATTGAGAATCACGTGAAGTCTCAGACGATGGAGTTCATGTTTGAATACGAGAAAGACGCTAAACATAAAAGTAGTATTATTGCTGCTCGTAAACTAAAAGAGAAACTAGATGGATTAGTTTCTGAGTCAGTATCTAACCGTAAAATTGTTTATGCTGATATACGAGAAATTTCCAAAACAGTTTACGAAGAAATAGCTGATGATTTGGATAATCCGAACAAATCAGAAGAAGCGGTTATTGTTTCGGGTATTAAAGAGATAGACCATATTCTTAGCGCTGGGTTTGAGGCAGGCAGTATTACTTTGTTTTGCGGCGATACCGGAGGATTCAAGTGTGGATGGTACAAGAATTTACATCAAATAGTCGGTGGGGAGCGTATCGATCTAGAAGAAATTCACAAGAGAGTTTCTGCTGGACAGACTGTATTTTTACAGCAATTGAACGAATCGACTGGAAAAATTATTACACAGCCAGTCTCCGCATCTTTTGATTCTGGTGTTAAGTACTGCTATCGTATTACTACTAGTTTAGGACATGAGATTGTTGCAACGGCTGAACATCGACATCGCTTGTTTGATGGATATCAGAGAGTTAGTGCGATTTCTGCCGGAGATTATTTAGCTATTACGAGACGAACGGAAATGGGAGATGTTCAAGCATCTCACTCAGAAGCATTGTTTTTGGGGCTATTAATAGCAGAAGGTTCTACTGTTAGTGGTTGTCGTTTTACTAATTATGATGCTGATATCGTATGGAATATGCGAAGATCGTGTATTGATCTCGGTGGCAGTATGATCTGTAAACACAAAAATAAAGTAAGGATCAAGGGGCAATATGAAGTACGAGATCTTTACGCAATTGTTGATAATTACGGTCTGAGGGGATGCAAATCTGTTAATAAAACCGTCCATTCATCTGTTTTTAGATGGAATAATCAATCTATATCTATAATGCTGCATGCAATGTTCAGTTGTGATGGACGATTTTTGGTTGAAATCAGCAAAAAACATCAATATAAGATTGGGAAAAGAAAAGGTGAGGGTAAACGTAAATACAAAATAATGTATTGTACTTCATCGAATCAATTAGCTAAAGATGTTAGAGATTTGTTATTAAGATTTGGAATTATCGCATCAATATTTGAATATAATTCTTACTATAAAGGTACTAACGGAGATAGACAGGTGGAAGGTCCGTCATGGCGTGTTGAGATTAGTGATGCTACTCAAATTATTAAATTCATCAAAGAAATCGGATTTATTGGCAAAAAGCAAAAATTAGCATTAAAGCATTTGTCGTATCTCGAAGAAATTATTAACAATCCTAATAGAGATATTATTCCATCTGCTGTTTGGAATATTATTGATCGTAAGTTTAAGGAATATGGTAAATCTAGAACTGGTTGTCGTCGTTTTTATAGAAAAGACGTACATTCTAACTGGAAAAAAGATTTAGGACATTGCGGGAGTCTTAAAAAGTCTATGAGCCGAGACTGTTTGAGAAAAATATCTCATTATCTAGATGACGATGCAGAGTTATTAACAATTGCTAATAGTGATGTTTACTGGGATAGAGTTGTTTCTATCGAACCTATTGGATTACAGCAAACTTATGATTTATCAATGCCTGGTGATCATAATTTTGTTGCAAACAATATAGTAACGCATAATTCTACTATGATGATGAATTGTGCGTTGAATATATGGAAAGTCCAGCATAAAAATGTTCTTTACATACCTTTAGAAATGCCGCAAAAGCTTGTAATGTGCAAGATTTTATCTCGTGAAACAAAAGTTCTTTTTGAGCATTTGATCCGTCCGTCTAGAATTGGTTTAGGTAATCCTGAAGAAGAAAAAGCAAAAGCACGAGAAATAATTAAGGGAAAGATAAAAAAAGAAATTGATTCATGGGATCAAAAGGAAGGTAGTTTATTCTTGATGGACTGTATTTCGGAACGAGCTAAAGTATCCGTTTTACAGAGAGAAATTGAAAAACATTTGGAGATATTTAATCCTGATTTGGTGGTTGTGGATTACATTGCGAATCTAGAGCCTGACAAATCACGCAGTGACCGTAATGATCTTGAAATTGGTGAGATTCTCTATGCTTTACAGCATTATGGACACGCTATGAGCTTTGCTGTTATTTCAGGAGCTCAAGTCGGAAGAGAAGCACTTAAAAGGCATCGTAAAGCAGGCGGTGAAAATATTCAATTTTTCTCTGAAGACGTTCGAGGGTCACACGAGTACAGCTCTATTGCAGATAATATTTTCTTTCAGATGAAAGATGAGAATCAGCCTAATGAGCGATTGAATATTACGGCCGTCAAATCTCGTTGGGGTCCAACTGTATTTTTGAATGGTGAATCATCAGCTACTTTGTATGTCAATCCGGCAATTGGTCTTATTACCAGTGCTAAACCGCAATATGAGTCAGATGATACCGGAGACATCCTTGATAAAGTAAATAATACGATTACTGATGAGCTTGATTTTGAATTTGATGAGTCCGAGCCAGAAAATCTGATGGAAGATGGAATTGATGTTGTTCCAGAAGATGATTTTGATAAGGAAATATTCAGTGGAAAGAAATAGTAAAATTTGTTCTCATTGCAGTACTCCTATAGATAGAGATTTGGATCATTGGCAAGGACAGCCATGTGGAGTTCACTATTTACAGGAATACGAATTAAGTGATGATCGATTTCACAGATGTGCTGATGGTAAGCAGGGAGTAGCGATAGATAAACCTACTTCTCAGAAAAAGAAAAAGTAAAATGTCGCAGCGATTGATTATCGAATATATTCTGAAAACGCACAAGATTACCGATTATCTGGCAATGCTTGGGATCGATCCCGTACATCATCATGGAGATAAGATATCTTATCTTTGTCCAGTCCATAAAGATAGTAATCCGTCTTTCTATGTATATACACCTACAGGTGAATATCAAAATTTTTATTGTTTCGGATGTAAAATTCACGGTAATATCATACATCTTAAACAGAAAATAGAGAAGAAAAATTTCGGGGAAACTTTAGAAGGGCTTTCCGGAGGTGTAGATATAGGAAATATATCCGCAGCAGAAGTGATAGCAAATGGGTTATTCTCTGTTCCTGATGAGTCTGGTTCTGTCGGTAAAATTGTATGGCAATTTAGTAGGATGGTACGGAAGTATTTAAATGATGTTAATCGAGATCCAGCAGAAGTTGCTTTTGTAGATCAAGCGATGCAAAAGGTTGATAAAAGAATTCACGAAATGAATGTTAGCGAACTTAAAGCAGCAAAAAAAAAGATGGCTGATTTGCTTTCTAATCGTAAGTTGAAAATCTTACAAAGTACAAAAAAAGACCAATGAAACTTAATCATATATATAATAAATCCTGTGAGGATATGAGTGATTTAGATGATGGATCAATTGATCTTATTGTCACTAGCCCTCCGTATTTTAATCTTAAAGAGTATTCTCAGTGGGATACATATGATGATTATCTTTGGTGGATAGACGGGGTGATACTAGAATGTTATAGAGTTTTGCGACCAGGTGGATGGGTTTGCTGGAATGTGCAGGACAGTATTCCGTTCCCTCCTAGACTTTCTGCTGGAGAACGATATTCTGAGGCTTTGGCTTCTGATTCTATTAAAATGTTACAATCAGCTGGATTGTTTTATGAGAAAAGTATAGTTTGGTATAAGGGACAAGGGACTGCTACCCAGCGTCTATTTGGTTCTTACCCTAGACCCGGTTTACTGTTAGTTAGTGGTTTGACTGAACATATTATTTTATGTAGGAAGCATAGAGGCAAATACAAAAGAAAGATAACAAAAGATATTGAAACAAAAAGCTTACTAACTAAAGATGAATGGTCAAAATGGACACTTGATCTTTGGACGATATCGCCAGAATCATCAAAAAGAATAGGGCATCCTGCTCCGTTCCCTGTAGAAATTCCATATCGTTTAATTAGGATGTTTTCATTTTACGGAGATGTTATATTAGAGCCATTTTTGGGCAGCGGCTCAACAGCACTTGCGGCTAAGAAGGCAGGCAGGAATTTTATTGGATATGAAACAAGTAAGAAATATATAAAAATCGCTAAAGATAGAATTAGCTCGGTAGTAGATATTTTCGGAGATAAAAATGACAAAAACAATTTCTAAAAGAATAGATATTCCAAAATATATTAAAGATCATGAAATAGAACCTAAAAATATATCGGATAATATTTTTTGCGGGAACATTGAAGAATTCATTGGCGGAGACAAACAGTCAATTGATTTGCTAATTGAACGCCTTAAAAAATTTAAAGAAATAGGAGAGAAGAAAGGTTTTGACGAGTTTAATATTTGGGTTGAGGGTGGATTTTGTCCTGAAGATAAAGAAACACTAACAATTGTAGCATCTCGTAAAGAGACAAAAGAAGAAATTGAAAAAAGAATTCAATCTATTATAGAATTACATAAAGATAAATGTCGAGAATCAAGGGAAAAAACAAAAAAACGTAAACAGCGAGAAAAAGAGCATGCCATCAATATCCTCAAACGAGATGGATATACTATCAATATCCTCAAACGAGATGGATATACTATCAATATCCTCAAACGAGATGGATATACTATTACAAAAGATTAAAAATCGGAAATACAAATATGAATGACTATGAAAATAAAATTATTCACGCAGATGTTATCGAAGGATTGAAACAGATTCCTGATGAATCCGTTTCACTAGTTTTCAGTAGCCCGCCTTATAATGTTCGTATATCATATGGAGGTAATCATGACGACGATATGCCTTATGCTGACTATTTGAACTGGCTTAGGGGAGTCTGGATTGAGTGTAAGCGAGTACTTAAGCCAGGAGGACGCCTTATTATCAATATTGACGCTCCCACCAATCGTCAAGAGGATAGAGAGCAAGAATATCTGCGTCCTATTTATGCTGATCTGATTAATATGATGAAAGATATTGGTGGATTGTTGTTTAAGACAGAGATTATGTGGTATAAGCAGAATGTAGCGGGACGTAAAACTGCTTGGGGGTGTTTTGATGAACAAACGAGAGTTGTGACTAAATCAGGCATTAAGAGATGGATAGATGTTACCGAAGATGATTATTTTTTGACTCTTAATCTCTCAACAAGGGATGTTGAATATCAAAAACCCCTTGGATTGGTTAAACGTCCGTACAAGGGGGCGATGTATAGGCTGAAGAACAAGACAACCGATTTGTTGGTGACTCCTAATCATAACATGATTGTTGAAGACTATCGGCAACGACTAAAATTGAGAGAGATGCAAAATTGTCCTAAATCTTTTCGAATGCCTAAGCACCATAATGGATTAAAATTCACCAACGAGGATGTGGAAAAATTTGAGATACCAACTTGCTCTTATGGGAAGAGAACAAATCCGGCATATATCGAAAATGAATCATTTAGTGTTTTAATGGATGATTGGTTGAGGTTTCTGGGTATTTGGTTTACAGACGGTAATGTAGATTACAGTAAAGATAGAGGATATTATAAGGTATCGATTTATCAATCTAAACCAAAGTTTCTTTCTGAAGTTAAATCGCTTTTAGACCGACTTCCTTGGTTTTTTCGTTACAAAGCGAGCAAGACAGAATGGTATGTTTGCAATAAACGGCTTGCAGCATTCCTCTATCAATTTGGAGATAAGATTAATAGACAGGTGCCATCTTTCATATACGATTTGTCTCCTCGCCAGAAAAGGATTTTTATAGATTGGTTATTCATTGGAGATGGACATAAGAGTGACAAGTGCAATGGATATCTCGCAATAGCATCCAGGGCATTTGTTGATGGAATAGTCCCGCTTTTTTATGAATGTGGGTTATTTGTTTCCATATCTCGCAAATCTGAAAAGTCTATGACGACGCAGAATCAAAAGAATCGTTTGTTAAACGGTAAGGTTGTAAATTGCAACCACAGGTTATGGTTGATAAACATTTTGTCTTCTAAAAACTATTATATTGAAAAAGAGTACATTGATAAAATAGATTATGATGGTATGATTTATTGTGCTGAAGTTCCTAATCATGCTCTGTTGGTAGAGCGAAATGGTAAAATGGCATGGTCGGGTAATTCTTATTGTTTGCCTTCAAACCCAAATATTCGTCGTTTGCATGAGTACGTTTTAGTTTGGTGTAAGGATCAATTTAAATTAGAGGGCGATTCTAATCTTGCAGATATTACAGATGAAGAGTTCCAACAATGGACAACATCTATGTGGTTTATTTCTCCAGAAACTAGAAACCTTGGGGGTCATCCTGTTCCTTTTCCAGAAGAGCTTGTTAAGCGAGTAATTAAACTTTTTACCTATCGAGAGAATTTGGTTTTGGACCCGTTTTCTGGTTCCGGGACAACTTGTGCTGTAGCCAAGAAGCTAGGTAGAAGATATGTTGGGATTGATAATAATCTTGATTTTGTGCAATATTCTAAAGATCGTTTGAGGTCAGTGGCTTCCGCTGATATGTTTGCTGTAGATAGAGACTCGTTAATGGTAAGACGAAATAGGTTGAAGAAAGAAGCGGGGAAAAGAGTAATAGAAACCGATATATTTAAGTGATAGATATGGAATGCGAAATAGAGTTTGATGATATCACGGTAATTGAGGCTGAGGGTCTCTTTGAAGTTATTTATGAGATTATGAGTAACGATGGCGTTATTCTTGGTCCATGGGTTGTTAAAACAAACGCAAATATTATGACTCCGTATGGAGTTAGTTGGATTACCTTAGATCTATATAGTAATCGGGACATTTTTATTGTTGATTACAGTCCGTCTGTGAAAGATGTTTATTACAATCCAGATTTACAGGTGTTAGCTGAATGGGCTACAAAATCAGGATGGCATATGCCTAAAGTTACGCAGGATTTAGCTGAGACAAGTATAAATTTTTGGCAGCATTTTCGTCTTTCTGGACTTGTTGAAAGCGAATATCTAGAGAAGCGATATGGTAGATTACCAGAAATGGAGATAGAGGGAGAAGATGGTTTTGGCTAATGAACCGGATCATATTTCTGAATGTCCAGTCTGTAGATATGCTTCAAAAGGATATCTTAATATCTATGGTAGAGTCTGCACTAAGTGTGGAGAGTTCATAGAACCGGATGTTGAACCTAAATTTGTGACGATAAATAACCAACAGAAGCAAAAAAATCAAGAGACGGTGAGATATCACCTGCGTAAGAAAATGCGGAGAACAGATAATGTCAATTGAGAGAGAAGATGCCAAAATCAGTTTGAATTTCACATATTCTCATGAAGATGAGGATAGGGATACAGAAATTAAGATTATGGTACAATTTGGTCAAACCGAGGAATTTGGTGATACTATATCGTGTAGCTCAGATGGCGAGGAGTGGTTTAGTTTTCCGGCTGAGTTTTTTAAAGAAGTCTCTGATTTTCTGGTGGAGAAAGGTGTTTTTATGCCGACATCTCCATCCCTTGATGCTGCTGAAAGAAAAGTTTCAATTATTAATCGATCTACTACAGCAGCGATTACTCCTCCTTCGATTGAAAGAAAAGCTGCTATTCCAGTTCCTCCTAATGCTATTACCGCTCAACCAGTAACTACGTCTCCTGCAACAGCAACAATAATGTCTGATGAGGATTTGCGGTCTATAGATGAAACTGAACCAGTTGGAAGCTTGACGAGTGATCCAGCGTCCAATCAAACGTCTGTGATAGTGCCAGTAGCAGTTCAAGCAGCAAGACCGTCAGCAGCAAGACCGTCTTCTCCGATTAAGACAGCTCATCGTATTGACCCTAATGAGCAACAGGTTCAGCAGAATAAAGTCGGTATTGTTATTACGCCGGAGACAGCCAAGAGTATGCCAATTCCCAATCGTCCTGTAAAAAGGTCTTTGCCAGACGTAAAAGAAGAATCTCCATATCGAAGACCTATCCCAAGAGGACATTCATCGTCTAATGAGGGTTCATTGTTGCCGGATGACTTTGACCCAGCAACGGACGGAAATGAAGGACATATGCTTCCTGACGATTTCGATGAGTAATAGTTATGGAATATCGTTGTAAAAGTATTCCTATAACAAAGTTGCCTGTTGGGGCTAGAGGTTTGGGTCGCCCACTTTGTGATCTTTGTGCAACTAGAGACTGTACTAATCCAATTCAACAAAGACGGGTGGCGATATTCGGTGTTACAGTAAACATGCGAGTTATTGATCGAGGTATGGATCCCGGTATGGTTATAGAGTGTGAGGGATTCACTCAATGATAAAAAAATTAACATGGTCTGATGCTGTTAAAATAAAAAGAACAGACAGGAAACAAAAAGAGCAGGCTGTTCAAATATCTGCCGATAATATGAATCGTATTGCTAATTATCATGGCACTTCAAAAATTTGTTATCCAGAATATGCAAAATCTTTTGATTATGTAATCTCCTGCTGTCCCTCTGTTAAGGCTAGTGAAGTATCTCTTTATTTTTGTCCAGCAGCATATTTAAAAAAAATAGGATACGATAGGGTTGCTGGCTTCTATGACGTATCACATAGAGTCGTAGTTATCTGTGAAGATACTGATAAAATTACTGTCTCAAAACAAAATGGTCCGTTTGAATCTGTGCGAGGTAAATTTGAGATAGATGAGATCATCGTTCATGAGCTTCTTCATTACGCTCATCATGCGATGGGATATATGGGTATAAGTATTAACCTGGAAGAAGAGTTTGCTTATGGAAATTCAGTAGGATATCTTAAAAAAAAGGGCTATTCTGACGAGGAAATTATCAGGTATAATTTTCTACCATATCTTATACAAACAATAAATACTCGTAAAATTTTCGCACAAGTTATTGGCGAACAACTTTCAACGCTGACTCCGGATAAACTAAAAAGACTTTTTAAGAAGCATGAACAAGAAATATTTGATATTGTCGAGGAAATTGCATTAGAAAAAGGTCGTAAGCTCATTTTGATCTATAGTGAACAAATAACAGATAATGTGTCGATAAATAAATCTATGAAAACTAATAGGTTAGATTTTTTGGATTTATCATAATGGCTTTATACCAGTTTAAGCATCCTGAGACAGATGAAATATTTGAAGAATTTCGACCTATAAGTAAAAGAGACGAACCATTTATCGCTCCTGATGGAGTTAAATGTGAAAGATTAATAGTTCCAAGTAGTGTAAGTGTAAAAGATAACAGTAAGGAAGTTTGGGACTATAACGATTTCCGAGGAAAATCTATGCCAAAGTACGTTCGATATCGAGATGGTCATAGAGAGAAATA
>Ga0105050_10000500_pt1 | contig 60882 bp, 54 predicted proteins | sample FRY01_FD_78088 | JGI IMG/M metagenome (GOLD analysis project Ga0105050, IMG submission 78088) | Freshwater microbial communities from Lake Fryxell liftoff mats and glacier meltwater in Antarctica - FRY-01 | ecosystem: Environmental > Aquatic > Freshwater > Ice > Glacier meltwater ...
AGACTCGAACCTTCGCTATGATGTGGCGATCAAGACATTACCAAAAAAAAAGCAGCCTGATAGGCCGCCTTTTTTTGCGAACGCTGATCAGGGTAAACCGGATCAGGCAGACGCCTTTTTGGTGCCCGAAGTACGTGCAAAACGTGCGCGGAACTTCTCGACACGCCCAGTTTCAACGATGCGCGTCTGAGCGCCCGTGTAGAAAGGGTGAGATTCGGAGGTCACGTCACATTTGAACAACGGATAGGTTTTACCATCCATTTCAACGGTTTCGCGGCTATTAAGGGTCGAACGCGTGATGAATTTGTTGCCTGTTTGGAGGTCAACGAACACGACGTCGCGGTAATTTGGGTGAATCTCGGCTTTCATCTTACGTCCTTTCGGTTGGGCGGGTCGCCAGCCATATCAATATGACCACGTATCCTGAATCAAGCTTTCAATGATACAGGGATCAACGAAATTTCGCAATGCGGCAATGCTATTCTGCGAGGAGTAGATAAAAAAAGGTGTTTTCTAACAATGGTTTGGAAAAAAAACGCGGCTGTGCAACACGAAATCCCAACAATTTCTGAGGGTGGCGGCATCCGCTATCTTCATTTCGGCACAGAGTGGGTGCAGGGAGCGATGTGGGTGACCAAGCCCGCACACCTGGTGCTTGAATACACGGCTCAGATGATGGCGTGGCTGCTATTCCTAGAACCACCCCGTCAGCATTCGATCGGTTTGCTGGGGCTCGGTGCAGGATCTCTGGCTAGGTTCTGTCTAAAACATACCAAGAGTCAGCTGCGCGTTGTCGAATGGAATCCACTTGTGACCTCGGCCTGTGAACTCTACTTTAAATTACCGCGTCCGGACAGAATGCGCATTGAGCACCTCGATGCGGGTGCTTGGGTCGCCGATGTCAATCACCGCGAGTCATGCTCGATTTTGATGGTTGATTTGTACGATGGCGAGGCTGCGGGACCGGTGCGGGATTCACTTGAGTTTTATCAAAACTGTCATCGGGTATTGAATGACGTTGGCATAATGAGCATCAATCTGTTCGGCGCACATGCGAGTTTTGAAAAGAATATTAAGCGCATCAGTCAGGCTTTTGATGGGCGGCTACTGAGCTTGCCACAGATCGACGCGGGTAATCAGGTCGTTCTTGCATTCAAGGGACCCCCCTTAGAGGTTGCCATCGAGAGCTTATTATCCCGCGCCGAGATTGTGGAGTCACAGTACGGCTTGCCCGCCAAGAGGTGGGTGCGTTCCATGAGTGGACGCATGACAGATGGACAATTGACGATCTGATGGACTGATAGTCTGATAGTCTGACAAGTAAATGTGACACTTTTAATGAAAATGAAAATACTGGTTTTATGGCTTTTTGCGATCGGACTCTTGTTTGTGAGCGCGGGGGCTCGTGCACAAACGAAGTCTGTGACCATTTTTGCTTACCAGCCGGACGAGACCACGCAGGAGGCGGTCGATGGCGTGCGCGAGGCGCTGAGGAATGCCGGCTTTCGTGAGGGGCGCAATCTAAAGTTGACCGTCGCAGATGCGAACGGCATACCGGAGCGAGCCACTCAACTGGCGCTTGAGCTTGTGCGCGGCCGTCCAGACGTTTTTGTCGCACTGACCTTGCCAGTCGCTCAGGCGCTGTTGACGCATACAACGCGCATTCCTGTCATCTTTATGGACATCATCGATCCTGTCGCAAGTGGCTTGGTGGTCAACCCTGGCCCCTCTGGCACCAATGTAACGGGCGTGTTGGATGCCTTGCCGCTCCAAAAAAGAATCACCCTGATCAAGCAAATCTCGAGTAAAGCTCGCCGCATCGGTGTGCTGTACAACCCGAATGACGCGACCTCGGTGGCGCAGGTGCGAGAGTTTCAGGAGCAGCTGAGTGCGGCTGGCATGATTGCGATTGAGGTCACGGTGACGAGATCGAGTGAGGTGGGTTCTGCGGCACGTAGTTTGATTGAAAAGGTCGACGGCTTCCAGACCTTTACTGATGTCACGGTTGCTCAAGCCTATGGCGCACTTGTTCAGGTTGCAAACGAAGCAAAACTTCCTCTCATTGGTTGGGATGTAAAAGATGTGCGGGCAGGTGCAGTGGCTGCGCTCGATTTGACGGATCGAGACATGGGCCTCGCGGCAGGGCGTCTCGCGGTCAGAATTCTAAAGGGCACAAACCCAGGGACCATCGCACCGGAGGTGATTGCCAACATACCTGTGTATGTCAATTTGCAAGCGGCTTCTAAACAGTCGGTCGAATTGAGCGCTGCTTTAACAAAGGCCGCACAGGTGCTTGTCAAGTAATCAACCCTACCTAGCGTACGATACTCCCGCGTGGGAGCATGATAATCTGCAGTTACAGCAGTGCCTGTAAACAGGGCCGTACGATGAAAGACGGCCAGCAACTAAAGAGATTCCACCATGATTGATTTAGGCGTCAATATTGACCATGTCGCGACTTTGCGTCAGCAACGTCACACTTCCTATCCCGATCCAATCAAGGCCGCGTTACTTGCGGAGGATGCAGGTGCAGATCTCATTACGTTACATCTGCGAGAAGACCGACGTCATATCCAAGATGCGGATGTGTATGCGTTGCGGCCACAGTTACGCACACGCATGAATCTTGAGTGCGCCATCACCCCCGAGATGCTTGCGATTGCTTGCAAAGTCGTCCCACAGGACGTCTGCCTTGTCCCTGAAAAACGCACTGAGTTGACAACCGAGGGTGGGCTTGATGTGTTGGGTGGTTTCGAAACGGTGAAAGCTGCAGTGGCGCAACTGCAGTCGAGCGGTATTCGTGTCTCGCTATTTATTGATCCTGATGCGCTGCAGATCGCCGCTTCGGTGGATACCGGCGCGACCGTCATTGAGTTACATACTGGGGCTTATGCCGAGGCGAGTACTGCCGCACAGGCTGAGGCTGAATTGATTCGTCTTAAAAAAGCGATCTCGGTCGCGGCACAGCATGGGCTGCGTATTAATGCGGGGCACGGGCTGCATTTTGGTAATGTGGCTCCGATTGCGGCACTAGAGGGTATTTCTGAGCTCAATATCGGACACGCGATTGTGGCGCAGTCTATTTTTGACGGATGGGAAAATACGATTCGTCAAATGAAGGCATGCATGATCGAGGCACGTCTGAAAGCACAACGAGGTGCTTTGCTCCAGCCTCGAAAGAACTAAAGGCGAGGCAAACTTGAGTGCGATTGCTGGTATCGGAATGGACTTGGTCAAGATGGCGCGGATCGACCGGGCATGGCAGCGTCACCCCGAGCGGTTTCCCCAAAAAATTCTAGGTGAGGAGGAGCTGCGTGTCTTTAGGCTCCGTGCCGAGCGAGATCGCGGCCGTGGCGTGCGGTATCTTGCCACACGTTTCGCGGCGAAAGAGGCTTTTTCAAAGGCGATTGGCCTAGGCATGCACACCCCCATGTGGTGGACACGGATGCAGACGTTGAATATGAAAGGCGGACGCCCAACCGTGGTGCTGTCGGGAGAGTTGGCAGAATGGTATGCCACGCGTTTTGGTGTGGCACATGTTTCCCTCACTGATGAGTCTGAGTATGGCGCTGCGTATGTCGTGGTAGAAAGCCTCGCCGACTCGGCCTTTAATATCAATACAACTGGAGCAGAATAAAAATGAGTGAATCAAGTCAGCCGTACCTGCCTCGCGGCCCTTTGGTCGTCGACGTGGCGGGCGTACGCTTAACGGCTGCAGAGAAGACGCGCTTACTGCACCCGTTGGTCGGTGGCGTAATTTTGTTTGCGCGCAATTTCAATTCGCGTAAAGAGTTGGTGGCCCTCACAAAGAGTATTCATGCGCTACGCTCACCGAGTTTGTTGATTGCGGTTGATCACGAGGGCGGACGAGTACAGAGATTTCGCACGGATGGTTTTACCAGCTTGCCGTCAATGCGTGCGTTAGGCACCCAGTGGCACAAGGATCCGATGATCGGTATGCGGATGGCGACGGACGTGGGCTATGTACTGGGTGCAGAGCTGCGCGCCTGTGGTGTAGATCTGAGCTTTACACCGGTCCTAGATCTGGATTATGGCGTGAGTAGTGTGATTGGTGACCGCGCTTTTGATGGCGATCCTCGCGTGGTGGCCATGCTTGCACGGGCACTCTCTCAGGGCTTGGCACAGGCGGGGATGGGGGCGTGCGGCAAGCACTTTCCTGGGCATGGCGCGGTCTCAGCCGATTCGCACCATGCGATCCCAAGGGATTCCCGCTCGTTAAAGAAAATCCTTTCACATGATGCAGCACCTTATCAATGGCTGGGTGACCAAGTCATTGCGTCAGTTATGCCGGCTCATGTGATTTACACCAAGGTTGATCCAATGCCCGCAGGATTTTCGGCCAAATGGATCAAAGACATTTTGCGCAAGACGCTCCGCTATGACGGTGTGGTGATTTCGGACGACCTGACCATGGAGGCCGCTGCTGTCGCCGGCGATATTTTGGCGCGAGCTCGAGCAGCCCTGAACGCAGGTTGCGATATGGCACTTGTGTGTAATCGTCCGGATTTGGCGGATGAGTTGCTGACACGAATGCAGTGGAAATCTTCCCGACAGTCACAAAGCCGGATTGACCGGCTGATGCCAAAGTCTGCGGCCCCCGACTGGAAGACGTTACATAAGCAACTCGCTTATCTTGAGGCTCTTAAATCGGTACAAGTACTCAATGGGCGAAACTGAATCAAGCTCCTTTGATTTAAAGGAGTATCTGGCGCAACTGCCGCATCTTCCTGGCGTGTATCGACATATTGATGCAGCAGGAGAGGTGTTGTACGTTGGCAAAGCGCGAGACTTAAAAAAAAGGGTTGCGTCTTATTTTCAGAAGACGTCATCGAGCCCACGCATCGGCCATATGGTCGCGCGGGTTGTTCGGATTGAAGTGACTGTGACGCGCTCTGAGGCAGAAGCGCTGATCCTTGAAAACAACCTGATCAAGTCGCTGCGTCCGCGCTACAACATTCTGTTTCGCGACGACAAGTCCTATCCCTACCTCATGCTGTCTGGGCATGTGTCACCGCGAGTCGCTTATTACAGGGGCTCGACACAAAAGAAAGGGCAGTTTTTCGGGCCCTATCCGAGTGCTTGGGCCGTTCGCGAAACCATACAGATTTTGCAGAAAGTTTTTCGGCTGCGGACGTGCGAGGACACCGTGTATGCCAACCGTTCTAGACCGTGTTTATTACATCAGATTGGCCGATGCTCTGCGCCCTGTGTTGACGAAATTTCTCAAGAGGATTACGCCGCGGATGCTGCGCGCGCCGCGCGTTTTCTAAACGGTGAAACGCAAGAGATTATGGGCGACATCGAGCGGCGGATGCAAAGTGCTTCTGAGGCGCTTGAGTTCGAACAGGCTGCATTGCTGCGCGACCAGATGGGCGCTTTAGCCAAAGTCCTGCACCAGCAAACGATGGAGGATACGGACCAAAGCGACACCGACATCATCGCCATAGCGTCTTCGGGAGGTAAGGTCTGTGTCAATCTTGCGATGGTGCGTGGGGGCCGTCATTTGGGTGATAGAGCATTTTTTCCAACCCACGCCGATGGCGACTCATGTTCGGAGGTGCTTGAGGCCTTTATCGCCCAGCACTATATCGATCATCCATTGCCCGCAGCGGTGGTGGGCTCTCACGCATTACCGGATACGCAGTTGATTGAGTTGATTGCGGAGTCCAAGGCGACCAAGTCACGATTTATTAGCCGTCCGCAGGGCGTTCGTCGAGCTTGGCAAGAGCAGGCCACCCGCAATGCGGAGATGGCACTGGCCAATGCGTTGTTAGAGTCGGGCGCACGGAGTGCCCGGACGTTAGCATTGGCCGAGGCGCTCGATCTCGATACGGATCCTGCTGCGCTCGATGCGTTGCATATTGAGTGTTTTGACATCAGTCACACCTCAGGCGAGGCAACCCAGGCCTCCTGTGTGGTGTATGTGCACCATGCGATGCAGCCCTCGATGTACCGGCGATACAACATTGCGGGCATCACCCCTGGCGATGATTATGCCGCCATGAGGCAAGTGTTGATGCGTCGATTTGGAAAGGTCGCGGACGGCGAGGCTTTGATGCCAGGACTTGTGCTGATTGACGGAGGCAAAGGGCAGGTGGAGATTGCGCGCCAAGTGTTTGTCGAGCTCGGACTTGAGACCGATGTCATTGTTGGCGTGGCCAAAGGCGATCGCCGCAAAGTTGGACTAGAAACTCTGATTTTTCCGGATGACAGAGCGCCATTAGTACTCGGAGAGGCGTCCGCTGCGTTGATGCTGATCGCTCAGATTCGGGACGAAGCACACCGTTTTGCCATCACTGGTATGCGGGCCAAACGGGCTAAAGCCCGAAACGTCTCCCGTCTAGAGGATATTGATGGTATTGGCGCTAAGCGTCGACAAAGACTGTTAGCGCGTTTTGGTGGATTTAGCGGTGTGGCCAATGCCAGTATTGAGGATTTGAGTGTGGTAGAGGGTATTTCACCTGAGTTGGCTGAGCGCATTTATTTTTCTCTTCGCTAACTGGGTTAGCATAGCGTATGCCTTTGAATTTCCCCATTATCCTGACATGGCTGCGCATCGCCATGATTCCGCTCGTGATCGGACTCTTTTATCTACCAGAGTCATGGATGAGCGTTCCTGTCCGAGATACTTGGGCCAGCCTAGCCTTTATTTTTGCTGCACTCACGGACTGGTTCGACGGCTGGCTCGCACGCCGCTGGGACCAGACTTCATCGTTTGGTGCCTTTTTGGACCCGGTAGCGGACAAGCTAATGGTCTCAGCGGCTTTGCTTGTTTTGCTGAGCCTAGACCGCGTCGATGTTGCGATTGCTCTAGTGATCATTGGCCGTGAAATCACGATTTCTGCCTTGCGGGAGTGGATGGCTCAACTTGGCGCGAGCTCAAGCGTCGCGGTGCACTGGCTGGGCAAGTTCAAGACGGCGGCTCAGATGATCGCGATCCCCTGTTTGCTTTATCACGATGATCTATTTGGTCTGCCGATAGCCTTGATCGGTCAAGTTTTGATTATCGTTGCCGCGATCTTAACGGTATGGTCGATGCTCTATTACCTGCGTCGTGCTTGGCCCGTCATTCGCGAAAAAACCGCAAAAAATTAGTTCTCCGAGGCTAAACAACTGAGATAGGGTAGGCGAAGGCCGCGCTTTACTGGCGCGCGCTTCGCTGAAAACCTGGCGCGGTCATACCGGGTGTTGCCCGCCATGGGTTGATGTCTAGGCCTCCGCGCCGCGTATAACGCGCATACACAGAGAGTTGTTGGGGCGCGCAGCGCGCCAAGATATCCGTAAAAATCCTTTCTACGCATTGCTCGTGAAAACCGCTGTGTAGGCGGAATGAAACAATATATTTCAACACACTCGCATGATCGATTTTGGGTCCAACGTAGTCGATTTTGACGCAGGCCCAGTCGGGCTGTCCTGTGACAGGGCAGTTGGATTTCAACAGTCTAGAAAATAGCGACTCAGTCACAGACGGGGCATTGGCCGCAGACCCCGACGCCAGTGCTAGGAGCTCGGCACGGGGCTCATACGTGTCGATGCTAAGCGACTGCTCGTCGAGGTTGATCCCCTCGAACTCTTGTATTTGAGTATGTAAAAATTGATCTGTCGCAATCAAATCAACGGACACTGGGCTGCCTGCAACCTGAGATAAATCAGTACGTAACGTCTCGAGAAGGGCTTGTGGTGAATTAAAAACAGCTTGATTGAAGCTATTTAAGTACAGCTTGAGCGACTTCGACTCGATGATATTAGGACTGTTGCAGTCAACCAGGATGCGCAGCATGGCGACACGCGGCATGCCTTGGGGCGTTAGCCAGGACATTTCGTAGGCATTCCAGAGATCCCACCCAATAAAGGGCAGTCCCTGAGGCGACAGGCCGAGCTGCGTGCGAGCGTCTAGCCTGCCGATGGGGTAGAGCAAGGTGGCGTCATAGGCCGTTGGATAGGCGACTTCTTGTCCGAGAGGGAGATCGCGCTGAGGCAGTTTCATTAAATAGTATCGAGGCAAATAAATTGAATTTTAACCAGTTGATTTAAATCAAGGCGCCAATACACACATCTCTCCTAAGATTCAGACATCATGGCTAAATCAATCTTCGCGTTAAACCGACCACTGAGCGTTGCTGAAACAAGCGCGCGTAGGCGTAGTCTTGTTCGGCTGGGGCTTGCCTGGCTCGCCATGATGCAAGTGATGATGTTTGCGCTGCCTGGTTATTTGAGAGTTGAGGCTGGACCCAATGACAGTTTGGAGGTCTTGGACTGGGCCATTTTTCTGATGAACTGGGCGAGCTTGGCCATGACGGTGCCCGTGGTGTTATATGCAGCTTGGCCCGTTTGGCAGGGTGTGAGCCGAGCGTACACAGAACGTCGCATGACCATGGATATTCCTGTTGCAACCAGCATTGTGGCTGCATTCATACCAAGTGCTTACGCCACCATGACCGGGCAGGGCGAGGTGTATTTTGACTCTGTGACGATGTTCGTCGCTTTTCTGCTGACCGCACGCTACTTTGAAGCGCGGGCGCGTCAGTCCCTCGAAGCCTCTCAAATCAGCACGCAAATTGACACGTTCTGTCAGCCTCTGGTGCAACAGTCCGATCGCGTTGCAACGGTATTTATTTTGACCCAGTTGAGCTTTGCGTTTGTGATCGCAGGGTTCTGGTGGATGACACATCCTGAGCATGCGTTGTCAATTTTGGTCGCCTTACTCGTGATGAGCTGTCCCTGTGCACTCGCTTTGGCAGCCCCGATGTCGCTCGCGGCAATGCATGCGAGTCTCGCTGCCTATCCCAGCATGACCGACTCCCAACGACACGTGCTATTTAATCGTACGCGCCGAGTCACGCGCCAAAACCTGTATGGATCCTTGACTTGGCATGTGTTGACGATGCCCTTGGCCGCGGTGGGTTGGGTGACACCTTGGTTGGCCGCACTTTTAATGTTTGTTTCTTCGGCTGCTGTAGTGATCAATGCGTGGCGCTTATACGCCATCCCCGCTGATCCGATGCAAATCACCCAGACTGCTGGGCCGCAGACCGAAGTCGTGTCTTAGGAAGCGTCTTGGAAATCCTGTATCTCTTGCTCCCCTTATCACTAGCCGTCGTCGCGTTAATCGGCGTGATGTTGTGGTGGGCAGTTTTTTCAGGTCAGTACGACGATCCTGATGCGGCAAGCCAGTCTATTTTGCTCGACGATGATCGCACAACATGTGTTGTGAATGCATCAAAAACCAAGAAGTCTTGATTGCTCTTGATTTGGATCAAGCAATAGAGAGTTGTGTTTTGGCATGATGGCAAGGTACAGCTTTATCTCAAATAAGGAATACTAAACATGGCTCGCTCAAGCGCGGTAACAGCCGAGACGTTTAACTACGGTGTCGTCAGGCAGTTTGCCATCATGACAGTTGTCTGGGGCGTCGTTGGCATGCTCGTTGGCGTGATTCTGGCCGCACAATTATTGTGGCCAGAACTCAATCTCGATATCCCCTGGTTGACCTACGGCCGGATCCGGCCGCTGCATACCAATGCGGTGATTTTCGCCTTCGGAGGTAGCGCGTTATTTGCAGCCTCATACTATGTTGTGCAGCGGACCTGTCAGGCCCGTCTATTCGGTGGTTTCCTGATCCCCTTTACCTTTTGGGGATGGCAACTCGTCATTGTTGGTGCTGCGATTACATTGCCACTGGGTATCACGACAAGCAAAGAATATGCTGAGTTGGAGTGGCCGATCGATATTTTGATTACGCTGGTCTGGGTCGCCTACGCAATCGTGTTTTTTGGCACGATTATGAAGCGTAAAACAAAGCATATTTACGTGGCGAACTGGTTCTTCGGGTCCTACATCCTAACGATTGCGATTCTGCATATTGTCAACAACATCGAAATGCCTGCAACGTTGTGGAAGTCCTATTCTGCTTACGCAGGAGTGCAAGATGCCATGGTGCAGTGGTGGTATGGCCACAATGCAGTCGGATTTTTCCTGACCACCAGCTTTTTGGGAATGATGTACTACTTTATTCCCAAGCAAGCTGAGCGTCCGATTTATTCGTATCGCTTGTCGATTGTGCACTTTTGGGCACTTGCCTTTACCTATATGTGGGCAGGTCCTCACCATTTGCTTTATACGTCATTGCCTGACTGGACTCAGTCGCTGGGCATGGTGTTCTCGCTGATTTTGTTGGCGCCTTCTTGGGGCGGCATGATCAACGGCATCATGACTTTGTCCGGTGCTTGGTACAAGTTGCGCACCGACCCCATCTTGAAATTTATGGTGGTGTCACTTTCCTTCTACGGTATGTCTACGTTCGAAGGATCGATGATGTCGATCCGTACCGTCAATGCGTTGTCGCACTACACGGACTGGACCGTCGGCCATGTGCATTCTGGTGCACTGGGTTGGGTGGCGATGATTACGTTTGGCATGCTCTATTACCTCATCCCAAGGCTTTGGGGTCGTGAAAAGATGTACAGCATCAAGCTCATGGAAGTTCACTTCTGGATTGCAACGATTGGTGTCGTGCTTTATATCGCCTCGATGTGGATTGCCGGCGTGATGCAGGGGTTGATGTGGCGCGCGACCGAACCCGATGGTTCTTTGACCTATAGCTTCGTTGAAGCAGTTAAGGCCTCAGTCCCTTTCTATGCGATTCGTCTCGCGGGCGGCACATTGTTTTTCGTCGGCATGCTCGTGATGGCCTACAACGTCCTCAAGACCGTTGCAGGCGCCACTGCTGCAAATCCAGTTATTCCACAAAACGTGGCTCAACCCGTGCCAGCTGTTGCTGCGGCAAACGCCTGAGGAGGAAATCATGGCAAATGAAAAACATAGTTTCTTCTCGCATCAGACGCTTGAGAAAAATATCGGTTTGATGATCGTCTGCAGTATCGTGGTGGTGTTGTTTGCAGGTTTGGTGCAGATTGTTCCGCTTTTCTTTCAGCATTCGCTAACCCAACCAACTCCTGGCGTAGAGCCTTACGATCCGGTCAGACTGATGGGACGCGACTTGTACATCCGTGAGGGTTGTGTCGGTTGTCACTCTCAACAAATCCGAATGTTACGGGCCGAAGTGCAGCGCTATGGATCGTATTCGCTAGCCGGAGAATCGGTTTTCGATCGCCCATTTTTGTGGGGCTCCAAGCGCACAGGTCCGGATCTTGCGCGCGTCGGTGAGCGCTATTCAGACGAATGGCACCGTATCCACTTGCGCAATCCGCGCCAGGTCGTGCCTGAGTCCAACATGCCGGGATACCCTTGGCTCGCTAAGACGCCTCTAAAGCATACCGACATCCAGGACCGCATGAATGCCTTGCGTTTTCTGGGAGTTCCTTACACCGATGCACAAATTGAAAGTGCACCCGCTGCCCTAAAAGGCAAAACTGAAGAGGACGCCTTGATTGCGTACTTGCAAGGCTTGGGTACGGGCGCTCGTCTAGCAGCCCAAGCGGCTACTACTGCAACGGGAGGTCAATAATCATGCTTGCCTATCTCAATGCGATTGCTACGGTTTTGGCAATGCTGACATTTTTTGGAATTATTTGGTGGGCCTTTTCAAAGGGTCGAAAAAAAGCGAACGAAGAGTCTGCCATGTTGCCGTTCGCATTGCCCGATGAAGAGGTTGAGCAGAAGAAAGAGGAGCCGCGTCCATGAATGATTTTTTAAGTGCGGGTTGGGGCTATTACATTGCGACCGTTGTATTGGTCGGAATCGCGTGGTGTTTATGGTTACTTTTTTCACAGAGAAAATGGTTGATCAAACGTACACCCGGAGTGGTCGAGGATACTGGTCACGTCTGGGATGGTGATCTGCGTGAGTTGAACAATCCAGTCCCACGTTGGTGGACGTACATGTACGTCATCATGTGTGTGTTCGGATTGGGGTATTTGGTTTTATATCCTGGCTTGGGCGCCTATCAGGGCATGCTGGGTTATACCTCTGTCGCAGAGGTACAAGCAGACCAAAAGAGTCTCAATGAAGAGGTCAAGCCGGTTTATGCGCGCTTCGCGGCCATGGATATTCCCGCAATTGCCGCTGACCCTGAGGCCAGAGTGATTGGTCAGCGACTCTTCCTCAATAACTGCGCGCAATGCCACGGCTCGGATGCAAGAGGGGCGGTGAGCTTTCCAAACCTTGCTGAGGGTGACTCCATCTACGGCCGCACGCCTGAAGCCTTACAGATTTCAATCTCTAAGGGTCGCAATGGTGTGATGCCCCCAATGGGTGCCAATATCAATCCTAAAGCTGCCGGCGAGATTGCCCAGTATGTGCGATCACTTTCTGGTTTGGCGCATGATCAGATTCGCGTGATCGCAGGCAAGCGGGAGTACATGAATAATTGCGTCGCCTGTCATGGCGTTGATGGCAAAGGCAACAAAGCGATTGGTGCCCCAAACTTGACGGATGACGTCTGGTTGTACGGGAGCTCTGAAGCGACGATTGTCCACAGCATCTTGAATGGTCGAAACAATCGCATGCCCGCGCAAGAACATCTACTCACACCCGAGCAAGTCCGCCTGCTGACAGCATGGGTCTGGGGATTGTCTGGCGGTAAAGACGTTACGGCGTCGGCGGCGATGTCCGCAAGCATGGCAACGAAGTAGCCACTTGACTGAACGCGCACACCCACATGTCGACTGAAGAGCCATCCCTACCCAAGTCGCAAGAGACACCCCCTCTGGCGTGGCGTCCGCTTGGGAGCAAACCGCTGCCACCTGGCGCCGAGATGCTCGAGCACACGCTCGCGGATGTTCGTCAAAAAATCTATGCGCGCGCAGTCATGGGGGTGTTCGCACGTTGGCGCATCGCGCTGGTCGTTCTGACGCAGATGCTTTTTTATGGTTTGCCTTGGTTGAATTGGAATGGACGTCAGGCCGTACTGTTCGATCTCGGCACACGTAAGTTTTATATTTTTGATATGGTCTTGTGGCCTCAGGACGTGATTTACCTGGCGTTGCTATTGATCATTTCGGCGTTGGGTCTGTTTTTGTTTACCGCCGTAGCGGGCCGTCTTTTCTGTGGTTACGCTTGTCCGCAAACGGTCTATACCGAAATTTTCATGTGGATTGAGCGCAAGGTCGAAGGCGACCGCGTGGCGCGCATTCGCTTGGATGAGTCCCCCCTTTCAGCGCGTAAGCTCCGCCTCAAGGCCACTAAGCACGCGCTCTGGATCTTGGTTGCATGTTGGACGGGCTTCTCGTTTATTGGATATTTTGCACCGATCCGAGGACTCGCTGCCGATCTGATGGCCTTTACACTTGGGCCGTGGCAGTGGTTTTGGCTAGCGTTCTACAGTTTTGCGACGTGGGGAAATGCCGGATTTTTACGTGAGCAAGTATGTAAATACATGTGCCCTTACGCTAGGTTTCAAAGTGTGATGGTCGATCGGGACACGCTTGTGGTGACCTATGACTATGCGCGCGGCGAGCCTCGTGGTGCGCGCTCAAAGAAGATTGATCATCGTGCCCAGGGTTTGGGCGACTGTGTGGATTGCAGTATTTGTGTACAGGTTTGTCCAACCGGCATTGATATCCGTCAAGGACTCCAATACATGTGTATTGGTTGTGGAGCCTGTGTGGATGCCTGCAATCAAGTCATGGAAAAAGTCGAATACCCAACAGGCTTAATCCGCTATACGTCTGAACGTGGCATTCTAGAAAAGTTGACGCCGCAAGCCATCCGCAAAAAGCTCTTCCGACCTCGCGTCTTGATCTACTCGTTTTTGATGTTAGTGTTGGTGGCTACTTTTGTAGGCGCTTTAGCGACGCGGACGACTTTGCGTGTGGATATCATTCGCGATCGAGGGATGCTTGGTAGAGAGGTCGCGGGAGGATTTATTGAGAATGTGTACCGAATTCAGTTGATCAACGCCTCCGAACAGCCCCTCGTCTTGTCGCTAGATGTCGAGGGTGTGCCAGGGATCACTGTTGCACTCGCGGATCGTGGTGCTGTCGCGCTCAATACCTCAGGTCAACAGGCCTCTGTCGCGCAGTCAAGCTCGCACATTGATGTGCCTAGCGCCTCGAACCGTTTGATCGCCGTTGTCGTCAAAGCACCTGCTGATGGGTCTAAACCCGGGCCCCATCCGATTAGATTTATTACAAAGTCACTCGGTCAGGATGGTGCTGTACTGACAGAAATTAATGAAGCTTCCAGCTTTATTTTTCCCAATTAAGGAGACTCGATGAATCGCGCAGAAAATATTGACATCACGCACCCTAAACCTTGGTGGCGTGAGCCTTGGCCTTGGTTTTTGATGGCGGGACCCGCGTTGGCCATCATAGGTTGTGCGATTACCATTGTGTTGGCGGTCGGCAGTTTTTCGGATCAGCCAATACTCGAAGGGGGAATGAAACGTGGTCTAGTTGTCGAAAAATCTTCAGGTAAATCTCCATCAACCGAAGCACGTTAGTCAAGGGGCTGCGATGAGGTGGCGTTCATTGATGTGGATATTGTGGCCGTCATTTTTGATGGCGGGTGTCGCGAGCGCGGTGGTCTTTGCGTTAGTTGATCCCTTGGATGTCGCCATTTTTGGCTATATTCGCCCTGAGCGTGAGATTCTCTATGCTTCGGGATTTTTCTTTTTCTGGTCGATTGCAGCACTCTCGAGTCTGTTGACGACTTACATGGCACCCAAAGATCAACATGAAATGGACGACTCCAGTTTCTGAGTCGGGCATGGCAAGCCGTTACTTGACTTTAGTGACGTTCGCCCGCCAACATCCTCACAGCGGTGTATGTCATCACGTCCACGCCATCCTGATTTTTAACGTCGACGCGCGAGGTCACGACCGCACGGTTATGTTTAGAAGTCGGCTTGATTTTAGTCACTTCTACTTCCGCCCAAATCGTGTCGCCGGCGACAACAGGCTTGAGCACTTTCTTGTGTACTTCAAGTAAAGCCAATCCAGTGCCTTGCACCATGCCTTGCATGAGTAGTCCTTCGATCAGTCCATAGGTGAGTCCCCCGGGGGCGGGACGTCCTTGCATCGCGCCATGAGAAAAGGTTTTATCGATAAATATCGTCTCCAGCATGCCGGTGACGCTAATGAAATTGATAATGTCAGTTTCTGTGACGGTCCGTCGATGGGTCCGAAATCTCTGGCCAACGGCGAGTTCCTGCCAGATATATCCTGCACCTAATAGCTTAGTTTCCGTCATGTTTTCTCTCGTGGGTTGGCGGTTGTGCCGACAAACAAATACAATCAAACTCGAATAAGATGAAATTCATCCACTAGTATAAGACGATCATAAATCGCCATGACCGTGGCTATGCGACGATATTTCGTGGCATCCTCAAGACAGGTTAAAAATGCTTACCGCACTTGAATTTACAGAAGTTCCAACCGATGAGCTCAACTTTCGCAAAGAAATCCGTGCCTTTTTGACTGATGAGATGCAAGGTGTGCCTGACCATGTCAAGGCGAGATCTTGGATGGGCACCAACGACGACTTCAGTCGACGGCTCGCTAAGCGTGGCTGGCTTGGCCTGACGATTCCCAAAGAGTACGGAGGCTCGGGCAAAGGATTCTTTTCTCGTTTTGTCCTGTCTGAAGAGCTGTTAGTCGCCGGCGCCCCCGTGGCTTCTCATTGGATTGCGGATCGCCAAAGTGGTCCGTTGATCTTACGATACGGTACAGAGGAACAACGACAGTTTTATATTCCGCGTATTTGTCGCGGCGAGGCCTTTTTTTGTATCGGGATGAGCGAGCCTAGCTCGGGTTCTGATCTGGCCAGTATTCGTACGCGTGCCGTTCAGACTGATGAAGGCTTGGTGCTCAATGGCAGCAAAATCTGGACGACCAATGCCCATGGATGTCATTACATGATTGCCTTGGTGCGGACTTCTGGAGACACAAGCGATCGCCAAAAAGGTCTCTCGCAGGTGATTATTGACCTGAAACTACCCGGTGTGACCGTTCGTCCCATTCGCGATATGGCCGGTGATGCGCATTTTTCGGAGGTGTTTTTCGACAATGTCGCGCTGGGTCACAATGCGTTAATTGGCGTGGAGGGGCAGGGCTGGGACCAGGTGACGGCTGAACTGGCATTTGAGCGCAGTGGTCCCGAGCGTATCTACTCAAGCATCGCCTTACTCGATAGCTGGATGGCGGGTCTGCGGGAACAAAATGTTGATGATGCAGAGACGACTGCCTTGGTGGGTGCTTTAGTCTCTGAAATGGCGGTGTTGAGAGCACTCTCGCTTGCGGTCACTCAAAAGCTAGTGGATGGTGAAAGTCCGGCCACAGACGCCTCAGTCGTCAAAGATTACGGAACGGATTTTGAGCAAAAACTCATTCGGCAAATCAGCGTGTGGCTTGGTGCACACCCCGATTTCGTGGCAAATCCAGACTTGCTCAAGACCCTTGGGTACTTAGAGCAGATGGGGGTGACTTTTTCGTTGCGCGGTGGGACGCGCGAAATCTTGCGTGGCATCATCGCCCGCGGTTTGGGCTTGAGGTAATGAATATGCAAAACTCTTTTTACGACTCGGCCGATCGGTTTTTCGCTCAGGAATGCACCCCTGCTCACATCCGTCAGATCGAGCAGGGTATGGATCCCAACCCACTTTGGGAAACCTTATTGACGGCAGGTTTTGTCGATGGGCTGTTACCCGAAATCGCAGATGGCGCAGGTCTAACACTCTCAGATGCTTGGCCCATTATGTTTTGCATGGGCCGTCACGCTTTGCCCTTGCCCTATGCACACACGATGCTAGCGCGTGCTTGGTTGAACCATCATCGTCAGCCTTTGCCTGTTGGCTCAATGACTTTTGCGCCTTTTCAGGTCACGGCGGACGGCGAGGGGCTCACGGCGCATGCTGTCAATTTTGGTCTGGTTGCAAACTGGGTGCTGGTTCAGCACGGTGCGAAAGTCTGGTGTTTAGCCACGGATGAGGCGACGGCGACGCAGTCGGGCGGGCATGGTTCACTTGATGCAAATCTGACCTGGCCGCGCGAGGTTGTCGAGCGCTCTATGCTTGGTCAATGGGATCAACCTCAGTTTCGTCATCTGATGGCGTTATCGCTCGCGGTGCTGATCGCCGGCGCAGCGGATCGGGTCTTTGAAATGACACTTGCGCATGCCAACCAGAGAGAGCAATTTGGCAAGCCGATCGGTCGCTTTCAGGCGTTGCAGCAGCAAATCAGTGAGGTCGCTGAGTTGGTGTTCGGGGCGCGGATGGCCACAGAAATGGCATGTCGCAGTCTTGATTGGCAACCCGCGGTCATGCTGGCGGCCTTGGCGAAGTCGCAGACGAGTCAGGCGGTACCGCGGGTGACAGCGGTCGCACATGCGGTGCATGGTGCGATTGGTGTGACCCATGAGTATGACCTCCAGTTACTCACGCGTCGACTTAACGAATGGTCACGTGCAGGGGGAGGGCAGGCCTATTGGGCGGAGGTACTCGGTCGTGAGGTGTTGGGGTCAGAACAGAGTGCGCTGGACTTCATTCGCTCGGCGTTGTTTCTCGAAGGTCAGACTTAGCGCTTCAAGCCTCGCTGCCCAAGCCTTGTTTATTAACAGGGCTTGCCAACCAACTCATTGAGCGCTGCGACATCCAGTATTTTGATTTCGCGCTGGTTGACGCGAATCAATCCTTCACGGGCAAATCGTGAAAACAGGCGGCTGACGGTTTCAAGCGTAAGTCCTAAGTAGTTGCCGATTTCTTCTCTGCTCATGCGCATGATGAATTCGGTGGAGGAATATCCGAGTGCCGTCAGACGTTGTGACAGATTAAGCAGAAAAGCCGCAAACCGTTGCTCGGACCGCATCGAACCCAAAGCCAAGAGCACTTGGTGGGAGCGGACAATTTCCTTACTCATGAGCCGACGAATTTGCTGCTGAAGCGAGGGGACGTAGTGACTGATTTCATCAATTGCATCGAGTCGCACGACACAGACTTCGGAGTCCTCCATGGCAACAGCGGATGAGCTATGAGCCCCCTCCATCATGCCGTCGAGTCCAATAATCTCCCCTGGGAGATAAAACCCCGTGATTTGATGCTGCCCAGAGGCTTCAGTGATTTGTGTTTTGATCGATCCCGTACGCAACCCAAATAAGGCATCAAGCACGTCGCCATGCTGATAAAGAGGTTGCCCTTTTTCGACGCGAATCCGCTCTTTTACCAAGTCATCAAGCTGAGCAACCTCATGAGAGGGCATGCCGACAGGCACACAAACGTGACCCATCATGCAGGTTGAGCAATGCGTAGACTCTAACGTAACAGGCACACGCTTTTGCATGACTCGCTGACCCCTTGTGCTTCTAAGGTAAAAAATTTAAAACTTGAATATCTCCCTTATTGTAGCGCTCCTCTGTCAAACCCTTGATTTAAATCAAAATGATCCAGTGATGACTGGGCTAATTTAGACTTAGAACGTTAAGAACTTGTTGATTTGCCATTGAAATTTGGCAAATCGTCCGCACCTATCGAACATCTGATTGTGGCTTTGAGCCATGCGAACAATGTTGGGAGCAACACCATGCGTTTTGACAAGCTGACCACGAAATTTCAGCAGGCTTTAGCCGATGCACAAAGCTTGGCCGCACGTAATGATCATCCATATATCGAACCTGCCCACGTATTGTCAGCGCTGCTTGCGGATAGTGAGAGTGGCGCGGGCAGTCTGCTCGCGCGCGCGGGTGTGGCGATTAATCGTCTCCAGCCAGAGCTAGACACCATCGTGAAAGGCCTGCCACAGGTCAAAGGCGGTGATGGCAACATCCAAGTCAGCCGTGACTTGCAATCGGTCTTTACCCGCGTAGACAAAGAAGCGGCAAAGCGGGGTGATACTTATATTCCGAGCGAATTGTTCCTCATGGCGCTGGCCGATGATAAAGGTCCTGTTGGTCGTGCGTTGAAAGGCGCAGGCCTCCAACGTCAGGCACTCGACGCGGCGATTGACGCTGTGCGCGGTGGTTCGTCTGTGCAAGATCAACAAGGCGAGTCCAATCGGGAGGCGCTTTCCAAATACACACTCGACCTGACTGAGCGCGCCCGCCAAGGCAAACTCGATCCCGTGATTGGACGGGACGATGAGATTCGACGCGCGATTCAGATTCTGCAGCGCCGCACCAAAAACAACCCCGTGCTGATTGGTGAGCCCGGCGTGGGTAAGACCGCAATCGTCGAGGGTTTGGCGCAGCGTATCGTCAATGATGAGGTGCCTGAGTCCTTGCGCGGCAAGCGTGTGCTGTCCCTCGACCTGGCGAGCTTACTGGCGGGTGCCAAGTTCCGTGGCGAATTCGAAGAACGTCTCAAGGCGGTGCTGAAAGAGCTTTCGATGGATGATGGCAGCAACATCGTTTTTATCGACGAAATCCACACTATGGTGGGAGCGGGTAAAGCGGAGGGTGCGATGGATGCGGGCAACATGCTCAAGCCAGCACTTGCCCGCGGCGAGTTGCATTGTATCGGTGCGACAACGCTTGATGAGTATCGTAAATATATTGAAAAAGACAAGGCACTTGAACGTCGTTTCCAGAAAGTGTTGGTTGATGAACCGAACGTTGAGTCCACCATCGCGATTTTGCGAGGCTTACAAGAGCGCTATGAGTTGCACCACGGAGTGGAAATTACCGATCCGGCGATTGTCGCAGCGGCTGAGCTTTCACACCGCTACATCACGGATCGTTTTTTGCCCGACAAGGCGATTGACTTGATTGATGAGGCTGCGGCGCGGATTCGCATGGAGATTGACTCCAAGCCGGAGGTCATGGATCGTCTTGATCGTCGCATCATTCAATTAAAGATTGAACGCGAAGCGGTGAAAAAAGAGACTGACGAGGGTTCAATTCGTCGTTTTCAGATCATCGAGGAAGAACTCGAGAAGCTCCAGCGCGAGTACAACGATTTTGAAGTGATCTGGAAGAGCGAAAAAGCCGCCGTGCAGGGTACGCAGTCGATCAAAGAAGAGATCGAACGCGCGCGCGCCGAGATGGCCGAGTTGCAACGCAAGGGTCAGTTCGACAAGCTAGCAGAGATCCAGTACGGCACGTTGCCTGCGCTTGAGTCTCGTCTCAAAGCGGCCGAGGGAGTGGCGCAAGCGAACGCGCCAGGAGAGCGTCCAAAGCTTTTGCGCACGCAAGTCGGTGCCGAGGAAATCGCCGAGGTGGTTTCGCGTGCAACCGGGATTCCTGTGTCGAAAATGATGCAGGGCGAGCGCGATAAGCTTCTCAAGATGGAAGAGCGCTTGCACGACCGTGTGATTGGACAGGATGAGGCAGTTGGTTTGGTGGCTGATGCGATTCGACGTTCCCGCGCAGGCCTGTCAGACCCCTCGCGCCCCTATGGCTCGTTTTTGTTTTTAGGGCCAACGGGTGTGGGTAAGACTGAATTGACACGCGCACTAGCAGATTTTATGTTTGATTCTGATGAGCATCTCATCCGGATCGATATGAGTGAGTTTATGGAGAAGCACTCGGTAGCGAGATTGATTGGTGCGCCACCGGGCTATGTGGGTTACGAAGAGGGCGGCTATTTGACTGAGGCTGTGCGTCGTAAACCTTACAGCGTGATATTGCTTGACGAGGTTGAAAAGGCGCATCCGGATGTGTTTAACGTTTTGCTGCAAGTGTTGGACGATGGTCGTCTAACCGATGGCCAAGGCCGCACAGTCGATTTTCGCAATACTGTGATTGTCATGACGTCGAATCTGGGATCACATCACATTCAAGCGATGGTGGGTAAGCCTTATGAGGCTGTCAAGGAAGTGGTATGGGAGGAACTCAAACAGCACTTCCGTCCGGAGTTTTTGAACCGCATCGATGAGGTTGTGGTGTTCCATGCGTTGCAAAGTCAGCATATCGAGAAGATTGCAGGCATTCAGATCAGACGTTTGGCAAAGCGGATGGAGCAGCAGGAAATGCGCCTAGAGGTCTCAGATGCAGCACTTGCTGAGCTGGCAAGAGAAGGGTTTGATCCTGTTTTTGGAGCACGCCCACTCAAGCGCTCCATCCAGCAGCAGCTTGAAAACCCGATAGCCAAGCTGATTCTCCAAGGTAAGTTTGGACCGAGAGATGTGGTGCTAGTCGATTGGCGTGATGGCAAGTTCGTCTTCGAACGCACATTGCAGTAAAAGTCAAAGGCCCACCGTTTTTTGAAACGTGTGGGCCTTTTTCCTGACCACTACAACGTGATCAAACGGCGACGTCGGTCTGGTCGGTGCGCAGGCAGCGTGCACTGTGGTCGGGTGTGAGCCAAACCGTGTCAGGTACAGTTTGTCGACAAGAGTCGATCGCCAGACTACAACGTTCAGCAAAGACGCAGCCGGGTGGCAAGTTGCTCAGATCGGGAGGTGCACCAGGAATCGTCTCGAGTCTCGTACCTTTCTTGACGTTGCCATGCGCTAGGCTTTTAAGCAGCGCACGCGTATACGGATGCCTCGGTGACCGCATGAGAGTTTTGGTCGTACCTTCTTCGACGATTCTTCCGGCATACATCACAGCAATGCGATCTGCCACTTCGACTGCCGCACCGATATCATGTGTGACAAATATGACGGAAAGACCCAGTTCGCGCTGAAGCTCTCTCAGCAACAGCAAGATCTGAATCTGCACCGTGGCATCTAGCGCCGTTGTCGGCTCGTCGGCTAACAATAACTGCGGATGACTCGCTAACGCCAACGAGATCATGGCGCGCTGCCGCATGCCGCCTGACATTTCGTGTGGATACGCATCAAGTCGACGCTCTGGGCTCGGTATTCTGACGCGCTCAAAAAGTGAAAGTGCGCGCGCACGTGCGGCCGCTTTGCCAATCGGCTCATGTCGCAGGATAGCTTCAATGATTTGTTCGCCAACGGTATAGACCGGATCGAGCGCCAGCAAGGGCTCTTGAAAAATCATTGAGGCGACTTTGCCACGAAAACCAGAGAGCTCAGCGTCAGAAAGTTTGATGACATCCTGATCTCCAACCAAAATTTGGCCTTCGAGTTTGGAGCGCGTCGGATTATGCAGCCGTAAAATTGATCGCAGCGTCACACTTTTACCGGAACCAGACTCACCGATCAGGGCGACGACTTCGCCCCGTTTAACGGAAAGGCTCACACCAGAAACAGCGCGTACAGGTTTGCGACCACCTGTAAAGGTGACTGTTAAATCACGAATATCAATAAATGGTTTTTCTTGCGTCATGGCTGTTTTGTCATGCTGGGGCTGAGCGAGTGTGGTGTCGGGACTCATGCCACCACCTGCGCAGTCTTGGGGGCTTCGGTATGACCACTATTGGCGACATGCATGAGGCATGCAACGCCATGACCATCTTTGGCCGTGACGAGTGGGGGCATGATCTCTGAACAGACGGGCTGGGCGTGAACGCAACGTGTATGAAAGCGACAACCAGAAGGGGGGTTAATAGGATTGGGTGGATCGCCTGAGAGCGGTGGCTCTTCGGTGCGATTATCCGGATCCATTGAAGGCACCGAAGAGAGCAGTGCTTTCGTATAAGGGTGCTGAGGTGACTCGAATAGAGTTTCGCAATCACCAATCTCAACCACTTGGCCTAAATACATCACCATCACGCGGTCAGAAATGTAGCGCACCACATTTAGGTCGTGACTGATGAACACATAGGTCAGACCAAAGTCTTGCTTCAGATCGAGCAAGAGATTGAGCACCTGCGCTTCAACGGACTTATCTAAAGCCGAGACTGCCTCATCCAGAATAATCAGGCGAGATTGCAGAGCCAGTGCGCGTGCGATATTGACACGCTGTCGCTGACCACCAGAAAGCTCGTGGGGATATCTTTCGGCGAACCGCACGGGGTCAAGTCCGACGCGTCTGAGCAAGTCACGCGCACGTTCGATGGCGTCATTTTTAGAGACGCCATGGACTTGCGGCGCAAAGGCGATCGAGTCCTCGATCGTCAGTCTTGGGTTGAGCGAGGCGTAGCTATCCTGAAAAACCATCTGAGCCTGACGACGAAATTCTTTGAGCGTCAGGTCGCGCCCGCCAACAGACATGCCATCGAAAATGATATCGCCATGATCTGGTGTGATCAAGTTCATGAGCAGTCTTGCAGTAGTTGACTTGCCGCAACCAGACTCACCCACGACACCAAGAGTCTCGCCCTTACGCACCATAAAGTCGATGCCATCGACTGCGCGCACGACACCACCGCCTCGGCCAAGCACATCTTTCTTGAGCGCAAAATGCTTAATCAGGTTTTTAACCATTAACAGAGGCTGAGCGGTACCGCCAACATCCGATTGTGTTTCGACAGAAGTATTCATTAGTTCTTGATCTCCATGGCAGTACGCAGGCCATCCGAGACGAGGTTGAATGCGATCGATGTGGCAAAAATCATGACACCAGGTAAGGCGGCAATCCAAGGCTGCACATAAATGGCAGTACGCAATGTGTTGAGCATCAAGCCCCACTCAGGCTCAGGGGGTTTGACACCCAGACCGAGGAAGCTCAAGCCCGAAGCAAGAATCATCGACACGGCAATCAGGCTAGTTGAGTAGACGAAGATCGGGCCTAAAACATTACCTAGGACATGCACACGCACGATGGTGAAGGCGTTCGCACCCGAGGCACGTGCCGCATCAACAAAGTCGCGACCTCTGATCTGCGTGGTGACACTTTCAGCGACCCTTGCAATCGGAGGGATAAACACAATGGTGAGCGAAATCAACGAGTTCGTAATTCCTGCACCGAGTACGCCTGACAGTGCGATAGCCAGCAGCACAGAGGGAAAGGCATAGAACACGTCAATGGTACGCATGATCACTGTATTGATTGCACCACCTGCGTAGCCGGCAACCAAGCCAATCACTGATCCAATCCCAAAGGCCAGAATCACAGGGGTGATACCCATAAAGAGCGATAACTTAGCACCCACCACCAGACGACTGAGCATGTCTCGACCTAATTCATCGGTGCCCAAGAGATGGTTAGGAAAGCCAATGGGTTTGAGTCGTTTCATAATCGACGACTGGAATGGATCGTGCGGTACGAGCCAAGGTCCAAAGACCGCCATAATCAATAAAATCAAAATGACAATGCCGGCAAACACGGCAAGCTTGTCACGCATAAAGCGCTGGCCGACGTTTTTCCAATAGCCGGTGGATTTCTCCATGAGAACGGCGGGCACTTTTGAGGGATCAACGGTAATGTTAAGCATATGAGTTCCCTGTTCCTTAGCTGCGTGCAATACGCGGATCGAGCAGGGTCTGAATGACGTCTACGATCATGTTGAGTACAACGAAAAACATGGCAAGTACAAGGATCGTGCCTTGCAGCAATGGGAGATCACGTTGAAAAATTGCTGCGTTCAAGAGAAATCCAGTGCCTGGCCAAGAAAACACGGTTTCGATCAGAATCGAACCGCCCAATAGGTAACCAAGCTGCAAACCCATCACAGCCAGTGCAGTGGGGGCAGAGTTTTTGACCACGTGAAAGAAAATCCCAACGTTTGTCAGACCCTTAGCACGCAGGCCCACAATGAACTCTTGCGCCAAAATATCGGCGACCAGAGCCCGCACCGTGCGTGCGATGATACCCATCGGAATCACGCTCATGGTAACGGCAGGCAGAATGAGGTGCTTCATGTGCTCCCAATTCCAGACCCAGTCAGCAGAGCCGCCAGGACCCGCACCGCTTGGTGGCAACATCATAAGGGTTGAGCTAAAAATAATGACAAGCACCATGCCGAGCCAGTAGTGAGGCACGCTCACACCCAACACGGAGGTCAGTGAGGCGGCTTTATCAATCCAGGAGTTCTGAAAATAGCCAGCGACAAAACCGAACAGTGAGCCAAAAATGAAACCAATAATCGTTGCAAAGACCGCGAGCCTGAGCGTGTTACCCACGGCTTTCATGACTTCGTCGGTCACCGGACGATTAGAGGCAATGGAGGTGCCGAGGTCGCCTTGAACGGCACGCGCCACCCAGTGAAAGAATTGCTCGGGGTAAGAGCGGTTAAAACCGTACAAATCCATCAATTGATCTCTTAGGTCTTGCGAGGCATCCGGGGGGAGGATCGCCATCAGCGGATCGCCAGGGGCGAGATGAACTAAAGAGAAACAAACAAGCGCGACACCCAACATGATAGGGAGGGTATAAATCAGACGCCTCAGAAGAAAGCTAAGCATTAGAGGAGGTCTCAGAAAGGGGGTTGTATAACGGACGCCAAAAGAAAAAGGCTCGTCGCATCAACAGGATGCGACGAGCCCATCTTGCTTTACTGCATATTCATCGTTGCAATATCAATAAACCAGTTTTGTGGTTGAACGACATTGGTGACCTTCTTGCTCATCGCGCGAGGACCTGCGTCATGGGCAATCCAGACAAACGGAACATCATTGACGATCTGAGTGTGAAGTTTGGAGAGTGCGACATCACGCTCTTTGTCATCAAAGGTTGTGCGAGCGGCTGTTACAAGCGCTTCGACTTCTGGGTTGTTGTAGTAGCCCCAGTTGTTTGACACCGGTGGGAACGTGCCCTTGCTGCTGAAACGCACCATACCAAAGAAGGGATCCATAGCCGAGAAGCTCACGTTGGTGGCATTCGCACCGTTTGCGGACGGATCTTTTGCACCCTTGCGCCAGTTCGTGAACAATGTGTTCCATTCAATCACGTCGAATTCAACGTTAAAGAAACACTTTTTCAACGACTCTTGAACGAATTCATTCATGGGTAAAGGTTGCATTTGACCCGAACCAGAGGCCGAAATCTGTACCTTGACCTTCACTGGCTTAGCCGCTGAAAAGCCAGCCTCTGTCATCAACTTTTGTGCGGCTTTTGGATCGTATTTGACGTCAAAAGATGGCTTGCCGAACCAAGGATGGTCAGGCGCCATGGTGCCTTTTGGAATACCCATAATGCCGCCCAGCAGCGTCTTCAGACCTTCACGGTCGACGCAGAGGTTGGCCGCTTGACGGACACGCTTATCAAGCCAAGGTGAGCCTTCTGCAAAAGAAAGCTGCCAAGGCCAGACGTGTGGCTGTGGATTGCTGTAGATCGTAAAGCCGCGTTGCTTGATTTGTGGCATTGCGTCAGGAGCAGGCGCCTCGATCCAGTCGACCTGGCCTGAGAGCAGTGCTGCGGTACGGGCATTGGCTTCAGGAATGGGCAACAGCACAACACGATCAAGCTTGGTTGTGCGCTTTGGATCCCAATAGTCTTTGTTTGCCACCATTTCAAGGCGCTCGCGCGGCACAAAGCGAGCCATCTTGAATGGGCCGCTGCCAGAAGCATCTGAGGCAAAGGCTGCCCATGCCTGCTTGGAGCGCTCAGCTGGGTTGGCCACTGACGCGGGCACTGCTGCCAGTTTTTTATTCCATTGCACTGGTGAAGCGATGAACAGGTTCGTCAGGTTGATCGGCAAGAACGCGTCAGGCTCGCTCGTGGTCAACTGCACAGTCATGTCATCGATTTTCTTGGCACTACGCAGCGTGGGCATGCGTGATGCAGTCACACCAACTTGTGAGGGGTCAAACTGAGGCGCATCCTTGTCCAATACTTTTTGAACGTTCCAGACGATCGCGTCAGCATTGACAGGCGAACCATCATGAAACTTCACGCCGGGGCGGATTTTGAATGTCCAATTTTTTTTGTCGTTGGCATCGACGGCCCATGATGTGGCCAAGCCAGGAATGACTGCGCTCGGTACGTCAGACTTGGACAGATCCCATTGTGTGAGAGAGTCGTACATGGGGATACCAGTAAAGCGGTTGCCCTCAAATCCTTGGTCGGGCTGCCCCAGTGTGCGTGGAATGTCTGCTGCGGTCATGCCGATGCGCAAAACTTTCTCTTGAGCGGAGGCAGGCATTGCAGCGCCGACTGCCAGTGCTGCTGACAGGACGGTGAGCCCCAGATTTTTGCCTACCAGGCGGGAAATCAACGTATGTTGCTTCATGGAATCTCCAATGATTCGGTTTGAAAAATATAGCTAACAGGTTCTGCTGCAAATCTGATACTTTTGACCGGTTGGTGTTGTCTGCCTCCAAACTCGGTTGAGCCAACGAGACCAATGCCAGACCAATATACAGAATGGTGATAACCACACATCCATATACATAAATCAAAGCAAGAAACGTGCCATATTTCGCCTCGATTTTTGTATGGGTGTAGCGAGGCGATGCACGAATTTATTTAGTCTAGGGACTCATATAGCAAAACCAATGTTCCGTTCTGGTGCCTTAAGCCCATTTTGGGGCATTTTTGTCCAGTTTGGTGCAATAGTTCTGTTGCAATTGTAACCAAGTTAAACAAACCAAATCCAATGAAACTACTCCTCATAAACCCTAATACCTCCTCCGCCATGACCGCTGCTATCGCAAAAGGCGCGCAGGCCGTCGCGAATCACAATACGGAAATTGTTGCCACGCAACCAACGTTCGGTCCGCTCTCAATCGAAGGCCATTACGATGAGGCCTTCGCCGCGGCTGGCGTGGCAGAGCAAGTCAAACTTGCATCGACATGGAGTCCAGATGCCGTGGTGTTAGCTTGCTTTGGAGACCCAGGTCTGGAGGCCGCGCGTGAAGCGACTTCCGCACCGGTATTAGGGATTGCAGAGGCCGCTTTTCATGCGGCCAGTATGTTGTCGACAGGCTTCTCGGTCGTGACAACAATGACCCGCACGTGCATCATCGCTGAGAGGCTGGTGCAGCGTTATGGTTTTGAGCATCAGTGCAGAGGCGTGCACGGCACGGATATCGCGGTACTGGATCTTGAGGACGGCGGTGAGGAAATCATTGACCAGATTGAACAGGCGGCGCGTGAGGCCTTAAGTCGTGACCGCAGTGGCGCCATTGTGTTGGGTTGCGCCGGGATGACGACGCTATGTCAAACATTGACTCAGCGCTTGGGTGTGCCAGTGATTGATGGCGTCGCGGTGGCAGTCAAATTCGCCGAAGCATTGAGCGCTTTGGGGCTGGGCACGAGTAAGCATGGTGACTATGCAACACCACTGCCCAAGGTATACACCGGTTGGGCCGGCCCACTTGGCTGGCCCCAGGGACGCTAAAGTCACTTCTCCTACACCCCAGAATCCTTAGCAACGTCGAGGTCATTTGCTCACCCGTGTTCAATCGCTTTTCGCAATTCATTTCGTTGCGATTCTGTTTGGTGCGACCGGTATTTTCGGCGCCATCATTCAATCGGATGCTCTGGTGATTACCTGGGGCAGAGCGCTGTTCGCGGTCATGACGCTCGTCGCGCTGCGCCGGATGATGACCGGCTCGGCAACGCGCCCGACTCAACAGGATGCCGCATGGCATCAACACGTGGGTGCGTTTATCTTCAGCGGCGCCATGCTCGCAGTGCACTGGGTGACTTTTTTTACTTCAGTCAAAATTGGCGGCATTGCGGTCGCCACCCTTGGTTTTGCAAGTTTTCCAGCTTTTATTACGTTGATCGAGGCGTTGGTACTAAAAGAACGAGTGGGGCGGGCAGAATGGCTCAGGCTGTTGCTGGTCACGTTTGGTCTCATTCTCATCACTCCGTCCTTTGAATGGGCGGATCAAGGCACGGAGGGTCTCGTTTGGGGCGTGATCTCAGGCGCTGCCTTTGGCGTGTTAGCCGTTCTTAATCGACGCAAGTTGGCCGGTGTTGACGCATTTCAAGTCGCTGGTATTCAAAATGCAATCGTGTTTATCTTGTTGTCGCCTTGGGTGTTACCAACGGTTACGCAGATTAGCCTCACTGACTGGCTTTGGTTGATCGCACTTGGTGTTGTTTGCACGGGGCTTGCGCATCTGCTTTTTGTATCTAGCTTACGGCAGTTACCGGCCCGTACGGCCGGTTTGGTTGTGGCTGCCGAGCCTCTTTATGCGATTCTATTTGCTTGGTTTCTCTTCGCTCAGGTCCCTTCTGTAAGGATGCTCGTGGGCGCAGCGATCATGATGACCGCGATTTTTAGCGCCAGTCTGGCCGTCCGACACCAAAAAATCTAAGTCGCCGATCAAATCGAGATATACGTGGTGTGTCTCCCTCAAAAAGTTATGATGTAACTTTAAGGCATCGTCCATGTTGCGTGGACCCATTTTCGATTCGCATGCATTCAAACTATTTATCCGACATGACATCCACAGAGACCACGGCCAATCAAATTCGAAACTTGACTGGATCCATGGTGAGTTGCGTCGTGCCCGCCTATAACGAGCACGACAACCTTGGTTTGCTTCTTCCAAGGCTGCAAGCCGTTCTGACTGCGCTTGGCGCGAGCTGGGAGATCATCGTCGTGGACGATGGGAGTCGGGATGCGACGGCAACACTCATGGCGGCTTGGGTTAAAAACCCAGGTTTTCGCTATGTGCAGTTGTCGCGTAATTTCGGCAAAGAACCTGCCATTACCGCAGGGATCGAAGCTGCTGCCGGCGATGCGGTCTTAATACTGGATGCCGACCTGCAGCATCCACCCGAGTTATTGCCAGAAATGCTTAAGCGCTGGCAGGCGGGTGTGGATATGGTCTATGCCGTGCGTGCACATCGAGATGATGAAAGTTTGAGCAAACGCTGGGGCACTAAAATATTTTATTCCCTACTCAAGAGCTCCCGCGGCGTCAACGTCCCGCCTCACGCAGGAGACTTTCGCCTCATGGATCGAACCGTTGTGGATGCACTGCTGCGCTTGCCAGAGCGTAAACGTTTTATGAAAGGGCTCTACGCTTGGGTAGGTTTTCATACTGAGTCGATTCAATACGTGCCCGATGCTCGCATCCATGGCGAGTCCCGTTTTAGTGCCTTCACGTTGTTACGACTCGCGTTGGCGGGCTTGATGTCATTCACCACCTGGCCACTGCGACTCGTCAGTTTATTTGGCTTTATTGTGTCGATTTGCTCTTTTTCTTACGGTCTTTTTATTGTGATCAAATACCTCTTGTATGACAATCCTGTAGACGGCTGGCCAACGATCGTGACGACGTTATTATTTTTCTCTGGGATTAATCTGATGTCGCTCGGCATCGTCGGCGAATACATTGCCGGTATTTTCGATGAGGTCAAAGGTCGGCCGCTTTATATTGTCCGCCAATCCGTTGGGCAATCGTTCAAACAGCCAGACTGCTAACTCATGACGCAGATCACGCCTGTCGATGTAAAGCAAATGGATACTGATTCCCCAGGCGCTTCAGGACAAGCGATTGTGACGCGCCCTTTGATTGTCTGTGCAGACGACTTTGGGATTGAGCCTGGTGTAGATGCCGCCATTCTTGAGCTTGGTCAGAAGCAGCGTTTGAGCGCGACGGGTTGTCTGGTCACGTCCGAGCGTTTTCCGCAGGCATCTGCTGGGCTGCTTGAGCTGCCGATTGATATCGGATTGCACCTCAACTTCACCGAGTATCTTGGCACGCCAGGTTTTCATAAACCACTTGGCACATTAATTGCACTGTCCTATTTGCGACAGTTGTCTCGCCCAGAAGTCCGCAGACAGATTGAGACTCAACTTGATTTATTTGAAAAATACCTCAAGCGTGCGCCTGATTTTGTAGATGGTCATTTGCATGTCCATCAGTTGCCAATCATTCGTGATGCGCTCATCGAGGTGCTCACGCGACGTTATTCAGGCCAACTCCCCTGGCTGCGAGACACAAGTCCAACGACGTTGTCTTCGGCATTACCATTCATGCAACGTTTTAAGGCGCATGTGATTGGTGCGTTAGGCGCACGCGCGTTAGTCCGTCAGGCAAAGCATGCGGGGGCGAAGGTTAACCATGGCTTCATGGGAGCCTACGATTTTTCTCGGCCTCATCCTCCCTATCTCAAGATGTTGGGAGAGTGGTTAAAACATGCGAATGCAGAGAGCGTACTCATGACACATCCCGCTCAATATGCTTCAAGCTCGCTTGCCTTTGGTCGCGATCGAGTCGAGGAGTATCGAGTGCTCTCTAGCGAAGACTTCACTGATCTTTTGCGTCAGAACCATCTGCATGTTCAACGTCTTTGACCTCGCGGCCATAAAATTTGACGCCAAGCGCAATCCGCTCACGACCTTGCGTGCGGCGATGACGATTGGTATCACGCAGTGAGTAGACACAGCCACAATATTCTTGCTGATAAAACTCTTCTCGCTTACTGATTTCGATCATGCGCGCAGAACCACCGTGTTTGCGCCAGTTGTATGTCCAGTAAAGTAAATTTTCGTAACGTGCCGCGGCGCGCTCGCCTGAGCCGTTAATCTGGTTCATATCCTTCCAGCGTGAAATGCCGAGCGAGCTTGTGATGGTGTCATAACCATGTTCGTAAGCGTAGAGGGCAGTGCGTTCAAAGCGCATGTCAAAACACTGTGTGCAACGCTCGCCGCGTTCGGGTTCATTTTCCAGACCCTTGATTCGCTCAAACCAATGATCAACATCGTAATCAACATCAATAAAACCGATGCCATGTTTTTCCGCAAAACGAATATTTTCATTTTTTCGGATTTCGTACTCTTTGACGGGATGGATATTAGGGTTGTAAAAAAATATATCGTACTGGATGCCTGCGACAAGCATGGCCTCCATCACCTCACCCGAGCATGGGGCACAGCAAGAGTGCAGAAGGACCTTTGAGCGGCCTTCAGGCAGGGTGAGCGAGGGTCTAAGTGCGTCTTTCACGGCGGTTGTTTAAAGTGGTGTTGGCGATGTTTTTGATTTTAGACTGTTTCAATCACTTCCTAAGACTGTTTCCCAAAGCTCCCGAACGGCTTGACGATCTGCAATGAGTTGATCCTGAGGGACGCGGGCCTTATCTGCACCTTGCAGCCGTCTTTGATGTTGTGCCCGACGCAGATTTCTGTAAGCGTTACCTGCTCGTGCAGCCAAGTCCGGGTCAATGAGACCCGCCTCGCTACTTAGGCGTAATAGTGCGATATTGCCAAGGTTTTTCAGTAGAGAGTCGTGGTTTCGCGCCTGAGTCAGGACGAGATACTGCGTCACGAACTCTAGGTCCACCATGCCGCCTGAATCATGCTTGATGTCAAAATCATCGCTTGTATTCGGATGGCCGGCTGTCATCTTCTTGCGCATCGCACGCACCTCTTGGGCAAAGGCGATGGGCTCCCGCTCTAGCTTTAGAACGGCCTCACGGATTTGCTCAAAGCGCAGCCCGACCGAGAGGTCGCCTGCCGCATAGCGAGCGCGAGTGATCGCCTGATGCTCCCATGGCCAAGCCTTTTGTAGCTGATATGTTTGGAATGCCTCAACCGACACGGCCAAAAGACCTGCATCACCGTCGGGGCGCAGTCTCAGATCGATTTCATAGAGGCGACCAGAGGAGGTCATCGTTGACAGCCAGGAGGTCATACGGCGACCGAGTTTGGCGTAAAGCTCAGTGGCATCTTCCCGCGTGTCTTCGTAGAGGTAAACAAGATCAAGATCTGAGGAGTACCCGAGCTCTTTGCCACCGAGACGGCCATACGCGATGATGGCCAGTTTCATGGCGGGGAGAGACCCGTCACTGTTGGGCTTGACGACAAGAGGCCAGACGCGATTGAGTGTCTCATGCAGCAGCATGTCCGCCAGTGCAGACAACTGATCTCCCAGACTCTCGACGGAAAGTGCGCCCTCCAAGTCCTGCGCAAGGAGTTGAAAACTCAGCTGCCGCTGCGTGTCACGCATCATATTCATTTGCAGCTCAACGTCTGCGCTCCCGTCAGGCAGTAGACAGGCGTCTAGATCCGCTCGCATTGAAGCCGCAACGCGGGCATAGTCGATCGGCTCCATCAATGCACGCCAGGCAATCAGACTGTCGAGTACGACCGGATTCTGAATCAGATACTGCGCCGCCCAAGGGCTTGCTGCAATCATTCGTGCGATACGTGCCAGCGTTTCCGGATACTCGGCGAGCAAGGCGACATAGGCGCTACGTTGAGAGATGGCTTCGATGAGATCGAGCAGCCGTAACGCGGTCACCATCTCCTGCGTGGTTTGACGGGCTGCATGCAGCGCAATGGGCAGTAGGGTATCAATCCGATTGCGGCTCGACGTAGAGAGGCCACGAATACGGTGTCCATCCAAGAAATTTTCTACCCGGGTCGTGAGCGTCGCGGCCTGATCACCAAACTGTGCGATGGCTTGCTCAAGCGGTGAGCCATCTGAATTGACTGTTTGGTCATGGCTGACGGAGGTTGAGTGGTTGCCATTTTGGCTAGATGTCGTTTCATTGGATGGCGTATCGTCTCCAAGTCCGGCGATACGAAAGGCATCACAGAAGGTGCGTTCGACGAAGGCCCGGTGTTGACAAAGGGTGCGATTAAAGTCTTCGCTCGTCATCCGCATTGCCGCGGCGAGCTCAGACATGCGCTCTGGTGTCTGTGGCAAAAGATGCGTTTGTGCATCCTCGGCATACTGCAGTGCGTGTTCGATACGACGCAAAAAGCAATAGGCTTGGGCCAGTTTATCGGCACTTTCCTCGCTTAGAATGCCCGCGCGACGCTGCGCCTCAAGTGCGCTTAGCAAGCCTCGTTGCTGCAAGGCGGGCATCCTGCCACCTCGAATGAGTTGGGAGAGTTGCACCACAAACTCAATTTCTCTAATGCCCCCTTCGCCAAGTTTGATGTTGTGCTGGGAGTCCACGCCGGGTCTCGCCAGTACTTTGCGTTGCCAATCTTGGCGAATCCGCTCGCGCAAAGAGCGCAGAGCCGCCAACGCGTCAAAATCGAAGTATTTGCGATAAACGAAAGGAATGCGCAAGCTTTCTTCTTGCTGGAGCGACGCGGCTGGATCGCTGTCCTCGAAAGCCTTGGCGGGGATGACGCGCGCCTTGAGCCATGCGTAGCGTTCCCACTCCCTTCCCTGTGTGAACAAGTATTGTTCAAAGGCATCCAGACTCCAAGCCACTGGACCTGAATCTCCATCCGGTCGTAGGCGCAAGTCTGTCCTAAAAACCTGTCCATCTGCGTCCGCCTCGGAGATGATGGGCATCATTTTTCGAGTCAGGCGCGCGTAGAACTCATGGTGGCTGATCGGTCTTGCGCCGTCTGTTTCGCCTTCTTCTCCGTACAACATGACCAGATCAATATCGGACGATACATTGAGCTCACAACCGCCAAGTTTACCCATCCCGATAATGATCATCTCTTGCGGCAGACCCGTAGCAGGATCTCGGGGTGTGCCGTGCAAGGGCAGCATATCCTTCATGACACTTCGGTAAGACTGCTCAACGCACAGGTCTGCCAGTGCAGTCATTGCGCTCACAACCTCATCGAGATCGGCCAGACCACTCAAATCTCGTACCATCAGCAAGAAAAAAGTTCGCTTACGCAACAGACGCAGAACTTTTTTACAAATAGGAATGTCTAGATGGGCCTGTGACGCGGGTAGACCTGAAATCTCCTCAAACCAGTGATGAATCCTTTCGGTGCTGACGACCTCTGTACTTGCCTGGGTCAGCCATTGGGTAAATTCAGGGTTAGCGTTGCAAAGGCGGCGTAATACGCCGGACCAAGCGAGTGCAGTGGAAAGATTGGATTCAGTCATCAGTGTCGGGCGCGTTAATATGGATACAGGGATAAACAATACCCTAAGTTCATTTATTTCTTGTCAGTATTAATTCGCAAAAGTATTGGCAAAAGTTGATGATAGCTTTGTCAACGAGTAAGCTTGTTCATTCATCCTATAAGAGATAGATTTAAACTTGACGCTCATTAAAAAGACCCTTCGTTTCCTGATTATTGGTGCTCTGCTGACGTATTTTGTCGCAGCGACAACGATGTTGGGCATTCGCTATCTCGTGCTGCCTCACATTAATGAGTGGCGCCCGGATTTTGAGCGGCATCTCTCTCTCGCGCTAGGTGCCCGGGTCACCATGGGTGATATTGCAGCGAATTGGTCTGGTCTGAATCCGACACTTGCGCTTGGGAACTTACGTCTGCATGATCACAGAACGGGCACACAACTCCTTTATGTACCTGATGCTTTCGCCGTCGTTTCTTGGCAAAGTCTTTTTACACTGGATCCTAGGTTTCGTCAGATTGAAATTAATGGGATTGAGATCTCTGGAAGTCGCCGGCCAGACGGTCGTTTAATACTAGCAGGAACATTGCTAGACGAGCAGAGCGGCGAAAAACTCCATCTTTCGACCAGCACTCCAGCTATTCGCTGGTTGCTCAACCAAGGTCGAATCGTGGTGCGTGACGCTACTTTTCGTTGGAATGACCAATTTCGGGACGCACCTGAATTGGTGGTCGAGGATATTGATTTCAATATCGTGAATGGTATTTTTCGCCATCAACTCCGTGTCAGTGGCACCTTGCCAAAGGCGCTGGGCAGCAGGGTTGAATTGATTGTGCAAACGGACAATATTTTCAATCCACTGGCCTCGCATGAAAAAGCTGACGCTGAGGTTTTCATTGAAATCGAGGATGCGCAACCTAGCGCTTGGCAGCCATGGGTCGACATGCCTGCGAAGGTCGAGGGCCGTTTAGCTGCCCGCCTGTGGGTGGAAATCTCTGACAGGCGCTTTGGGCGAGCAACGGTCGACTTAGCGGGCTCGAATGTCGCGTTTTCCGCTGGGGCAGAGGATCCCATCGCGGCACGCGCGGATCGTCTGCAAGTCAGGGCAAACGGATGGTTAGGCGATCTGTTTCCGAAAGAAAAGTGGTTGGTTTTTGATCGCAGCCCAAATACCGTCGGGCTGTCACTTGATGTAAGTGGACAGGCTTTTCAGATAGAAACAAGTCTTTTCGAGCCTCGTCTGTTGCCCCTCGGGGACATTGCGATTAAAACCCAGTGGAACAGAGGTTCAGATCAAAAGCTTCGGTTAAATATGACGCAGTTCAATGTTCAAGCTGAGGGACTCACCGCGCAGGTTCAAGGGACTTGGGTGCAGGACGAAGCCGCACTGGGCGTGGTGGACTTCAACGGTACGTTAAAGAATCTCGCTTCAACCAAGCTTCATCACTACGCGAGTACGGCGTTCAGTGCCGATTCCCGTGAGTGGATGCGCCGCGCCTTCGTGCGTGGCACCTTTGACCTGATCGATTTAAAGCTAAAAGGAGATTTGTCGAACTTTCCTTTTAACAAAGCAGATCAGTCGGGAGTATTCAGCCTTGCGGCACAATATTCCAACATGCTCATCGACTATGACTATGTTGAACCCAACACGCCTCAGTGGCCGGCCGTTGAGATTGATCAAGGCACCTTAGTCCTGGACAAGCTTGCACTTTCTGTGAAAAGCAATCAGGCGCGCGTCAGTACAGTCAAAGGGCAGCAATTAAGCATCAGTGAGCTTGAATTGATTGCCCCAGACTTATGGCTCAATCCCCATTTAATGATTCGTGCAAAAAGCCGCAGTTTTGTCCCGGATTATCTTGCCGTGTTGAGCCAAACGCCGATTGCTCAAGAAATAAGTCCGACACTCGACGCGCTCCATGTCAAAGGAGAAGCGACCATGCTGTTGTCGGTTGACTTCGATATGGACCAACAGCGTGCGTCCTCCGTTAAGGGGGAAATTAATGTTTCGGATGTGTCAATCGCCCTAGTCAAACAAGGACTACCCGTTGAAAAACTCAACGGAAGCATTCAATTTACTGAAGACCAAGTTGTGGTTAAACAGATGCAGGGTGAAATGCTTGGGGGTCCCATCTCACTCGAAGGCGAGTGGGGGCCTCGGGTGCGCAACTTCTCCGTGCAAGGTGCGCTCACCTCCGTTGCCGCGGAAAAATATCAAAGCTTTAGTAAATTACTCGCCGTGACGGGACGTACCACTTATCAAGCTGAAATGAAGGGCACGGAGAATGGAGGATTCGACGCGCAGTTGAACTCCACACTTGAGGGATTAACGATCAAATTACCCGCGCCTTTGGGTAAAACAGCAGGACAGAGACGACCACTGTCTGTACGCTTCTTAAAAAATAATGGCAGTAAAGATCAAAGACAATCTCTCACCTTTTCACTCGGAAATTTGCTGAACGGACAGTTTGAGCATGTCCCAAGCGTGCGCGGGCAGACTCATTTCTCACGGGGTTCAGTTGTGATGGGAGGCCCGGCGGTACTACCAGCGAATGGTCTGAGCGTTAATTTAGGTTTTGGTCCAGTCAATTGGTCGGATTGGAAGTCGCTCACTGATCAGTGGACTTCTGCCCCCACCAACCAAACCAAAGACACAGCACCAGGGATTTTTCCGCCTTTACAACAAATTCGAATTCGTTCCCCAGAATTCATTTTTGCAGAACTCGCGCTGCACGAGCTTGAACTGATGGTCAGTAGAACAGCGGCTCAAAGGTGGGCGGCTCGGCTTGAGTCTAGAGAAACACAAGGGGTTGCAAATTGGTCGACGGGACCGCGTGGGTTGAATGGCCCCGTCGTTGCCAGATTTTCTAAACTCAAGGTTGGCACCGAGGGCACTGCAAATGGCGAGCCACCTAAAACGGAGGTGATCGACGATCAGCAGTGGTCGTCCATGCCTGCGATCGACTTAACTGTCGATGACTTTACCTTGTTCGGTAGTCGACTTGGTTCATTGCACCTCGTAGGAGAAAACATTCAGAATGGTACTCAGTGGTCAATCAAGGAATTAGAGCTCAGTAATCCCCATGCAAAGATGAGCGCCAAAGGGACTTGGCAACTCAAGGGGCCTCAACGTGGCGTGAGTTTGGATACTCAGATTGTCATTGCAGATCTAGGTAAGCTCTCTGATCAGATGGGCTATGTTAATCGCGTATATGAGGGCTCAGGCACGGTCAGTGCTAAAGTCAATTGGCTTAATTTTCCTTGGGTATATACCTATGTAGGTTTGCAAGGAACCGTCGCAGTTGATTTGAAAAGCGGCGTGTTTCAGCATATTGATTCGCGCAGTGCGCGTCTGCTCGAGGTGTTATCCCTGCAGTCTCTTCAGCGAATTTTAAGTTTTAACTTTCGAACGGGAGACGAGTTCAAAGATGGCTTCCCTTGGAATACGATCAAGGGTGAGTTTGTCATCACCAATGGGCTCGTCACAACAAAGGATCTCGTGGTGCGCAGCCCAATCGCGCGTATCGCTCTGAAGGGTGGTTCAGATTTAAATCTGAAAACTTGGGATATGGACGCTGATGTCAGGCCAATCCTTGATATGAGCGGTGCCGCAGTCGCGACAGCTTTTGTGGTGAATCCTATTGCAGGCTTAAGTGCTCTTGTGTCACAGTTTCTGTTGCGCAATCCGATCGAGCGCGCAATGAGTGCAAAATATCGTGTTAAAGGCCCCTGGGATGAGCCCGAACTAGAGCCCATTGGGGAGCCGACTCCGGTCCCCATGCCAGAAAGATTAGGCAACTAACTTTACTTCTTCATCATGTCAAAGAACTCAGCGTTGTTCTTAGTTGAGCGCATCTTGTCCATAATGAACTCCATCGCCTCAACTTCATCCATGTCGTGGATGAATTTGCGCAATACCCAGACTTTCTGAAGTAAGTCCGGCTTGATCAGCAGCTCTTCGCGACGCGTCCCCGACTTATTCAGATTAATCGCGGGATAGACGCGTTTTTCTGCCAAGCGACGCTCGAGATGAATTTCTGAGTTACCTGTACCCTTGAATTCTTCGTAAATCACTTCGTCCATTCGGCTACCGGTCTCAATCAACGCGGTACCGATAATGGTGAGTGAGCCACCTTCTTCAAGGTTGCGCGCCGCACCAAAAAACCGTTTTGGACGCTGTAGTGCGTTGGCATCAACACCGCCCGTCAGCACTTTGCCTGAAGCGGGCACCACCGTGTTGTAGGCGCGAGCAAGACGCGTAATCGAGTCGAGCAAGATAACCACGTCTTTTTTCATTTCAACTAGACGCTTAGCGCGCTCAATCACCATTTCGGCGACTTGGACGTGACGTGTAGCAGGTTCGTCAAACGTTGACGCCACCACTTCACCACGAACCGTGCGTTGCATCTCAGTCACTTCTTCGGGACGCTCATCCACCAACATCACAATCATGACGGCATCTGGGAAATTCGCCGTAATCGCGTGCGCAATATGCTGCATCATGACTGTTTTGCCGGACTTGGGGCTAGCAACAATCAAGCCGCGCTGGCCTTTGCCGATTGGAGCAAAAATATCCAGGATGCGTCCGGTCAGGTTTTCTTCGCTCTTGATATCACGTTCGAGCGTCATCACCTTGTCTGGGTGCAAAGGCGTTAGGTTTTCAAACATGATCCGATGCTTGATCGCTTCGGGAGGAAAACCATTGACCTTATCGACCTTGACCAAAGCAAAATAGCGTTCGCCGTCTTTAGGGGTACGTACTTCACCCTCGATCGAGTCACCGGTATGTAGGTTGAAGCGTCGGATCTGCGAAGGGGAGATATAGATATCATCCGTGCTGGCCAAATACGAAGTGTCTGGTGAGCGCAGAAACCCAAAGCCATCGGGTAACACCTCAAGCACGCCATCACCAAAAATCTGTTCGCCTTGTTTGGCACGCCGCTTCATGATCGCAAACATTAACTCTTGTTTACGTAGACGGTTTGCGTTTTCAATTTCGAGGCCTGCGGCCATTTCGAGCAGCTGCGAAACGTGCTGCGCCTTCAGTTCATTCAGGTGCATTGATATTTATCTGAAAAAGTGACTTCAAGAGAGAAGAGGGGATCAAGGAAGGGATCAAGGAAGGGATCAATGGGGGAGATTAAGACGCGCTAAGCAGAGTCGGTGGCGGGCCTCGGACGGGCCCGCGCGTGGAAACGAATTAGATCGCGCCGTTTAGGAATTCGGTTAATTGGGACTTTGAAAGTGCACCGACTTTCGTCGCAGCGACTTTGCCGTCCTTGAAAAGCATCAGGGTTGGAATGCCTCTAATACCAAATTTAGCAGCCGTTTCCTGATTTTCGTCAACGTTTAGCTTGGCAACAGTGACTTTGCCGGCAAACTCAGTGGCTACCTCTTCGAGCATCGGAGCGATCATTTTGCAAGGACCGCACCAAGCAGCCCAATAGTCCACCAGCACAGGCTGCGAGGATTTCAAGACGTCCGCATCAAAGCTGACATCGCTCACGTTTTTAATGTGTTCACTCATGATTTTCTCTTGGGTAGATCTGTGATGGGTCTGTACGACTCTTAGACGGGCTTGACGCTTAAATGATTTAAGTGCATCAAGAGACCACTTTTTAATGCCTTCAGAACATTAAAGCACAATTTAAGCATAACGTAAGGGTCCACGGGCCATTTTCTGCAGGATTGATCAAAGTGCCTACTTCAGGCAATTTACCAGCCTGTCTGATGTCATTTCGGCTCTTGTTTTCATTTTCCGTAAAATGAGCGCTCTTTTCCACAGATGTTGGGGATAACTTGAGTACAAAGTCTTATAACGAAGCATCGATCCGAGTCCTCAAGGGGCTCGAGCCAGTCCGGCAGCGGCCCGGCATGTACACGCGCACGGAAAACCCCTTGCATATCATTCAGGAGGTGATTGATAACGCGGCGGACGAGGCGTTGGCGGGCTTTAGCAAGCATATTCAAGTCATCATGCAAAGTGATGGCAGCATCACAGTCGAGGATGATGGGCGAGGCATTCCGGTCGGGCTCCATGCCGAGGAAAAAGCACCTGTCGCTGAGCTGGTATTTACCCGCCTGCATGCCGGCGGAAAGTTTGATAAAAAGGGTGGCGGCGCCTATGCCTTTTCGGGTGGGCTTCACGGCGTAGGCGTTTCTGTGACGAATGCATTGTCTAAACGCCTCGAACTCGTTGTGTGGCGAGAGGGCGCAGCGCACCGCATGGTGTTCGCCAATGGCGATGTGCTCGAACCCCTCGCTGTTGTGCCAGAGTTAGCCCGCAAAAAATCGGGTACGCGGGTCAGAGTGTGGCCGGATCCCTCCTTTTTTGACTCTGCGATCATTCCCCTCAATGAGCTGATGCATCTGCTGCGCAGCAAGGCTGTTTTGATGGCTGGCGTCAAAGTCAGCTACCTCAATGAAAAGTCGGGTGAGTTGCGCACTTGGCAATATCAGGACGGCTTAGCAGGCTATCTCTCCGAGTCCTTGCAAGGGCTTGAGCTCAGAGTGCCCCTGTTTGGGGGCGAGCAGTTCGCCTCGGCCGATCACGAAAGCTTTGCCGAAGGCGAGGGTGCTCAGTGGGTGGTTGCCTGGGCCGACGAGGGCAACGTAGTGCGAGAGTCCTACGTGAACTTGATTCCAACCCCTGCTGGAGGTACACACGAGTCTGGCTTACGGGAGGGACTTTTTGCTGCCGTCAAAGGTTTTGCAGAGCTGCACGGTTTATTACCTAAAGGTGTCAAGCTTTTGCCTGAGGATGTATTTGCACGAACCAGTTTTGTGTTGTCCGCCAAGGTACTCGACCCCCAGTTTCAGGGACAAATTAAAGAGCGACTCAATAGCCGGGATGCGGTACGACTGGTCGGTGGTTTTGTTCGCAGCGCGTTGGATCTCTGGCTCAATAGCCACGTCGAATACGGCAAAAAACTGGCTGAACTCGCGATTCGGCAAGCACAGGCGCGCGCGCGTTCAGCCCAGAAAGTTGAAAAACGCAAGAGCTCTGGGGTGGCAGTCTTGCCCGGTAAACTCACAGACTGCGAATCTTCGGACATTGCGCGCACGGAAGTCTTCCTCGTTGAGGGCGATTCGGCCGGCGGCTCTGCAAAGATGGGTCGCGACAAGGAGTTTCAGGCAATCCTGCCCTTACGCGGTAAGGTCCTGAATTCTTGGGAAGTGGATCGCGACCGACTATTTGCCAATAATGAAATCCACGACATCGCTGTGGCGATTGGTGTGGATCCGCATGGTCCTAAAGATAGTCCTGATCTATCCGGTCTGCGTTATGGCCGCGTGTGTATTCTGTCTGACGCAGACGTCGATGGCTCACATATTCAGGTTTTGTTGCTGACACTTTTTTATCGCCATTTCCCGCGCCTCGTTGAGCTCGGTCATGTCTTTGTGGCGCGCCCACCTCTATTCCGGGTGGATGTGCCAGCTTTGGGTAAGCGCCCTGCACGCAAGATTTATTGCTTGGATGCCGGCGAGCTCGAGGCTGTGCAAGACAAGTTGCGCAAAGAGGGTGTACGAGAAGGCTCTTGGGATATCAGTCGCTTTAAAGGACTCGGCGAAATGAGTCCTACCCAGTTATGGGAAACCACGATGAATCCCGACACGCGGCGGATGCTGCCTGTCGGTTATGGCTCCCTCGATCAGGCGGCCACCACGCAAATGTTTGACATGTTGATGGGTAAAGGCGAGTCTGGCGCCCGTCGGATATGGCTTGAAGAAAAAGGCAATCTCGCAGAGGTTGATATTTAAATGACTGACGGTTCTCAACCTGGTTTGTTTGACCCAAGTGATGCCGAGGCATCCTTGACGCTCGGTTTATACGCCGAGCAAGCGTATTTAGATTACGCAGTATCCGTGGTGCGCGGACGAGCATTACCCGATGTAGGAGATGGACAAAAGCCTGTTCAGCGCAGGATTTTGTATGCGATGCAGGCGATGGGGCTGCAGTCTGGCGCCAAGCCGGTCAAGTCTGCCCGAGTCGTCGGTGATGTGTTGGGTAAATACCATCCACATGGTGATCAGGCTGCCTACGATGCGCTCGTGCGCATGGCGCAGCAGTTCTCTTTGCGCTATCCCCTGATCGATGGTCAAGGGAATTTCGGCTCACGAGATGGCGATAACGCTGCGGCGATGCGCTATACAGAAGCGCGACTAACCCCCTTTGCCCGACTGTTGCTTGATGAGTTGGACGAGGGTACTGTCGATTTCGTTCCAAATTATGACGGTAGCCATCAAGAACCTTCGATGCTGCCGGCGCGCTTGCCTGTGATGCTGCTCAATGGGGCCTCGGGTATCGCCGTGGGTATGGCAACGGAGATTCCTGCTCACAATTTGCGTGAGGTCGCAGAAGCCTGCGTGGCACTGATCAAAACACCAAATCTGACCGATGAGGTTTTGTTCAGTATGGTGCCAGGGCCAGACTTTGCAGGCGGTGGGCAAATCATCACTGCGCCCACTGAAATCGCCCAAATTTACCAATCCGGACGCGGTTCCCTCAAGGCCCGTGCGCGCTGGCAGTTTGAAGAAATGGCGCGTGGCCAGTGGCAACTCGTTGTGCATGAGTTGCCGCCTGGCGCCTCATGCCAAAAGGTTCTTGAGGAAATCGAGGACCTGACCAATCCAAAAGTTAAAACAGGTAAAAAGGCGTTGTCGCCCGAGCAACAGCAGACCAAAACACAAATGTTGGCTTTGCTGGATGCCGTGCGTGATGAGTCGGGCAAAGACGCAGCAGTACGTCTCGTGTTCGAACCCAAGACTTCAAAGATTGATCGAGACGAATTCGTCAACACCCTGCTTGCGCTGACAAGCATGGAAACCAGTGTGCCGATTAATCTAGTGTGCATCGGCACGGATCACCGTCCACGCCAAAAGGGCTTGCGTGCTGTACTGACTGAGTGGATTGGGTTCAGGACCCACACTGTTTTACGTCGTACACGTTATCGGTTCGACAAGGTCACGGATCGGATCCATGTACTCGAAGGTCGAATGTTGGTGTACCTGAATGTGGATGAAGTCATTCAGACCATTCGCGAGTCCGATGAGCCAAGCCCAGCGCTGATGGCGCGTTTCAAACTCAGCGAGCGTCAAGCCGATGACATTCTGGATATGCGCCTGCGTCAACTCGCACGACTCGAAGGGATCAAGATCGAACAAGAGCTTGAAGAAAAGCGCGCAGAGCAACAGAAACTCAAAGAGTTGATTGATCAGCCCAACATACTCAAGCGACTGGTCGTCAAGGAGATCGAGGCAGACTCAAAACAGTATGGAGATGCGCGCCGAACGCTGATCCAAGTGGCGGAGCGTGCCATCAAAGAAGTGCGAGTATTGGATGAGCCGGTCTCGGTGATCGTCTCTCAAAAAGGCTGGCTGCGATCTCGACAGGGGCATGGTCATGACGTGACACAGTTCAACTTCAAGGCAGGCGATTCACTCTATGGTGTTTTCGAATGTCGAAGTACAGATATGCTGATCGCGTTCGGTGATAACGGGCGTGTCTACAGCGTGGCAGTTTCTGGTTTGCCTTCCGCACGTGGTGATGGTGCCCCAGTGACGTCGATGATTGACCTGGAGCCCGGTTCGCACATTGAGCACATGATTGCTGCGGGACTTGAGACCAAGTGGCTACTCAGCACGAGGCAGGGTTTTGGCTTTGCCACACGCTTGACCGAGATGACTAGCAGACAGCGAGCCGGTAAGCAGTTTGTGACTCTCGAAGAAAAAGACGGACTGCTGCGGCCAGTCCCCCTGTTTGAGCAGGCGATACAGGTGGCCTTTTTGACGGCACGTGGCAAGTTCTTAGTCATTGCCTTGGGTGAGGTCAAAATTCTGTCCTCTGGTGGCCGAGGCACGATCCTGATGGGCATTGATCTACCAGATGCGCTAGAACAAACAGTACCGATCGCTAAGGCGGGCTTAAGGGTGACGGGTATTTACCGAACGAAGCAGGTCGAGGACATTTTGTCTGGACCGTCTCTTGACTTCTATGTCTCCAAGCGAGCGCGAAAGGGCCGGCTTCTCGATATTCGTTCTAAACAGCCAGTACTTTCTCCCGTGCTTTAAAGATAAAATGCTGCACATTCGGATTGATATCCACTTTTAGGCGATTTTTCGTATGTCGTTTCAAGTCACAGTTCAGCCTAGCCAGCACCAGTTCTCCGCAGACGCAGACAAGAGCGTGCTCGATGCTGCGCTTGCCGCAGGGATTTTGTTGCCTTACAGCTGCCGCAGCGGTGCATGTTCGACCTGCAAGGCTAAGGTTATTTCAGGATCAGTAGAGGCGGGCACTAGTGCAGCGCAAATATTGACCCCCGAGGAGCTCGAGGAGGGCTTTACACTTCTGTGCCAGGCGCGTGCCACTTCTGATCTCGTCATCGAGTCGCGCGAGATTCGGTTGGCCTCGGACATTCAAATTCGTAAGTTACCTTCTAGAGTGACCTCAATTCAGAGACTGGCTTCGGATGTCGCTGTATTGCAGTTGCAGTTGCCCGCGACAGAGACGTTCCGCTTTTACGCCGGACAGTACGTCGAGTTGATCCTCAAAGATGGCAAGCGTCGCAGCTACTCGATGGCCAATCCTCCGCATGCCTCTGCCGCACTCGAACTACACCTCCGGCATCTACCCGGCGGACTGTTCACAGATCATGTGTTCGGTGCGGGCGCCACGCAGATGAAAGAGCGAGAAATACTTCGCGTGGAAGGACCATTTGGCACTTTCTTTTTACGCGAAGACAGTGACTTGCCCATCATCATGTTAGCCAGCGGTACCGGTTTCGCGCCGATCAAGTCGATCATTGAGCATATGATCCATCAAAACATAGAGCGTCCTGTGACGCTCTATTGGGGCGGACGTCGGCCCGCTGATTTGTACATGAATGACCTGGTTGAGCAATGGGCTCGGTCCCTGCCTAATTTTAAATATGTCCCCGTCGTGTCAAACGCAACACCCGAAGACAACTGGAGTGGCCGGAGCGGTTTCGTCCATCGTGCCGTGATGGACGATTTCCCCAGCCTGATGGGACACCAAGTCTACGCTTGCGGTGCACCGATTGTTGTGGAGTCTGCCCGGCGCGACTTTATGACCGAGTGCAGTTTGCCCGACGATGCATTTTTTGCTGATGCCTTTACTTCTGAGGCTGACATTGCCGCAGTAAAATAATCTACACCTTGCACAAAGGCTTTGTGCACTTCAATTCTATTTATGGAATTTTCAGCGTGACCCTCCTTAATCGTATTGCCGCAGTGCTTGGCGCGACCTGTTTTCTTGCTGCGCCCGTTTATGCCAATAAAGTCGATGTTGAGGTGTGGCACACCATGACTTCCATTCACAAATCCGAGTTCGAGAAAATCGCTCGGCGCTTTAATAGTGAACAAAAAGACGTCAATGTTGTGCTCAAGGCTTTTCCTACCCAAGAGGCTCTTCGTGTCGCGGGTGAAAAAGCAGTCGCTGAAAAGCGCAAACCTAATCTCGTTCAGTTGCCTGATAACCGCTCGCCCGAAGTGATTGCGCAACACAAGGACATTATTCCTTTGCATCAGTTGCTCAAGCAATATCCGATGAAGGATGCAAATTGGTTTCTGAGCCAAACGACAGGCTTCATGCGGGACGCCAAGGGTAATCTGATGGCCTTTCCCTATATGGCCGAGATCCCTGTGATGTTCTACAACATTTCCGGATACAACAAGGCAGGTCTGGACGCGAATAAACCAGCCAAAACTTGGCCAGAGTTACAAATTCATTTGTTAGCACTCCGTGACAAAGCCCACTATCAGTGTCCGTTCGCGACGAGCCATCAGGTCACGACGCATCTAGAAAATATGGCACCGATTAACGGTACGCTGTATGTGACACCGAAAAACGGCTTAGACAATATTCGTGGTGCTCAACTCAATTTGTTAGATCCAGTGTTCATGCGTCACCTGTCTATCATGGTCAGTTGGAAGCGCTCCGAACTGTTCATGTACAACAGTAATGGTGCCGAAGCCGATGACATGTTTGCGGATAATCGCTGTGCGGTGATTACAACCACATCGGGTGCATTAGCCAAGATGCAGCAGGCACGTGGTCTGACCTACGGCATTGCACCGATGCCTTTTTATGACCAAGTGGTTCCAAAGCCCGGCGCACCTTATGTGAGCGGTTCTGCACTCTGGGCAACTTCTGGTCACACCAAAGAGCAAGATAAAGCCACCATGGCGTTTCTGTCCTTTTTGGCGCAACCTGTTACTGCCTCAGATTGGTCTCAGCGTACGGGCTTTTTACCCTTGACCGATGCAGCATTCCGCACCGGTGATGCAGCCTTCTATGATCGTATTCCTGGCATTCGACAAGTTGTCGATAGCATGCGCGTTGTCAAGGATGTCAATAGCCGCGGTTTCCGTTTGCGTAACTATCCACGTATCGAGCCCATTCTGAGCCGTGAGTTTGACGCAGCGCTTTCAGGAAAAACGCCACCTGTTGAAGCGCTGACGATCGCTGTTGACCAGGCTAAGGTGCTGTCGCAAGATGCACCTGTTGCCCCCCAACGGCGTAAATGATTTCTAGCAGTTCGGTGTAACCACCATTGCTGAAAAAAGGGACCTTCGGGTCCCTTTTTTTATCGTGTCCTTTCTATCCATTCGTGCCAGACGCAATTGTGAGGCGTTGCGATTCGCGCCAACATGAAGGGCTCTGAATGGATGCGATACGACTATGTAGGCGATACGGCTTGGCGATGCAATGTTAATACTGACGTTCACTTTGTATGGGTGCGGCACGCGCACATCAGGAACCAGTGGCAGCAGTCAGACGCCCTCAGGCCCCGTGGACTTCGCCTGGAAATTATCAGGTGATCGCGTCGTAGCGCCCATACAGGTATTTTCAGATTCTTCACACATCTGGTTGCAGTGGTTACCCAATCAGACCTTACCTGCCATTTTTGCGGTCACAGACGCGGGTGATCAAGTCGTACCTTATGAGCGTGTTGGACCATACGCCAAACTTGACGGTCATTGGACCACGCTGATTTTTCGTGGTGCACAACGACAGGCAAGAGCGCGACGTACTTACGCATCTACGCAAGCATCGGCGCCCATATCGACACCCACATCGACTCACGCTCAGGCAAGCTCAGTGCCGGCCAGTCAGACTTCACCTTCAAGCGCGATTGTGACGCCGATCTCCAGAAACGCACAACCTTTTTATGCCATTACCAGTACGGATAAAAACCTGAGGCAAGCTCTGTCACGATGGTCGGGGCTGAGTGGTTGGAGATTTCAAGCAGAGCATTGGGCCGTTGATGTGGATATCCCACTGACTGCCACAGCTAATTTTTCGGATGATTTTATTGGGTCAGTCAGAGCACTTGTTGAAGCGACCGAGTTGTCCGAGCGACCACTCAAACCGTGTTTTTATGCCAATCAGGTCTTACGCGTTGTGCCGATTAACGAAGTATGCGATCGCACGGCTGTTGAGGGTGCGCACGTATGAATAATTTCAGCACCTATCAAGCAAAATGGTTTGGCGTAATGTTTGCTGTTTTATCCACAGCCACCTTGAGTGGTTGCGCGCTAGAGACGCGTTTGAGGCAGCAAGATGGACGCACACGGCAGACACAAGGGATGATTGATCAAGTACATGGTCAGTTCGAGGCCGCAACGCGTCAAACTCAGGATAAGGCACGTGCACAGAATGTAGCGAAGCCTTGGCTGATGGGGCGCTCCATGCCTCTGGCCAGAGAGGTGACGTTACCCTCTGCATTACGCACCAAAATTGACACAACGCTGATGTATCGACATGGCAAAGCCGATCTTTCCACATTGGCATTGCGTATCACGCAAGCAACAGGTATCCCCGTTCGTATCAAACCGGACGCCCTTCTGCCTTCAGAGCATTTTTTACCCCGCTTGAGTACGGCTGCCGTGTCCGCACCCACCACGACGACGACCGAGGTTGTGATGCCCTCGGGGGCGATGCCATTACCGGAGGTTTTGGATGCGATTGCTCGCCGCTTAAATGTTCAATGGCGTTATCACAATCGAAGTCTTGAGTTCTACCGAACCGAGACCAGGGTATTCGATGTTCGGGCGCTCACGTTGTCAGCGCATGCCGATGCACGATTGGGTCGAACGGCCAATAGTAAAAGTGGTGGGTTTGACAATTCCTCTCGCACTTCTCTCGTGGCCTCAGAACAGCACGTGCTGATGGCCATTAAAGAAAGGCTTGAGCCCTTTCTCACGCGCGCCGCGATCATTGCTGCTCAACCCGGTGCATCAACGTCTATTGTTATTACGGATACGCCTGAGGTTCTGGATGAGGTCGCCCGATATTTAGAGCGAGAAAATAGAATTTTGACGAGACGCGTACGACTCATCTTCGAGGAAATCACACTTGTGACGCATCAGGATGCTGAGTTCGGTCTGGATTGGGATACGCTCTGGGAGCAAGGCAAGATTGCGGTCGCTGTTTCAAGTTCGCTCGCGGGGGCTTCAGTGGCAGGTGCGACGGCAAAGCTTGGTGTGATGCCGACCTCCGCGACACGCAGTCAGGCGATCGTTCGTGCATTGTCCAAATACGGAACAGTGATGCGTCACGTCACGATACCTGTCATGACGTTGAATCGCCGCCCTGTGACACACGCGGTCCGGACAACGTTTTCCTACATCGATCAGGTTAAGTCGACCCAGAGCGCGGATGGGGGACATTCAGCCGCGCGAGGAGCGCTCGGCTCGGTGTCGGTCACTCAAAAGGAAGAGACCGTTGGTGCCTTCTTGACGCTCGTGCCAGATGCTCAAGAAAATGGCCAGGTTCTGCTGTCGGTGGCGTATGACAATACCGTTGCACAGCCGCTCAAATCGGTCGTGGTGGGTGATCCCGGTAGTCGACTGCAGATACAGCAAATTACGATCGATGGTCAGGGGACCGTTCAACAGGTCGCACTCAAAACTGGGCAGCCCATGCTCATCTCGGGTTTTGATTCAAAACAGGACGAGTCAGAACGCGGTCGCCTCACGCCGGATGCACCACTGGCGTTCGGCGGACTTGACCGCGCCAAACATGCACGGACTGCGACATTGATTATGGTGACCGCTCAAGTTGAAGAGGGGTTGTAACAATGAGCGTGCTTAATGTCCAAACAGTTGGCGCAGCGCGTACGCGGATCATGCCACATCCCCTGAATGCTGGTGTTGTATTCGGACTCGACTGGATGCCAATTGTCGGTGGGGATCCGGAGAGCGTCGGCCGACAACGTGCTCGTTCCCTAAGGTCGACTCATTTTCTCGTCATGGGTGAGCCGGGCGCAGTCGTCGGATGCGGTGTACTCGCGCTTGGTCCTGGCCGAGTTCAGTCCAGTCGTGTCGCGCGCTCTCGTCATTTGATTTCTGCTGCTGCCATGTTTGCCTCTGCTCACGCACTAGGCGTAGTGGGTGGGATTTTTCACCTCACTGAGTCCGGATATTGGATGGTGGCCGTTAATGCGGGTCGCGTACTCGCCCAGACTGATAAATGGTTTGTAACGCTTGACGAAGCAAACACAGCACTTGTGTCGCTCAGGACTCGCTTTCCCAATCTTCAGATATTGGCCACTGAGGATCTATTGGAGACGGCATTACCCGATTGGGTCAATGAACCTGTAGGGGAACGTGCTCGACTCAATAAACTTTACGCAGCGGGTAGATGGAGCATGCGAGGCGGACTCAGCGCTCTCATGCTGGGTTGCGGGTATATGTTGTGGGCATACTTGAGTCCTGCTCCAGCTGTACCGACACAGTCAGTCGTAGGTTCTGACACAAAATGGCAGGAAGTCATGGCGCGCTTTGCAAGCTTGCATCCTGTTCATCGACCCGCTCACTTATTTCAGGTTTTAACCGCGTGGCATAAAACGCCTCTGAACCCACATGGTTGGAAGCTCAGCCGGATTCTCTGTGAGTCATCTCATTTAGATTGGCATTGCGCAGCGCTTTATCAACGTCATCGCCGGTTCGCACGCAGCGAGCAACTCGATGCAGTCAAACCAACGGGATGGAGTATTGATTTGATTGATATGGATCAGGCAGTTTTACGTTGGCATATCGTTGGCGCTGCTAATTTGTTTGAGTCCATCTCACCCGCAATCCCTCTCAAAGAGTGGTTGAGTTATCTCCAAGGCGTGACCCCTGTTTTTGAGTCGATACAAATCGGCTCGGGTACTCAAATCGTTTTTCAAGCTCCACTAGATGAGCAAGGTATAGCCATTGAGCGGCCGTCAAATATCAAATCGTTGAAAAGACGATCTATCTCGATCAAGGGGCCCTTGCGTTCGATGTCGGCGCTCAGCGGACTCACGGTTCCGGTGCGCTGGCGAAGCGTTCAACTAGAGGTTGGTCCGACCGGAGGCCACAGCATTAGTAGTAGTGAGTTGATGGTGCATTTGCTAGGAGAAGTATTTGAAATTGCTGAATAACATTGCGACGTACGCAGATCACCGACGATTACATAGGTCCATGCATGCAACGGCCGCATTAGGTGTAATGCTTCTGGTGTTCAGCCTCTTTGCGTTGAGTCTGGCTCACGCACAAGAGCCCTCTGTCGTGGAGGAGTTACTCGAACTCGACACACAGGCGGCATTGCTTGCCGCGAGGCGAAGTGTTGTCGGGCCATTGAGCAGCCCTGGACCTGCAGTAGCGCTCGCGAGCGAAAACTTATTACTTGCGATTTATGGTGTGGGACAGTCATTGACCGCAGAGGTTCTATTAGGTTCAGAGCCTTATGTTTTCAAAAGTCGACGTGCGCAACCCACATCAGGAAGGTCGATGGAATATACGCTTGAGCGTATTCAACCGCCTTGTGTCTATCTCAAGAAAGAGGGTCGCCCTGAGGTCCTTTGCTTAGGTCAGGTGCATCCATGAAGTTTCAGATATTGCGCACCATGCCTGCACAACAACCTGCTGAGATTCGCGCGCACAGCGAGCTCGACAAGCTTGTCCCTGCTTTCGTGAGAACGTTGAGTAAAGAGCTTGACGTGATGAGCTTAACCGCACGGATGTGTCCTGTGCTTTTTGCTGATGGCTCAACGGGTGTGTTCGTATTGGCCCAGTATTTCCATGATGATCAGACTGCCGGCCTGTTATTACTGCTTAAGGAGCGAGGATACCGGGTCAATGCAGACGCACTGCATATTCTCTCCCCAGCATTGTTGATTGCCGTCACGAAGAGTGCACCGACTCCGGTGAGGGTTCTAGCGGGTGCGGTAGAGCCACCGCTTCGTGGTGGTGCGCTGGCGTTGGCGATGAATGCCATTCTGCTTTGGGCCGTCAAACATCGGGCGAGCGACATTCACTTTAACGTTCGGAGCACAGAGAGCGAGTCGGCCGTCATGTTCACGATCGATGGGCGATATGTATGTCCCGATCGTTATGCACGATTGCCAACCGCCACCATGCTTGCGATGCTGGCAGTCACCTGGATGGATGTCGAGGGAGGTAACGGGGCGGTCTTCGATCCGACTGTCGAGCAGCAGGGCCGTGTGACGCGTCAACTGAACGGTCAAAAGCTCACCTTACGCTGGGCGTCTCTCGCGACTGATCAAGGGCCCTCAGTGTGTCTGCGGTTATTGATTTTAGATAATGCCTCTTTGACACCAGAACTTTCATCGCTCGGTTATTTGGAGTCTCAGATCGATGCATTGCGTCGTGCGAGCCTGCAGCAAGGTGGGACGATTGTGCTCGCCGGCACAGTCGGATCGGGTAAATCGACAACCCTGGCCACCTTGATGCGAGAAATTCCTGTCTATCGAAAAGTGATCACGCTCGAAGATCCGGCTGAGTATCTGATCCCGAATGCATTACAAAATACCGTTTCCCGCTCGTTCGACGAACATGCAGTCAACGTCTTTGACGACAAGCTTAAGGCGTTCAAGCGGTCAGCAATGAATGATTTACTCATTGGAGAAATTCGTGATGCTGCAGGTGGACGTGCCTTCTCCGACTTGGCGGGCTCTGGGGTCAGTCTTTATTCAACCGTGCATGCTGGCTCAGCGCTGCTGATTCCAGAGCGACTCGCCTCTAGTTTTATTGGTGTGCCCAGAGACTTACTCGCCACGCCAGGTATTCTTAAACTATTGGTATTTCAGTGTCTATTACCCCTGTTATGTCGGGGGTGTGCACAAACATTTGAACAGGCGGCCGCGGCAAGACCTTGGCGTTGCGCGATGGGTATGGAACGTTCTAACCCTTGGCTTCAGTCTTGGATTGACGCGCTAGAAGAGCACTCTGGCGTGACGCGGGACAAAATGAGATTTCGTGATGAGAAGGGTTGCTCGCGCTGTACGAAAGGTCTGGCTGAGTTACGCGGTACTGCAGGGCGTACAGTTGCCGCTGAGTACATTGAGCCATCGAATGAGCCCGAGTTTCTTGAGTACCTCAAACGAAATGACGGTCTTGCTTTATATCGTTGGTTTGAGCAGCGTGCGCACACGCATGTCTTGGATCCGGATATGTACGGAAAGAGCGCTAAACATTGTGCGTTATTTAAAGTCGCCCAAGGTCAGGTCGATCCTCGTGAAATAGATCGTTTTTTTGGCGTGCTGAGCGTGTCGCAAAGGACTGCTCGTGCTCAGATATGAATCGCTCATTTCAACGCTATGTCGCTTTGTGCGTTCGTGCATATTCACATGTAAGTTATCGCTTGCTACGCAGAGATTTCGCTCTCAGCGTGCTGACTACTATGCCTACTTAGCTGACCTGATCGAAGTCACGGCGGGGACTAAAACGTTGCAAAATGTCTTTCGAGACGATGCAAGGCGCTATGGGCCTAGTCGCGCGAGAGGCGCGCTCTCTCTGGTTTGGCTTGAGCGTTTTCCGCTCGCGGGTGGTGATTTGTTTTCGACTTGGTTTGGGACACTCCCTGTCGAGGACTTGCTCGCGATAAAGTCGGCACAGTATGCCGGTGCGCAAGCCCTGACTCAAACATTGAGGCAACTCGCTGAGGTCGTTCGACTTGTTGATTCTTCGCGAGCGACGATGTTTAGTACGGCCTTTGTTGGACTCGCTGGGTTATTGATGGCATGTGCCTCAGTCCTGTCCATTCCACTTTTTACTGCAAAGCATTTGAGTCAGGTGTTTGCCGCGGTGCCCCCAGAGTATTTTGCAAAGTGGACGCGTGCTTTGTTTGGCACTGCAGATTGGCTTGAGATTGCTTGGCCCTATTTGTTAATCGTTTTGATCGTCTTTGTGATGGCCGTGGGTTGGTCCTTTGCCAATTGGACAGGTTCTTTACGTACGGTCTTAGATCGATGCGGACCGTGGGCGTTTTATCGTCGTATCCAAACAGTCCGGTTTGTCTCATTGCTTGCCGTGACGCTGAGTCCAGGGGGCAGTCAATGTGCGCGATTGCGGGATGCGATTGCGCTGCAAGCGGATGGTGCATCCCCTTGGTTTTCAAATCATCTGTATTTGATGATGGCGCGTCTTGATTTGGGCGCACACACGATTGATGCGCTTGATACGGGGCTGATCGATCCTGAAATATGGTGGTATTTCACCGATCTGCTTGAGACCCTTGGGCTGGATGAGGCTTTGTATCGAACCCGCCAGCGTACCGAACATCACGCCCTTAAACGTATCCATGTGCAGGCTGTTTATTTGCGATGGAGTTTGCTCTTGCTCGCACTCAGCATTGTGTTGGGCATTGCGTTCTGGCACATACAAGTGTTCGAGGAGCTTAGGCAAGCACTGAGTCTGCATTACTCCCGTCAGTAACTTCTAGGACATTGAACCCTCCCATGACGGATTTCCCACTAGACTTTTCACAACGTTTTTATAGGTTGACTATTTATGCTGCTTTCTAAGACTTTGCTTGGCGCTAATCAATATGGTCAAAAACATACTGAAACGCTGGCCCGGCAACGAGGATTCTCACTGATTGAGATCTCCATTGTCACGACCATCATGATGTTGCTGGCGATTGTTGGTATTCCCGCGATCCAAGGATACATTGTTGAGAGTAAGGTGCCACGTGTCGCAGAAGAGATTCAGCGCTTTGTCGCTCGACTCAAGATGACCACACATGGTTTTGGGGCAAGCCCCTATGGCAGCGTTGATACGACTGTTCTCGCTAATTCGTTACGGGGCTCAAGCGTTGTTGCCGTCACGGGTGCAGGCAGTGGCGCGAATGTTGCGCACGGGCTCGGTGGTGCAGGGGTATCGGGTCGTGGCGTGATTCGTGTGGTTCCCCATGCACTGTCCGGTGCTCCGGTGGGTTCTGCCTTTCTACTCACACTTAACGACGTCAATCATGCAGCATGCCCGGGTCTGGCATCGGTCTTGCAACGTATTGCAGAAGTGGTCACGATCTCAGGAGCAGGCGGCCCGATCGTGGTGAAGAACAACCTGCACGAGCCTGCATCTCCTTACAACCCGTTGTTAGCAGATGCGCAATGCCTGACGGGTGATCGTAATGTTTTTGAGTTTGTGATTCGCTGATGCACAGCAAACAACTGGGTTTCACATTGATTGAGATGATCGTGGTGACGGCGCTCACCTCGTTGATTGGGATTTGGGCGGCTTCCGCTTGGGTGCAGCAGTCAGAGGACGCTGCGTCTGCGTCGATGGGGGCATGGTTACTCATGGTCAATAATGCCGTTGATCAGATGCTGGTGCGTCAGTCAGAGGTGCTGATCGGTGGGGCGCTTTCTGTGGCGAGTCAAAAAGATTATGCCGATGTCTGGCACCCCTCGCTCTCTGAGCTCGTCCGTGCGGGACATTTGCCAAAAGGCTTTGCGCAGCGCGCACCACTTCCCTATGAGATCAAGATCAATGTGCTGGAGCCCACGGGTCTATGCCTAACGGTTGGCTGCAAAATCGAGGCGATCACGTCGGTCGTGCCAATCGCCGATCGGTCGAACTCGGCAGATAACATTTCGCGGCTTGGCAAGATACTGGAGAGCATGGAGGGTCGAGCTGCGAGCGTGACGCCGTTGGCACCGCTGCGGATTCGCGGGGGCACACTTGATCTTCCAAACCCACCGATTGCTCAAATGAATGTGCTCCCACAGGGCTCACTTATTCTTCATAGTTTTTATGATGCTACGGCTGAGGCACAGTTTTTGAGGCAAGGGGATCGTAGGGATATTCGTTTGAAGGGGAGCATTCGGGTAGACGGCGATATTTCGTCCGGAGGTGAGATCGTCGCATCCGGACGGCTTTCAACAGCCGCACATTTAAAGATTGGTGCCTCAGCCTCGCCAGGCGCTGCGTGTGACGAATCGGGCTTAGTTGCCCAGTCGAGTTCCGTGGGTCTGGTGGTCTGCCAGGGCGGCAGCTGGCGAAGCGGTCAGCAACAGGTCGGTGGGTCTTACGTGATGAAGGTTGGCGTCTCTTGCGATGCTCGTGACCACTGGAAAATTGTGCAGCGGAATCCGCAAACAGGGGACTGCAGTTGCCCGACAGGGTTCAAGTCGCAGATTATTGCGCTCTGGCGATACCCGTATCACTACTCGGAGGAGGAGTTTCACACCATTCACTGCATCCCTGAGTAACGCCTAGGATTGTTAAGGGGGGCACTTAAGGGGATTGATTCGAATCCTGATAGCTCAAGCCCGTATAATCATTGATCAATCTTGACGATATTCTGTCAATGAGATCCGCTAGATTTTCCTTTCAATTTGACGCCGCACGATGAAAACGACCGAAATCCGCCAGAAATTCTTGCAGTTCTTCCAGTCAAAAGGCCACACCATCGTGCCTTCGTCCTCACTTGTACCTGGCAACGATCCAACGTTGTTATTTACCAACTCGGGGATGGTGCAGTTCAAGGATGTATTTACTGGTAAGGATCATCGCGCTTATACCCGTGCGACCTCTTCGCAGCGTAGCGTGCGCGCAGGAGGCAAGCATAACGATCTGGAAAATGTCGGCTACACAGCCCGGCACCATACGTTTTTTGAGATGCTTGGCAATTTTAGTTTCGGTGATTATTTCAAGCGTGATGCGATTGCTTTTGCTTGGGAAATGTTAACGGGCGTGTATGGGCTCCCTAAGGAAAAGCTTTGGGTGACCGTTTATCAAGAGGACGATGAGGCCTTCGGTATCTGGGAAAAAGAAATTGGCGTTCCACGCGAGAGGATTATTCGTATCGGTGATAACAAGGGGGCCCGTTATGCATCGGACAATTTCTGGCAGATGGCCGATACGGGGCCGTGCGGACCATGCACTGAGATTTTTTTCGATCACGGTCCTGAAATCTGGGGAGGTCCTCCGGGTTCGCCTGAAGAAGACGGCGATCGATACATCGAGATTTGGAATCTCGTGTTTATGCAGTTCGAGCGAGATGCTGCGGGCAACATGACCCCGCTTCCAAAGCCTTGCGTCGACACAGGAATGGGGCTTGAGCGAATCGCTGCCGTCTTGCAGCATGTGCACTCCAATTACGAAATCGACCTGTTTGTGGCCTTGATTGCTGCCGCGGCTCGCGAGACCGGATGTAAAGATCTTGCGAATAACTCTCTGAAGGTGATCGCCGACCATATTCGGGCTTGCTGCTTCTTAGTCGTGGATGGAGTGATTCCGAGTAATGAGGGCAGGGGGTATGTGTTGCGTCGTATCGTGCGCCGCGCCTTGCGTCATGGTTACAAGCTGGGTCAGACTCAGCCGTTTTTCTATCGGATGGTGCCTGATCTTGTTCAGCAAATGGGCGATGCCTACCCAGAGCTCGCTAAGAACGCGAGTCGGGTCGAGCAAGTGCTTCGACAAGAAGAAGAACGCTTTGGCGAGACGCTTGAGCATGGCATGAAAATTCTTGATGCTGCGTTGGCAGCTTTGCCTGCGGCCAAGAAGGATGCCGCTCAGATGCTCGACGGCCACACACTCTTTACGCTCTATGACACCTATGGTTTCCCGCTGGACTTGACCGCGGATATTTGCCGTGAACGCGGGGTGGATGTCGATCAAGCCGGTTTTGATGCCGCCATGGAACGCCAGCGTGATCAGGCACGTGCAGCCGGTAAATTCAAAATGGCTGAAGGCTTGTCTTATGTGGGTGACCAGACGCAGTTCGAAGGTTATGAGCATTTGCAGTTGACGGGCAAGGTCCTAGCGCTCTATGTGGGCGGGACTCAGGTCGAGCGCATTGCCGCCGGCCAAGAGGCCATCGTCGTCTTGGATAGAACACCCTTTTATGCAGAGTCGGGTGGTCAAGCCGGAGACTCTGGAATTTTGACGCACGATGCCTCAGTGTTTCAGGTGCTAGACACGCAAAAAATTCAGCCAGGTGTTTTTGGTCATCATGGTCGTCTTGCCTCTGGTTCACTCGAGGCGGGTGTGACCGTGATGGCAACGGTAGACGCCGAGCAGCGTGCGCGCACCATTCGCAATCACTCCGCGACGCATTTAATGCACAAAGCCCTGCGCGAGGTCTTAGGTGCGCATGTCCAGCAGCGTGGGTCGCTTGTGGATGCTGACAAAACACGCTTTGACTTTGCGCACGATGCGCCCTTGTCTAATGATGAAATTTTGCGCGTTGAGCAGATTGTTAATGCTGAAGTGCTCTCCAATCAGGCTGCTGTGGCACAGGTGATGTCCTATGACGATGCGGTCAAGGGCGGTGCGATGGCGTTGTTCGGTGAAAAATATGGTGACACAGTCCGCGTGTTGGATATTGGCTTTTCGCGTGAACTTTGCGGTGGCACACACGTTGCGCGCACGGGTGACATTGGCTTGTTCAAAGTCGTGTCTGAGGGTGGAGTCGCTGCAGGTGTGCGACGTATTGAGGCGCTAACGGGAGGCAATGCCCTGGCTTGGGTGCAAAATCTTAATGCCACAGTACAGCGTGCGGCGGCAGCCTTAAAAACCCAGCCTGCTGAGTTGCCCGACAGGATCGGTATGCTGCAAGAGCAACTCAAGGCCGTGGAAAAGGACCTTGAGCAAGCGCGTGCCAAGCTGGCTTCGAGTGCGGGCCACGCCTTGACGGAACAAGCCGTGGAAATGCCTGCTGGGTTTAAGCTGTTGGTGACTGAAGTCAAAGGTGTGGACCCCAAGGATTTGCGTGCCATGGCCGATCAGATCAAAGACCGCCTCAAATCCGCTGTTGTGCTGCTTGCAACGTCCTCAGCCGACGGCAAAATCAGTGTGGTCGGTGGTGTGACTGCCGATATCAGCAACAAAATCAAGGCAGGTGACTTGGTGGGTTTTGTTGCAGCGCAGATTGGTGGCAAAGGGGGGGGCAGGCCGGATATGGCGATGGGTGGCGGCACGGATCTCGCAACGCTTCCGAGCGCATTGGCCAGCGTACGTGGTTGGGTTGAGTCAAAATGACCACAATGACGGGTGGGGAGGTGACGCCCCCTGAGTATCAACAGACGGTGGATGCCACGGGACTTGCTTGTCCCTTGCCGATTTTGCGCGCTAAAAAAGCCTTGGCAACACTCTCCAGTGGAGATGTTTTGCGTGTCATGACGACAGATCGTGGTGCCGTCAGGGATTTTCAGGCTTTTTGTCGACAAACAGGCAATGAGTTGCTTTTACAAATCGACGAGACGGCCCATGTGACACATTATTTAAAGCGCCGTTTAAAATAAACGGCGAAGCGGTCTGCTTTGGTGCTATACTCGCAGGCTTTACTGAACATTTTCAAGGGATTACGTATGGTGGTGATTCGCCTGGCCCGTGGCGGCTCCAAGAAACGTCCTTTTTACAACCTCGTTGCGACCGATTCCCGTGATCGCCGTGACGGTCGTTTCATTGAGCGCGTTGGTTTTTATAACCCAGTTGCAAATGCAAATGAAGAGCGTCTTCGTATTGCACTTGACCGCGTCCAGCATTGGACCGGAGTGGGCGCACAGTTGTCTCCAGCGGTTGCTCGTCTGGTTAAAGACTTCTCTGCAAAAGTCGCAACAGCGGCTTAAGTTCATTGCCTTGCGCTGCGGCCTGATTGTTCCCGCTCTCTAGCCATGGCTGATGCTGGCGCTGAACGCGCGCCCGAAGATCTAGTTGAACTGGGTCGGATTGTGTCAGCCTATGGTGTGCGGGGTTGGGTCAAGGTTCAGCCGCATTCCACACAGGGGCTTGTCTTACGTGCCGCCCCTGTTTGGTGGTTATCTTCTCCCGGAACTCCAGCTTCCATTGCGAGCGCCAGCCCTGTTGGTGCCGCTGGCAAATTGATTCCCTATCCGGTTAAACAATCTAGGCCGCAAGGCTCTACGGTTGTGGCTGACCTCGAAGGCATTGCAGACCGCGATATTGCTGAAGCAATGCGCGGTTATTCCGTTCACGTATCTCGACAATATTTCCCAAAGGCGCAGGCCGATGAGTTTTATTGGGTCGACTTGGTGGGCTGTTATGTCTTTTCAGATGGCCAGTTGGTGGGAGTCGTCGATGAAGTCGTTGACAACGGTGCACATGCTATTTTGCGCATGCATCGTTTGCAACTTGACGGCGATCAGACACCGAGCGATACCCATATTCCGCAAGTGATTCTGGATCCAAAGGGACGTCCTCAGGAGGTCCTTGTGCCTTTCGTGGCGGCCCATGTTCAGCATGTGGATATTCAGACGCGTCGCATCGAAACTGATTGGCCGCTTGACTTGTAGTTCGGCATGATGCGAATCGACATCATCACATTATTTCCTGATATGTTTAGCGTGGTGCGCGACGCTGGCGTGACGGGTCGCGCACATGCACAGGGACTCTGGTTCCTGCATGCCTGGAATCCTCGTGAGTTTACGCACGATGTTCATCGGACTGTGGACGATAGACCTTATGGTGGAGGTCCAGGGATGGTCATGATGGCTGAGCCTTTGAGGCAGGCTGTGTCTGCCATTCAGTCGGCTCGCGCCCAAGAGACAGGTGTGGTCGACAGCATCACCAACAGTGTTCCAATCAATAAGCCGCGTGTCATTTTGCTCTCTCCCGCTGGCAAGCGATTTGCCCAGTCGGACGCAGCTTCGCTCGCGGCATCTGACGGCGCTATTTTCGTTTGTGGTCGCTATGAGGGCATTGATCAGCGATTTATCGACGAGTGTGTTGATGAGCAATGGTCTTTAGGTGATTTTGTTTTGTCGGGTGGTGAGATTGCAGCACTAGCCATGATTGATTCGGCTGTTCGACTGATTCCAGGCGCACTGAATCACGGTGACTCTTGTTTGCAAGATTCATTTCAGGATGCGATTTCTGGTCTTCTGGATAGCCCACACTACACACGTCCAGAGAGTCTGGACGGACAGTGTGTGCCAGAGGTGCTTCTCTCTGGGAATCATGCGCACATTGCACGTTGGCGTCGCGAGCAATCTCTTGCTCTGACGGCTAGGCAGCGCCCTGACTTGCTTCAGCAAGCGCGAGATAAAGGCTTGCTCACCAAGGCGGATGAGAAGTTTCTGGCGAGCTTGACCCACTGACTTGAATCACTAATTCCTGCGCAATGGACCTAGTCAAAAAAGTAGACATTTAAAGTCTCTGAAGTATGCTTTTACTTTAGGAAACGAACATGTCAAATTACATCAGTCCCCAAAAGAAGCAAGAATGCATTGACTACGCCCTGGCT
>Ga0105050_10000505_pt1 | contig 60560 bp, 55 predicted proteins | sample FRY01_FD_78088 | JGI IMG/M metagenome (GOLD analysis project Ga0105050, IMG submission 78088) | Freshwater microbial communities from Lake Fryxell liftoff mats and glacier meltwater in Antarctica - FRY-01 | ecosystem: Environmental > Aquatic > Freshwater > Ice > Glacier meltwater ...
AGGGCGCATCTGCTTTATCGACAGCTGGAAACGGTAGGCGGTATCTACCAGAGTGACGAAACGAATCCACTCACGCTTGCCCTGATCGGCAACCGGGAGGGCGAGACGGTGACTACCTCGTTCTACACTTTGGAACCCATGTACGCGGCTATGCGGAGACGTTTTCCAACCGAGCCAGAAAACGAAGAGAGCGCCGCGCTGGCCATCATCGGCATCCTTGCAAGGGAGTCAGACGGCGCTGCACAGGCATCGGTCGGTGCATTCCTGGCAGCCCGCAAGCGCACGGAAGATGCGATTGGCTGGCTGCGAGCTGCATCACGCGACGGCAACATTGTCGCCAACATGCTGCTGGCAGGCATCTTCCGCGACCAGATTCGGGATGCTGAAAACGATGAAGCCCGCGAAGGATACAAGACTGAGATTCTCGACAACTACATGCACGCCATCGCCCTGGGATCCACGGATGCGATGTACGCACTGGCCGTGCTTTATCTCAACGAACAATTTGGTAAGGACAACGTGGCCGCCGGTGTACCACTGCTGGAAAGAGCCGCAGCGCTTGAGCACAGCGATTCAATGACGTACCTCGGCCACCTCTACACACAAGGGGATCACGTCAAGGCGGATCAGTCCCTGGCCGTGGAGAATTTTGTCAAGGCTGGCGCACTCGGCAATCCACGCGCCAGTTATGCCTACGCCCGCTTGCTCATCAGCGACACCAACAAGATCGAACCGGATAAACGGATCTTCGAGTGGCTGGAAACCCTGGCCGGCGCTGATGACACGGAAGCCATGGTTCATCTGGGCAATCTCAATGCGCGAGGCATCGGCACCCGGGTCAATCCCGGGCGCGCTCTGCGCTGGTACAAAGCCGCCATCAAGGCCAATCCTGATGATGCAAATGTCGTCAACGAAATCGCCTGGACGGTTACCGTCACCGACATCAAAGGACTTAATCAACCAAAGTACGCCAGGACGGTCATGGACGCGCTGATGGAAAAGGATGAGGAAGCACGACAACGTCCCGAGTACCTGGATACCTGGGCGGCTATTCATGCTGCCAATGGTGAATTTGACCAGGCGGTAGCCCTGCAGCAGGAAGCACTGACTCGAGCCAAGACTGAAAAGCGGGATGACGTGCTGGAGATCCTCGACAAACATCTCAAAACGTTCCAGGCCGGTGAGGTCATCATCGAGCGTGCCCCTTAACACTTCCGTGCTGGCCCACTGGCTGGCTCAGCAACGCCCTGCTATCGACGTACGCTCACCGGGCGAATTCGCTGCAGGCCACCTCCCCGACGCGGTCAACCTGCCCATTCTCGACGATGACGAACGGGCCCAGGTCGGTACAGCCTATCGGCTGGAAGGCCCGCCTGCGGCCCATGCGCTAGGCCTCCGGCTGGTGTCGGGGAATGTGCGGGATACACGTTTAGCCAACTGGATTGCGTTTCTGCAGGTCAATCCGGACGCTTACCTGTACTGCTCGCGAGGTGGAGCGAGGTCGCGCATCGCGGCGCAATGGCTAACAAGTAGAGGATTCACGCCCATACGCGTTGAAGGTGGCTACAAAGCCCTGCGCCAGTTCTGTCTGCAATCCCTCGAGGTGACCCCGGAGTCCACCGGTGACTGGTGGCTGTTGGGAGGCCGCACCGGCAGTGGCAAAACTGCGCTGCTGCATGAACTCGAACCCTGTATTGATCTGGAAGCCCTCGCCGAACATCGTGGTTCCGCATTTGGCGCAAGACAAAAGCCCCAACCGGCGCTGACCACGTTTGAAAACCGCGTGGCCTGTGCATTGCTCGCACGCCAGGGCATGCCGCTCGTATTCGAGGACGAAAGTCGCACCATCGGCCGAGTGGGCATCCCGGAAGCTGTCCACCGCGCCATGCAGCGCGCGCCAGTGGTGCTGCTGGAAACAGATCTTGTGTCGCGCCTTGTTTCGATCCAGCAGGAATACGTCGACATTCCGCTTCAAACTTCAGAACCGGAAGTCGTGGAACGTCGATTTCAGAGCGCGCTGGCCCGCATCCGTCGACGCCTGGGCGGGGTCCGCTACAGGGAGCTGACCACCGAGATTCACGACGCTTTCAGCTCCGGCGAACACCATCGATGGATCGAAAGACTGTTGACTTGGTATTACGACCCGATGTACGACTATCAACTGGAGCAGAAGCAAACGCGCATCCGGTTCGCCGGTCCGGCGGCAGCCGTAAAGTCATTTCTGGAAGCACAGCGCCGGTTTCCTTCTTCCAGCAGAGAAAACCCAAAGCAATAGCCCAACCGGGCGCTGGTCGGCGATGTCGACCTCAACTCAAGGAGTTTACGATGCAGATTTCAGGCAGCAAGGGCATGTTTGTCGGCGGCGCATCAGGTATGTGCCGGGCAACTGCCGAAATGTTTGCCGCGAAGGGTGGCAAGGTTGCCATCCTCGACCTGGAAAAATCAGACGGCGCAAATGTGGCGAAAGCCCTTGGCGGCACTTTCCACACCTGCAACGTCATGGACTACGCGGGCATGGCAACGGTGATGGGCGAAGCGGTCGCCGCACTCGGTGGACTGCACTTCGTCGTCAACACGGCTGGTGGTGGTTCAGCCATCCGCACCGTTTCCAAAGATGGCACCAAACATCCCCTCGATGTTTTTCAGAGAGTCATCGACCTGAACCTTATCGCCTCTTTCAACATCAATCGCATCGGCGCCGAGATCATGGCGAAAAACGAACCCAATGCCGAGGGCGAGCGTGGTGTGATGATCAATACGGCCTCGATCGCGGCATTTGAAGGCCAGATCGGACAAGTTGCCTACACCGCAGCCAAAGGCGGTATCGCAGCCATGACACTGACCATGGCGCGCGATCTTGGTGGGGTCGGAGTTCGCATCATGACGATTGCCCCAAGCCTCTTTGATACCGGCTTGACCAAAGGCATTCCCGAAGCGGGTGCCATTCAGATGACAAAAGATGCCGCGTTCCCACGCCGCATGGGCAAACCCCCGGAATTTGCGGTCATGGCCATCGCCATATTCGAATGCGCGATGATGAATGGTTCGACCATTCGTGTGGACGGTGGACAGCGCTTCGCGCCGCGTTAGTCGTCTGATGGGGAAACCGGGGGCTAGAGCCTGTCGGAACCGGGTCTGCGTGGCAGCGCCCCGACAGGCTGTTGCGCAGACTCCTGATGCACTTGATGGTCAGTCCCGGTGATGCTGACCGTGAGTATGCGGGTGATGATCATGCCCATGTTCGCGGTCCGCAAAGTGGTCGAATTGATGCGCGAGTTCACCGCGGCTGGCCACCCCTTTGCTGTCCAGCAGATCCGCCAACGCATGCAGGAAGTGTTCGTAATAGGCGTATGGCTGGTCAGGTCTGACCGTCACATCCTTCAACTCATGAATGAGCGCCGCCTGAAACTCTGACCACGCAAAAACCCCGCTTTCGGCTAACACGTTGGCCAACGCAAAAACTCGCCCCTGCCAGGGTGCCTCGAAATCCAGCTCGCCATTGCGCAGTGGCGGCGCTGCTGCTGCATCGAGTTCGTGAAAGCTCACGCGATTTCCTCAACACCGATCAGCGAATTACGAGTGATCGCCGCCATGCAGGCGCTCTCGTCGGCATCGCGCAGCCGTTCGGGTCGTTGTGGCAGTACCATGTAACGCACTTCGGCGCTGGAATCCCAGACTCTGATGAGACGCTCAGGCGCAATCTCGGTGCCAAATTCCTTCAATACGTTGCGCGGTTCGCGAACTACCCGGGAACGATAAGCTGGATCCTTGTACCATTTTGGCGGCAAGCCCAGCACGGCCCATGGATAGCAGGAACACAGCGTACAGACGACGACGTTGTGTACGGAACCGGTATTTTCGACCACCACCAGCTTGTCGATCTGACCGCCGACGAATTTGTATGGTGCTATCGCCTGGGCAGCATCGGCGAGCAATGCGGCTTTGAACTCCGGATCGTGCCAGGCACGCGCAACCACACGGGCGCCATTCATGGGGCCAACCCGCTCATTGAACAGTTCGAGCAGATCATCGATGGCCGACGACGTCACCAGCCCCTTTTTTATCAGCAACGCTTCCAGTGCCTCGGCCCGAATAGCAGCTTCATCATGATCATGCATGGGTTGCCTCCTCGGGAGACAAATAGGATTCAAAGAGGTCGATGCATAACTCGGCATGGCTGTCAGCAGGTTCGTCCCACAGCGAGTCGCCGGTGAATGCAACCGTATAGAGGTGTTCGGGATTCTCCCCAAGTCCGTGCGCGTTGGTGTCCGGAAACACCCAGGATTGATGCCTTGCGGTGATCATTCCGGTACGGCCTCGTACATACGCCGGCAAGCGGGTATGTCCGGGCTTCCCATTCAAACAGGTAATCACTCGCTCACCAACCACGTAACGAGGGGGCGATGAAATAACCCGTTCGGAACCAGGTCCACCACGCGAATAGTCAACATGGTCCGGATGACCAGATGGCTGTGCTCCGATCAGCGCATCTCTGGCCAGACCAAGCCTGTGAGCCTGCTCATCGATCTGCTGCGTCGTCAATACACCGCTTTCCACCAGCAGATTTTCCAGTCCACCGGTCCATCGACCGAAGTAACCGTGCTGGAGATAAGCCGCTGGCGCGATTCGTTCGATGGCATGTCTGAACTGATCGAGATTGCCGATCAGGCCGGCCTGGAACGCACAATTCACCAGCGCAAACAGGCGTCCCTCCCAGATTTCACTGAAGCTGGTATCCGCCTCGACTTCAACCTTGCCAAAACCCTGCTTGCCGCCCATATCGTGAATACCGTCCATCCTGGCGCTCAGTAGGTTTCGGACAACATGGGGATCGGGTCGGCATCATTGGTCAGCAGGCGGTAGTCATGCCGGCCAGCCACCACGTCGCACACGCTACCATCCGGCAGGACAACCATGGCTGTACACCCGCAGGGTACCTGCACATGCAGGTTGAATACACCATCCAGCAACGACCAGCGAATGAGATAACGACCGTGCATGGAGTTGAATTCGAACTCCAGCGCATTCAACGGCGAACCTTCAGGAAACAGTTCTCCGAAGGGGACACAGGGACGTATGACGACGCGGCGATATGCATCGCCCCCGTCTGCCACAGACTGCAGTCCGGCAGCATGTCTGTAGAGCCAGCCAATGGGTGCTGCACTGGCGAGGGAAACCGGCGGCTCGTCGAGGTTGCGGCCATCGATCAAAGGTGCAAGCCAGGCAGGAGCAGCGGTCTGCAGCATCAACGCGTAGGCAAGGTCAGGCCGACCCTGTTCGGTCAGGACGCTGAGCATCTTGTCCACCAGCAAAGGGTGCACTGGTGATTGAAATCCGGAATCCAGAACCATCTGTGCAAAGCGGTTGAACGCCGAAGGTATCTCTTCGTCATCCAGCAGGGACTCGGCGAGCGCCAATGCGTAGGCGTTGGCGGAATCGGTCACCAGCAGTCCGCCCTGCGTGATGTAACGCTGTCGGAACGCGCTGCGAATTCGATCGGCAAGGTTACGAAAAGAATCCGCTTCACCATCAAGCGAAAGCCAATTTGCAATACGCATCGCCATCCGCGCTGCCGAACTGAACATTGCTGTACCGACCACGTCTGCATCCATGTTGCTGAGCTGCCACACGGCACCATCGACGGGGCGGATCAGATTGGGGTGCAGGGCTTCGAGCGTGAACAACAAACGACGTACGTATGGAAACACGCGTTCAAGTGCCTGTCGATCCCCGTAGTGGACATACAGGGTCTGCGCGATGTACAGCGCCATCTCACTGAGCCGCCGGGGATCTCCGCCGGTTGGTGAGAGAAGGCTCTCGGCGCTACCAATGCCTGCGACAAGTCTGCGGGCATGGCGTAGCGGTGGAACCGTTTCCGGTAGTCCTGCCGGGTTGCACTCCTCGGACAACATTTCTTCAAGCCAGCCTCGTAACCAAACACTCAGATCAAACTGCATGGCCAGCGTATCGAGTACGGGATAGAGCGAAAGGTAGTCACCCACGCGGCTGCCGGCAGCAAATCCGGACCAGGAAACCTCCTGCAGCAGATCAAGATTGCGACAAAGACACAGCGTATGGAATCGCTCCAGGAGCGGATGCTCTGCGTGCAAGCGAATGTTCTGCTGCAACAGCTGTCGTACCGGCACTGCCTCGGCCTTGAGCAGACCGTCCGCAGCAAGATCGCCCGACAGTTCAACCACACGGAAGTGGTGGCGGACAAACGGCGGCAGAAACGCTTCGCTTTGGCCGTCACCGCTGAGTGTGTAGTCGTCCTGACACTCGGTCGAAAAGACCGGCGGGCCCGACAAATCCGTCGATGCGGCAGTCGATGCAGCATAGCGCAACCTGATATGCGTGCCGGACAATCCCTGCAGCGACACCTGGAGACGACCCAGCACCGCCTCGGGAAAGGTGATCCACCATCGTCGTTCACCCGGCCGCAACGCGCTCTTTCGTTGCACCGTGCCGAGTATTCGCTGGTCCATCGGGCGGACACCGTCCTGGGCCCACGGTACGAGCATGGCATCGGTTGGCGAGAGTGTTTCTACGGGCAGCCACTGACGTTTTTGTCGCAGATAGTCGGGGTGATTGCCAAACGCACGCCCATCGATGCTGGCACCCTTGCTGATATCGGCACGCATCAACGGTGAGACTCGCCACTCCCATTCGGAATCCGACGCAATCCGTATCGGTTGCGGGTCAGCCGATTCAATCTCGAGCTGGGCAAGCAGTTGTGGTCTTGAACCAAAGTGCTCGCGTGTGTCGCCGTCCGCAAAACCGGCATGCCAGCCATCAGCAAGCAGTACCGTCAGTGAGTTGGCGCCCGGTCTGACCAGTCCGTCGACACATAGCGACCGGTACTGGATACGCTTTCGATAGTTTGTGTATCCCGAAGGGACTTCCGAGACGTCCAGTTCTGTTTCATTGATCCAAATTCGGCAGGCACCCAGTACCGCGATGTAGAGACGCGCCTTCGGACCCGCCTGCGCAACACGAAAGCGCCGACGCAACAAGGGTACCGGTGTGCCCCAGGTACGGGTGCCATGCACAGGTACTGCGATCCAGTCAGCTCGCCAGTCCCGAGCGTCAAGCGCAAATTCGAAGTGGGCTGTTGCACTCCACCGGCTTGCCAACCCGTCGCTGTCAAAGGTACGCACGCGCCAACAGACACGGGACTGCGCACTCACTCCCCGACCACCATACAGGACCGCCAGGTTGTCCGAACCTTCCACTACCCCGCTATCCCACAGATCAGGCAGCGCTACCAACAATTGTTCGTTCGAAGCCGCCTGCACCTGCCATGCGGTCTGCAGTTCGGCGGGCCTGGTATCGCCCGAGCACCAGGAAAGATGCGGAACTGCCAATGGCAAACCGACGGGGTTGGTCAGAAACTCCGCGCGCAATCTCGTAGGTGCAGTGGTCATATCAGTCGGTCTGTCACCTGGCCAGAACGGCGCATTCCAAGAAATTCATCAATATGCGCCACCACCGTTTCCAGCTGATCGTGGTGCAGCCAGTGGCCGGCACCATCCACATCGAGCATCCGGGCGTCGGGGAAATGCCTGATCGTTGAATCCTGACCGATCCGGTGCGGAAAACCCTGCCTGGCATTGAGGATGAGCGTCGGACGGGCAACGGATTTCCACAGGGCGACCGTGTCTGCTTCAGGCATTGGGTACAGTGACGGGCTGTGGGTGTAGTTGTCAAACTTCCAGCTGTACGAACCATCTTCATTCTGATGACTGCCATGCACGGTCAAGTGGCGCGCGATGATGGCATCAAGATTCGGATTCACCTGCTGCATGCGCTCACAGGCTGCTTCCAGTGACGGATAACGACGCGGTACGCGATCAGCTAGTTTCAGCATCTGCTGTTCCCACGTACGAAATTTCCCCGGCGACGACATGCCTTCATACCAGCCCGGCCAGAGTCCAATGCCTTCAAGCAGTACCAGCTTCGAGACCATTCCCGGCCAGGCTCCGGCCAGCTGTGCGGCGACGGTTGCACCCATCGAGTGCGCCACCAGCACACAACCATGCAGCCGTCGTTGTTCAATCAGCCGAACCAGGTCGTAGACATAGTCGGAGTGTCGATAGGCAGAGCCTCGATTCCAGTCCGAGTCGCCGTGACCACGCAGATCTGGAACCACCACGTGATGGGTGTCGAGAAAACGGCTGGCCAGGAAATCCCAGGTGTGGCAGTGGTCCTGCACACCGTGGACCAGCAACATGGGTGGTGCGGTGCCATTACCCCAATCAAGATAGTGCAGCCGCAATCGCTGGGAGAAATGGTAGTGGGAACTGGCCCTCGGTTCGTTCATGCGTGCATCCCTGACTCGTCCCGACTTCGCGACAACTGTTGCATCGGTATTACGAGCTTCCTTTCCTGACAAAACCATACAGGGGATCTGCCAATTCGCTGCGCAGCCAGTCGAGCAGCAATTGAGCCCGCAGCGCTCGTCTCATCTCCGGCCGCGACAGTAACCAGAAAGGCTGAGCGAGATGTGTATGCGAGGACGGAATCTCCAGCAATCCCGAGGCATCCCCTGCCATCCAGCGCGGCAGCATGCCCACACCAAGCCCCGCGCGCAACGCCGCCAGCTGCTGCAGAACTGAAGTGCTGCGCAGTTTCACGGCAAACTCACTGAATCCATCCTCCCGAAGTGACTGGTCAACACCATCGCCGAGATCAGGATCAACCAGGCTCAGCCAACCGACCGCTCCGTCGAGGGGATGCAGCAACACTTCCTGTGCGACATCAGCGCACGCATAGACACCCAGCTGTGGCCGACCCAGCAATCGCGCGATGAGGTCAGCATCAGGTGACTGCGTCCCGCGGATCATGATGTCGATCTGCCTGGTTGTTGCGGGTTCGAGCGGGTTGACGATGTCTATTTCAATCAATGGATGCTGTGCTCTGAACTGCTCGAGTCGAGGCAGCAGAACGATATGCAGTGACTTTGGCAACAGCAGGCTGAGCAAACCGGCGTCAGCTTTTTCTCCGGCTTGCAGTTCATTTTCGATCGAGATTATCTCGCGACTGATTCTGTCGATTCGATCCGCGAGTTCCTGACCCTGCCGCGTAATAACCAGTCCGTGTGTAGTTCGACTGAACAGGGAGATGCCCAGCCTTCGTTCCAGATGTTCTAGCCGCCGGGTTACGGTGGAAGGATTCACCTCAAGTTGAGTGGCCGCTGCACGAACAGAGCCGGCATGCACAATCGCAGCGAAGTGCCGGTAATCATCCCAATCGGCATTCATGGTGAGGTGTCCAGGCCCAGCTTTAAGAGAACCACGAGGAGCTTACCCGTTCGAAAGGCTGTTGCGAATTCGCAACAGCCTGTTGCGTTACTAAGGGTTGCATTGAGTGTTACTCAAGGTAACATGTCTCTCATTGAAGAGGTCTGGAACGGTAACAAAACAAAGAGGTTCTCCCAGTTCACCGTACCAGAATCCAGCAACCAGCCAGTCCGAACAGCAGTCCAGGCAGGCAGAAAAAGAGATAGTGGTTGCGACAGTTTAGAGGGATACCCGGCTTCCCCTCCCCCTCCTCCCCTGCGGGTATCCCTCTCATTCAAAGCGGTTCGAGGCGAGTCCATCGCCTCAACCCTTCTTCTGTTTCCCGATCCAGAGTTCACCGTTGGTAACCCAGACGACAAACGGTGTGGTCACAGAACAACCGACTCCGCTTGCACACTGCCCCGAGATCAGATCAAACCGATACCCGTGCCAGGGACACACAAGGATGTTTTCAGTCACCTTGCCAGCTATCAGCGGCGCGCCCTGATGTGGACAACGCGCGACATGCAGGACGAGTGAACCCATGAACACATTGATGACCACATCACGCCCGGCAAAACGGACAGCGAGTGGCAAGACAAGCATTGCCATTCGACCCAGACAAACCGGCTCAGGGTCATCCTGCACCGGCACAACTCTGGAATCGAGCAACTCCTGGCGAGCACGCATCATGGTGGTATCTTCGTCGTAGAGAGTTTCATACGTGCGCGCGTAGGCCTGCCCCACCCGATCGCGCAATTCAGGCGCAACCCCGGGCACGTGAAAATCAACGACGATCTCGATCTCACCGAGCCCACGTTCCAGGACATACGTCCAGATTTCGGCGCCGGCGAATTCACCGACAAGGGTTCGCGTAATCCAGCGCCGCTGCGTCGTATCCAGACACAATTCAAGCAGGGATTCCCTGCCTTTTGCATCGAGAACCCGTGCCCGCCAACCCCACGGACCTGCATCTTCACATTCAATACCCGTAAATGAGGAGGCGTGCAGAAAAGGCAGGTGCGCCCAGTCCAGCGCATTTTCAAACATTCGCGCAAGGCTGACCGGCAATACCCGTTGATAGGTACCGACATGGTCGACGCGTGAGCTGGCCGCTGCGGGCACAAACTTGTGTTCAGGCATCTATTCTCCGCTGCACTCGTACACCAACCATCACTCGAAGAAATTGCTTCGACGCGTTGTCAGCCACTCACTCGCTCGATCGAAAAAGCGAACTTCTGGCCATCAAAATTCTCCTCGAAGCCTGAAGCGGTGTTGTCCAGCAGTGCCGCCAGGGTCAGCGTTTCGCCGCAGATATACGCCTGGTGCTCGATGAATGCCTGCAGCAAAGGAGCATCCCCACGAAAGCGGAGTCGAATTCGATCCGAGACACGCAATCCGCTGTCTTTTCGTGCCCGCTGAATACTGCGCACAATCTCCCTCGCCTGACCGCCTCTGATCAGTGACTCGTTGAGTTCGCACTCAAGATCGATCGCAATGGTCGCATCCGAGATGATATTGGCGCCCGGCCGCGGCTTATGCTGCACGTCGATCTCTGCGAGCGTAAATTCCTCACCTTCAACGGTGAGCCTTCCGTCCCGCCTCAATTGGGCAATCGCCGGTGCGGGCAATGCGTTGATGGACAGTTGAAACTGCTTCATGCGCTTGCCCAGTCGTTTGCCAAGCAGCGGGAAATTCGGCTTGGCTACCAATTCGATGTAGGCACTTTCGTCCGCGTCGAACACCACCTGCTGTACATTCAATTCGCGTTGAACGTAGGCCATGAGTGCATCGATCTGGCTCAGGCGCTGCCCCGCCTCACCGATGATGGTGAGGCGCGACAGTGGTGTGCGCAGATTGATCTTCTCCGCCTCACGCTTCTGTCGGCCAAGCAGAATCACTCGCTGCATCAATCCAACAGCCTGCTCAAGTTCTGACTTGCGCAGTTCCGGATTGGCGTCAGGAAACGCGCACAGATGGACGGAGGCCGGCGCTGCTCCGCCCGCTGACATCCTGGTCAGTTCGAGATAAAGATGTTCAGCAAGGAAGGGAGCAAACGGAGCCATGATCCGACTCAACTCACCCAGTACGGTAGACAACGTCGCGTAGGCCGCATGTTTGTCAGCGGATTGCCCTTCTTCCCAGAATCTTGGTCTATTCAGGCGGATATACCAGTTGGTCAGGTCGTCGATGAAGTCGAGGAGCTGCGGAACCACGGCATACAGGCGATACGCTTCCATCTCCTGCGCGATGGCAGCCTTGAGTGTCTGCAATCGGGACACTATCCATTGATCGAGAATATTCGCACTGTGTGCAGTATCTTGTGATGGAGTCCAGTGATCGATCTGTGCGTAGGTACGCAAAAACGAATAGGCGTTGTACCAGGGCAGCAGCACTCGACGCACCATGTCGCGCACGCCACCATCAACAAAACGCTGTTCTTCCGCACGCACCAGCCCTGAGGTGATCAGATACAGCCGAAGTGCGTCTGCACCATACTCTTCCATGAGTTCGTCGGGCGGTGTGTAGTTGCGCAGCCGCTTCGACATCTTCTTGCCGTCCGCAGCAAGCACCATGCCATTGACAATGACGTTGCGGAACGCCGGTTTGTCATACAGCGCTGCGGCAAGCACGGTCAGCGTATAGAACCAGCCACGTGTCTGGTCGAGCCCCTCGGCGATGAACTCGGCTGGAAATCCAGCCTCGAACAGCTCGCGATTCTCAAACGGGAAATGCAGTTGTGCGTAGGGCATCGAGCCGGACTCGAACCAGCAATCCAGCACCTCAGGCACTCGCCTGTACACACCGGCCTCACCCGGTTGTGTGAACGTCACGGGATCTACATGTTCACGATGCAGATCATTGACTCGAACGCCAGAGAGCGCTTCGAGTTCATCAAGCGAGCCAATGCAGACCTGACTGCCGGTGGTATCGTTGATCCAGATCGGAATCGGCGTACCCCAGACACGATTGCGCGAAATGGCCCAGTCAACGGCATTTTGCAGCCAGTTGCCAAAGCGGCCCTCCTGCAGATGCTCTGGCACCCAGCGAATCTGCGCATTGGCCGCCAGCAATCGATCTCGCATCGAACTGACCCGCACATACCAGGACGGGATGGCCCGATAGATCAGCGGAGTATCGGACCGATAGCAGAACGGATAACTGTGTGTGATCGTATCGTGCCGGTACAGGGCCCCTGACGCCTTCAGTGCGCGAATGATCTCCGGGTCCGCTGCCTTGACATGCAGACCTGCATAATCCGGCACTTCGTCCGTGAACTTGCCTTCGAGTGTGACCGGACAGACAAACGCTTCAATGCCGGCCAGCTTCAGAACACGATTGTCGTCCTCACCAAATGCCGGGGCCTGGTGCACCAGTCCCGTACCACTATCGGTCGTGACGTAATCATCGGTAAGCACAACAAAGGCACCACGCTCGCGCTCACTGTCAAACCATGGAAAAACCGGCTCATAACGACGACCGAGCAGATCGCGACCCAGGCAGGCTCTCTCAACGGTGAGCCCCGGATACGCAGGCAATCGTTCGCTGGCAATATAGAAGTGCACCTCGCGAGCCGCATCAAAAACCCGCGAATATTCGATGTCCGCCCCGACACAGATGGCCAGGTTCGAAGGGAGTGTCCATGGCGTCGTCGTCCACACCGCGAGACTGGCATCTTCATCCAGCAGCGGAAACAGCACGGTAATGGCTGGATCCTGCACATCCATGTAGTTGGAGGTCGCTTCGAAATTGGACAGCGGTGTGGCGAGTGCCGTTGAGATCGGCATCACCTTCACACCCTGATAGATGAATTGCCTGTCCCATAGCTGTTTGACCACCCACCACACCGATTCCATGTACCAGGGGTCCATGGTCTTGTAATCGTTGTCAAAGTCCACCCATCGACCCAGGCGAGTGATCGTGCTCCGCCACTGGCTGACATAACGCTGCACGATGGCACGACACTGGTCGTTGTAGCCGGCAATGCCCAGCTCTTCGACAGCTTGCTGTGCCGACATATTGAGTTTCTTGTCGATCTCATGTTCGATCGGCAGACCATGACAGTCCCACCCAAAACGGCGCATGACGTGATGACCGCGCATCGTCCAGTAGCGAGGGACAATATCCTTGATGGTACTGGCTACGATATGCCCGTGGTGCGGCAGGCCCGTCGCAAACGGCGGGCCGTCATAAAAAATGTAGGGCTTGCCGTTTTTGGTCTGTTCCAGCGATTGCTCAAAAATCCCGTCTTTTTCCCAGAAGTCGAGCACGGCATGCTCGGCGTCCACGAACGAAAAAGTCTGGGCAGATCCTGGCGTTGTCATCGGCATTCATGTGGCTGTTGGCGAGGGTCGGCATTCTAGCCCGGATTATTCAAGAACATTCTGCTGGGGCTGTCGAAGATGGCCAGGTGCAGAGACTGGCCGGTTTCGGCATAGTCGAAGCAACCGTTGAGCCGACTTCGGGCTCGAACTTTCCAGTCAACTCCGCGAGGTCAATGATGAAATTTGGCGCAGTGCTCCCTCACAATGAAATCGGCACCGATCCAGGTGCCATGAAAGCCTATGTGCAAGGGCTAGAAGCGCTCGGAGCGACCCACCTGCTGATTTATGATCACGTGCTCGGCGCCGACCCGAATCGACCCGGCGGATTCAAAGGTGTTTATGACAAGGACACCGCATTTCATGAACCGCTGACCACCTTTGCATTCATCGCTGCAGTCACCTCCCGCATCGAACTGGTGACCACCATCCTCATTCTGCCCCAGCGGCAGGCAACCCTGGTGGCCAAACAGGCGGCAGAAGTCGCCATCCTCTCGGACAACCGTTTCCGCATGGGCGTCGGCATCGGCTGGAATGAAATCGAGTATGAAGCGCTCGGGGTGCCTTTCCGCAATCGAGGTGCAAGGCTCGCCGAGCAGGTCGACCTGCTGCGCGCCTTGTGGCGGGAAGACAGTCTGACGTTCAACGGCAAGATGCATCAGGTCACGCTGGCGAGCATCAACCCCAGACCTGGCAAGCCGATTCCGATCTGGTTCGGTGGGTCAGCGCCAGCGGCGCTGGAGCGCTGTGCAACAAAGGGTGACGGCTGGATGCCGTTGATGGGTCCATCCGACAAAGCGCGTGCCTGCCTTGCGCAGATGCGCAGAGCTCGCGAGCAGGCGGGCTTATCCTGGGAGACCTTCGGTGTGCAAGGCCAGGCACAGTATGCCGGTGGTTCGCCTGATCGATGGGTGGCACATGCCACGAAGTGGAAAGAACTCGGCGCCAGTCACATTGCCATCGCCACCCACAACGCCGGCCCTGTGAGCGTCGACGGTCATCTGGCGCGGGTGAAGGAATACTTCGATGCGTTGGGTTCTGTCGATTGAATCGTTCAACCGGCAGCCGTGCGCCCGCGTGCAAACCGGGGTGACAGCATTCTGCCGGTATTACGGGCATTGAAGATGAAATCGCAAATGATCGCGCGCGACTGTTTGCCTGGGCACATTGGCTCGAGACGCGCGCACAGTTCCCGGATCTGACGATCCACTTCGGCGTGAGAATCGTACGGGCCAAGCTCGATGCCTTCACGCGTGCTGAAATACCAGCGGCCTTCGCTGGAAAACACGCGGTCGGAACGAAACCACGCTCGCAGACGTTCGTTCTTCCGATGACAGACCATGGTGCTTCCATACCACTGAAAACACAGTCATGTTCTGCGTACCCCATGCGGTCGTCTGTAAGAACGATGTAGGGATTTGTTGCTGAATTACATTCGCACCGTGGCTAACAAGGTATCCATCCGGGACTTGAGGCTGTCGAGATTGCCGGCCATCAGTGGCACGATCAACTGGTCCACACCGGTCGCGGCATACTGTCCAACGGTCTCCGGATTGACCGGTTGGCTGTTGGGGCCAACATAGACTTTTACGTCGAGGCGACGTCGTCCGTGTACCGCAAGTTCACCGTCGAGAAACGCCAGTCGCTCGCTCACACCCTCCGGGCTGAGATTGAAGCCATACCAGCCATTGCCATGTGAGGCCACCCGCCGCAGCGCTGGATTGCTCTCGCCGCCAAACAGTACAGGCAAGGTTGTCTGTACCGGCTTGGGATTGAAGTGACAGGCCTCGATGTCAACGGTTCGACCGTGAAACGCCGGGCTGTCCTGGGTCCACAGGGCGCGCATCACGTCGATGTACTCAAGACAGCGGGCCGCCCGATCGGCAAAACTCATGCCCAGTGCATCGAACTCCTCGGCCAACCAGCCAATGCCTACCCCAAAATCGACCCGACCGCCGGAGAGGTAGTCGAGATCGGCGACCATCCGCGCGGTGTAGACCGGCTGACGTTGTGGCACCAGACAGATGCCCGTGCCCAGCCGTATGGTGCTGGTGTGCGCCGCAACAAAGGTCAGTGCGGAAAATGGATCCAGCAATCCTTCGGGCTCACCGGGGATTCGGCCACTGCGGGAATAGGGATAGGTTGAAGCATAATCCGGGAAGAACAACACGTGTTCCGGAACCCACAACGAATGAAATCCGGCTGCTTCGACCAGCTTCGCGGCGGAGCCAATGAAGGCCGGCGGCGTACGATGATTGAACGCCATGGTGACTCCGATCTGCATGTCTGCTGCTCCTGTCTGGTTCGCGCTGGTTCGCGCTGGTTCGCGCTGGTTCGCGCTGGGTTGCAGGCTAAAGGTATGATGCCGGAGGAGCAACGGGTGGGGAATTCCACATCAGCGGCATGGCCAGCGGACGCGCATTCACGCACTACCTGACCAGCTCGAGCCTGTGGATGGCCGGCATGAGCCTCTATGGCTTCCTGTTTACCTGGATACTGGTCGGAATCCTGGATCGACCAGCCAGCGAAGCGGGCACGGCACGATTCATCGCGGAAATGCCGCCGTTGGCTTTGCTGCTCCTTGGCGGCGTTCTGGGTGATCGCATGAACGGGCGTTCCTTCCTGATCGTCATGAACCTGGCGATGGCGGTCCCACCACTGGTCATTGCGGCCATCTACAGCGTCGATCTGCTGAACTACTGGTGGGTAGTCGCTTTCGGGGTGGCAACCGCCAGCATCCAGGCGTTATCCGACCCTTCCAGGCAAGCGATCCTCTCGCGGGTTACCCCATTGGATATCCAGCGATCAGTGACCGTCATGACGGTCGTGACCACCGGGGTAGGCATGCTTGGCTTCTATCTCGGCGGCCAGCTTGAAACCCTTGGTCTGAGCCAGGTATTGATGATGCAGGGTGCCTTCTTTCTGGTCGGCGCGATCGCCGTCAGTGCCTTGCCGGACATGCCGGTCGTGAAGGCTCATCGACCGTCGTTGATGGAGGGGCTGCGGGCCACCTGGGAATCAACCCTCGCTCGCAACATGATCGGGCTCAACTTCCTGTCCAGCCTCTTCAATGCCGGCGCCTACATCATTGCCATTCCCTACATCGCCAAGGAAGTGTACGGCGGTGACGCGGCTTTTCTTGCCACCGTGATGATCGTCTTCACGCTCGGCAGCGTCGGCTCAAACGTCATCCTGTTTTTTTTCATGCCGCTGCTGCGGCCAGGGCGCCTGTTCCTGAACATGCAGATTTCACGGATGGTGATCCTGGGTTGCCTGGTCCTGACCCCCCCGTTGTGGCTGTTTTACGTACTGCTGTTCTGCTGGGGGGTAAACATGGGTGTCACCACAACGATGGTGCGAACTACAGTGCAGGAACTCGCCCCGGTCACTTATCGTGCGCAGATCCTCTCCGTGCTGCTGCTCAGTTTCATGGTGTCGTCACCGCTCAGCAGCTATCTGCTCGGGCACGTGATCCAGGCCTACAAACCACTGGCAGCGCTGATTCCGGGTATTGCCTTTTCCGCGCTCATCTTTGCCATCGGCGTGTGGAAAAGCGGGCTGTGGAACTATCGATCCGAGACCGGCGGCAGGATCGGGACTCAGGCCCGCGATGTCGACCCGACCGAGAGCATGCGCGTCAGATAGCCCGCCACCAGAACCGGATCCTGCATCGGGATGAAGTGGGTAAGCTCCGGCAGGTAGACGTCCTCACCGTGCGGGAACGCGCCAGCGAGTCCAGGCCAGGTGGGTGACATAGAAAAATCCATGCGCTCGCCTTCATCGGGCAATCGGCTGAAATCCCGCGACTTTGCACGCATGACTGTCACGGGCTGCTGAATCTTCGCGATCTTTGCATGCACGTCGGTCGAGGTATTGTTCATGTAGACCGAGGCTTCAACGATCGGTGGACACGCCAGTGTCCAGTCGCCGGCAACTCCTGGCAGAAGACCATATCGGCAGTAATCTTCGAGCACGTCACGCCGCCACAACGAATACGGGTGCCGCGGAACAAAGCGATCGAACATCTCCTGCCAGCTTCCCCAGACCCCTCGACGGCGTGAGACCGGATGATCTTCGACGCGGTCATACGAATGTCTGCCACCGGCACCATACAATTCAGGAGACATGATCACCGGATCGATCAGCAACAAACGATCAAACGCTTCTGGCAGGGCATGGGTCACCTGCACCAGGCAGTGCCCGCCCATGGAGTGCCCGGCGCCGACGGCGCGCCGGATCTTCAGCGCCTCCAGCAACTCGATGATGTCGCCAGCAAACGTGGACCAGACGTAAGGCGCCTGTTTGCCACTGCGGCCATGGCCACGCAGGTCGATGGCAATGATTCGAGCCTCGGGAGGCAAATACTGGACAACCTGATCCCAGCAGCGTGCATGAAAACCGGTCGCATGCAGCAGCACGATGGTCTGAGTCGACGCGGAAGACCCCCACTCGAAATAGCACAGTTCAACAGCCTTGCCTGCAAAACGGTGTTCGCGCGGTTGCATGGGATACCCGGTTGATGGCAAAGCCCGCGATGTTAACGCCAGCGGGTGATGGATACGAGTCGGACATCTTCGTGCAACGGCTTGACCCGTATCGGTCGCGCTGGCGTCGATTTGGTCCTATTCTCGAACCCTGTTCTCGACGCGGATCACCCATGAACTTCAAGCACGTGCTGTACGAAAAGAGTGGCCGGATTGCCACATTGACGCTCAACCGACCAGAGCGTCTGAACGCCATCTGTCCCGGCATGCCACGCGAGATTGCCGAGGCTGCAACCCTCGCCAACGAAGATCCTGACGTCCATGTAGTCATCGTCACAGGCACCGGCCGGGCGTTTTGTGCCGGATACGATCTGGTGCTCTCGGCTGAAAAAAGGACACTGGGTGAGGCCGGTCCGGCCATGGATCCGCAGGGTCGACCATGGGACCCGATGATGGATTTCCACATGATGAACGCGAACACCCAGCACTTCATGAGCCTTTGGCGCTGTTATAAACCAACGATTGCGAAGATCCATGGTTACGCGGTCGCCGGCGGCAGTGATATCGCGCTGTGCTGTGATCTGGTGGTGATGGCCGATGACGCAAAAATCGGCTATCCGCCGACACGTGTCTGGGGGTGTCCAACTACTGCATGGTGGGTCTATCGACTCGGCGCGGAAAAAGCCAAGCGGATGTTGTTCACCGGTGACCTGATTACGGGCAAGGAGGCCGCTGCGATGGGTCTCGTGCTTGAGTCTGTGCCTGCAGCCCAGCTCGACGTCCGGGTCCAGCAACTCGCGGAGCGCATACAGGGTGTGCCTCGAAACCAGTTGATGATGCAGAAGATGATGGTGAACCAGGCGCTGGACAACATGGGGCTGACCTCGACCCAGACGCTGGCCACGCTCTTTGACGGCATCACTCGACACTCGCCCGAAGGGGTATGGTTCAAGAAGCGCGCCGAGGCCTATGGATTCAAGGACGCCATCGGCATTCGCGATTCCGGCGAGCCGATTGCCCCGGGTGTCAGTCGTGTACCGCGCCCGTTCGAATAATCAGGAGCCTCTGCAGTCACAGCCTGGGCCGGAAGTACCATGACGGAAATCGAAAAACAAAGCATCGAACGAGCGTGTGAACAATTGCAGTATGCCTATGCCCGGTTCATCGACTTTCGGGACTACGAAGGTTTCACCGGACTGTTTACCCCGGATGGAGTGCTGGATACCGGACTCGAACTGAAGGGTCGCGAGGCTATCTTCAGTTCATGCCAGAAGCGTTCTTCCGGCCTGCGCAGCCGGCATGTGATCACCAACAGTTTTATCGACGTGCCTGGTAAAGATCTGGCGCGAGGCATCTGCTATCTCAGTCTGTATCGGTTGGACAACAAGGAGTCACCGGGAGCAGGGCCACTGCCAATGCCAGGTCCGGCGGCCATTGGTCACTATCAGGACAGTTTCAAGCGTACCGATGACGGCTGGAAGATCGCGCACCGGAAGCTGCATCTGGCATTTCGGAACGACTCGCTCTTTTGAAAGCCGGAGCGCCAGGAGTCTGCGCAGCAGAAGGCGGCGGTGCGAGGCCAGTGTCCATTCGAGACCGATTTTTCGTTCGTTTGAGCCGCTTGACTTGAGCGCTACGAACCAGAAGCGAATGGAAAATCGGGCCATCGTTGCACCGCCGCAGTCTGTCGATCTTCTGCCGCGCAGACTCCTGGGTCTGGTCCTGCTGTTGATGGCGCCGCTGCTTGGCGCCGATGACCTTTCGGACACACTGCTGGCCGTGCAGAAGCAACAGTCGATACCGGTCATGGGATGGGTTGTTCTGTTGCCTGGTCAGTCACCTCGCACAGAGGTCACTGGAGCAGGAGCACATCCGTCTACCCCACTGCGCTTCGGGTCGATCACGAAAACGTTTACTGCCATTACACTGCTCAGCGCCGCCGAAGCCGCTGGCATCAGCATGGATACACCCCTCGATCATCTCGTCAAGGCAAGGCAGTGGCACAACCGCTTTCCGGTGCCACTCACACTGCGCCACCTGGTAAGCCTCACCGCCGGACATGCCGATCTCGGCTTCACCGCATTCAACGACAACACACCGCGCAGCCTCGGAGAAAGCCTGCAACGGAACCAGGATGCCCTGACGTCATGGTGGCCCCCGGGCCTCGTGCACAGCTACAGCAACGCAACCCCGGGACTTTCGTCGCTGGCCATCGAACAATTGACTGGACAACGATTTGCCGACGCCATGTCAACGCTGCTTTTCCAGCCACTTGGTCTCAGGCAAGCGACATTGAGCCCGGACCCCGCGCTTCCCGGCGGCTTTCGAGTCGACGGGGCGACACCCATAGACTATTGGCATACCACCTTCCCGGCGTTTGGTGCCCTCAACCTGTCGATGCCTGACATGACGCTCTTTCTTCAGACTCTTCTCAATGGCGGTCGACGAGGCAAACAAGTGGTCTGGTCAGCTGCAACTCAGGCAGCGCTGCTGGTTCCAGAAATGGGTCTGGGACACGCTGCAGGACTTGAGACTGGTTACGCCGCTGGCATGTACAGTCGAATCGCCCAGGGACTGGTGTGGCACACCCACGGTGGAGATGCTGACGGATATCGGTCGCGTTACGCGATCCTGCCTGCACAACAGGCCGGCTACGCCATTGCCATCAATACCGACAACCCGACCGCACTGCGCAATCTGGAGTCGATACTCGAACAGCACATCGTCCGCAATTTGCACCTGCCAACCAAAGCGCCATTGGCCAGTCAGCCCATGGCGTCGCAACCCGATGGCGAGTACTACCCCGTAGGAACGCGATTCAAACTCCCGGCGTGGCGCGAATGCGCCATGCCGCGTGTTTCCATCACTTCATCCCATCGGGGTCTTGCACTCAATCGCGGAGCACGGATCACCCGATTGAAGCACGTTGGCGCCAATCGGTTCGCAGCAGACAAGGATCCTGTGGTCACTGCGGTTATCACGAGGGACACCACAGGGAGTGTCTACTTCCTGGGTGAATATGGTAACTACGTCAGGCTGAAGACGTTTGGCAACCGATCCGCAGCAGTCATCCCATCTTTCCTGTCGACCTGCATTCCGCAATAATCCCGTTTCAATCAGGACACCCTTTCATGCCAATCAAATCCCGAGCCCTGGCTTGCGCAACGCCGTTTTTTGATCGTATTCGGGGCGAAGCACTGGCGATCGAGACTGCTCGCCGCATTCCAGCGTCACTGGCAGCCGATCTTGCTGCAGCCGGCCTGTTTCGCATGGTCGTACCGACCATCTACGGTGGATTGCAGGTGCACCCCTCCGAACTGGTCGATACGTTGATCGCCTTGTCACGAGCGGACGGCGCCGTTGGCTGGAACCTGATGATCGGCAACACCACCGGATTACTCAGTGCATCACTGCCGGAACACTGGGCACAAACCATGTACGGTAACGACCCGCTCGCAATCACCGTTGGTGTAACGGCGCCGATGGGTCGCGCCGTTCCCGAAGGCGACGGACTCCGTGTCTCCGGTCGATGGCCATTTGGCAGCGGCTCGCACGTGGCCAACTGGATCTGTGGCGGTTGCCTGGTCATGGAAAACGGCGAACCCCGCCGCAGTTCACACGACCTGCCTGAAACACTGCTGGTTTTTTTCCACAGGAGCGACGTCACGATTCATGACAACTGGCATGTATCGGGCTTGCGCGGAACCGGCAGCAACGATATCGAAGTCAAGGATCTGCTCGTACCCGCCGGTCGTTGGGTCGTGCTCGGTGGCAAGCCCCGCGTTGCTGCCCCACTCTATCGCTTTCCGACGCTGGGTCTGCTCGCCTTGGGGGTATCGAGTGTTGCCGTTGGTATCGCTGAACACGCCATCGATGAGTTCATCCGGCTGGCAGGCGGCAAAATCCCCACCGGCAGTACCCGTGCGCTTGCCAATCGTTCGAGTGCACAGCAGCAATTGGCGGAGGCTGAAGCCGCAGTCCGCGCCGCCACTGCCTTGATCCACAGCACCATCGACGATGTGTATGCCATGGCCGAGCAGGGCATCCGGCTGGGGCTGGACGAAAAGGCGCGCTTGCGACTCGCCGCGACCCATGCCACGTGGAGTTCGGTGGCTGCAGTCGACAAGCTCTACCACGCGGCCGGTGGCAGCGCCATCTACCAGGAAAATCCGCTGCAACGCTGTCTGCGCGACATCCATGTGGCAACGCAGCACATCATGGTTGCCCAGCCCACCCTTGAAGTCGTGGGCAAGGTCATGTTCGGTATGGATCCTAAAACGCTGCTGTAGTTGTTGGCCTGTTCACGGTTCCTGTTCATGGTTCCTGTTCATGGTCGTACACCGGAGACAGTTCGCCTCAGAGGTTTGTTGTCCCGCTATAATGACCTCACCTACCAGTAATTCCGGGACCTGACGTGGCCCAGCCACACGATCACGACCCTGATCATGATCATGATCATCCTCACTCTGCCGTGCATGATCAGCACGCTGGAGAAGAGCGTCGCCAGGACCATGGCCAGGAACACAGCCACGGTCACGGCCATAACCATGCCTCGCATGCCAGCGAACGTGTGCTGCTCCGTGCTTTTGTCCTGATCGCGAGCTTTACGCTGGTTGAATTTGTCGGTGGCTGGCTGACCAATTCACTGACGCTGATCGCCGATGCCGGCCACATGCTGCTGGATGCCACCGCGCTGGGGCTGGCCTGGTATGCCGCCAGGCTGTCTGGTCGCACTGACAACCACCAGCTGTCTTATGGTTATCACCGCTTTCAGGTGCTGGCCGCTTTTGTCAACGGGTTGACCCTCGCCGCACTGGTGTTCTGGATCGTGCTTGAAGCCATTCATCGGCTCGGCAATCCGGAACCCATGATTGTGTTGCCAACGCTTGCGATTGCCATAGTCGGTCTGCTGGTGAACATCGCAGTCTGGAGGATGCTGCATGGCACCGAGTCCAGCATGAACGTACAGGCCGCAGCCATGCATGTCATCGGCGATATGCTGGGTTCGGCGGCGGCCATCACCGCTGCCACCATCGTCTACTTCACCGGCTGGCTTTATGCCGATCCTTTGCTCGCAGCCATCATCGCCATGGTTCTGGCACGTGGGGCATGGCGGATCATTCGTGATAGCGCGCATATTCTGCTGGAAGGCGTGCCGACCGGCGTCAACGTCCGGGAAATCAGGGACGCCCTGGTGACCAGCGTACCTGACGTACTGGAAGTCCATCACGTCCACGCGTGGTCACTGACACCTGAGAAGCCACTGCTGACACTGCATGCAAACCTTGCCCTCGGCGCTGACGTCAGCGGCGCAACCTCATTGATGAAGAAGATCCTGCAGGATCGATTCGGTATCAACCATTCGACAATCCAGGTTGAACACGGACCCTGCCCCGACCATACGGATTGAGCACCGATTGAGTAAGCCAGGCAGAACCGGCATCACGCGAGTCATCGACGCAACCCAGTATTCCCTCAGCGGATTGCGCGCGGCCTGGCGGTTTGAGTCAGCGTTCCGTCAGGAAACCACGTTGGTGATCTTGTTGATTCCGGCCGCCTTGTGGCTTGGCACGAGCGCCGTCGAACGTGCTCTCCTCATCGCGGTGCTTGGCATCGTACTCATTACCGAATTGCTCAATTCCGCAGTGGAAGCCGTCGTTGATCGGGTTGGTGAAGAACATCATGCGCTGGCCGGGCGCGCCAAGGACATGGGTTCAGCCGCGGTATTCATTTCGCTCATGCTGACCCTGGTGACGTGGGGCGTCGTCGCGTTCGCCCGCTTTGCCTGAATCGAGCCGGGCACTTCGGCTTTTTTCAGATCGCCGCAGGGCCCGGGTACTGGTCCCGCAGAATACGTTTCAGGATCTTGCCACTCGGATTGCGGGGTATGACATCAATGAATGCCACACCTTTTGGTTGCTTGAATGTCGCCAGCTTGCCACGACAGAATTCGATGATTTCCCGCTCCGTGAGGTCTGGTCGCCGCCGAACGACTATGGCAAACGGCGATTCACCCCAGCGTTCGCTGGGCTGGCCAATGACCCCGGCTTCGACAATGTCCGGATGTGTCATGAGCACCGCTTCAATTTCCGCCGGGTAGACGTTTTCGCCACCCGAGATCACCATGTCCTTGATGCGATCCTGGATGTAAACGAAACCCTCTTCATCCGCTACCGCCACATCACCGGTATGCAACCAGCCGTCTCGCAAAGTCTCTGCGGTCGCTTCGGGTCGGTTCCAGTACTCGATCATGACGTGCGGGCCACGCACAAGAACTTCACCTGCCTCACCAGCCTTGCATGGCTCGCCGCTTTCGTTGACCAGACGTACATCAGTGTGAAAAAACGACTTGCCCGTTGACCCGACCTTGCGAAGCGCATTTTCAGCGTCCATCAGACAGGCCGGTCCGCAGCTTTCTGTCAGCCCGTACACCTGCAGGATCTGGACACCCATGTCGAAGTATCGCTGCATCAACTGTACCGGCACCGGAGCCGCCCCTGTCATCATCCAGCGCAACTGGTGGTACCGGAAGCGGTTGAAATCCGGAACCTGCAACATGAAATTGAGCATTGCCGGAACCGCCAGCCCCGTGGTGATCTGCTCCCGGTCGATCAACTGCCACGCCAACAGAGGATCGAAGGCGCGCATGACGATCGACGTCGCACCGCGATAGACATTCACTGCCAGGGGTGTCAATGCACCCACATGAAACATGGGCAACGCCGCAAGGTAGCGGTCGGCGTCACGAAATTCTGCGTTGGCGCTGATCGTGAGGATCGCCCAGATCGCCGTGCGATGGCTGTGCACCACCCCTTTTGGCAATCCGGTCGTCCCCGAGGTATACATGATGTACAGCATGTCATCGCCGACTCCACCCGGGTCCGGTTCCCGCGCCTCGCCAGCATTCCTGAAGGCTGCATAGTCCTCGGCAAACCATGCGGGCTCCGAGGGACCGTTGATATCGGCGACATGCAGCCACTGCTGAATCGGGGTCCGATCACCTCGACCATGCAGTTCGGTCACGGTATCCAGAAATTCGTGACCATAGATCAGCCTTCTGGTACCACTGTCCTTGAGGATGAATTCCAGCTCGTCCGGCACCAGACGCCAATTCAGAGGCACGACCACTGCGCCTGCCTTGGCCAGCGCAAAATAGGCTTCCATGAACTCGGCGCTGTTCATCAGCAGCAGACCGACACGCTCGCCTTTTTGGAGACCCGCGCTGACCAGGCTGCTCACCAGTTGATTGGCCCGGGCATTGAGTTGCCTGAAAGTCATGCGTTCCTGCGTATGACTGTCGACATACCCTTCCCGCTCCGGCGTGAGGTACGCCCTTTTCGCCAGGAACCCCCCTAGATTGTCGTACACGTTGTCTCCTTCCCAACCAAATGGCAGGCCGCAATGTGCCTCGTGGACAAACCCGAAGCAAACTTCCTGCTCGTTCCTCGCTACCAGACTGCGGCTCTAGAGAGCCTTCTGAGGTCCGTCCTGCAGTCGACAACTTTTTTACACCGAACCACGTTGATCGTGTTGCATTGCAACATTACTTTCGTAGAATGCGCACCTTCGCGTCCGGCCTCCTCCGGAATGACGAAATCGGCGTGGTGCGGTATCTCCCTCTCTCCCTCCCTCCTCACCGCAATGAGCATGTCCTTCGGTCATGCTCACCACGCCTTTCTTACCTTTCGATCGACGTTTCCCATCTCGGTCAGACGGGTTGTACAGCCAGAGTGGCGGCGTCCGGATCTTTTTCGAAATTTCCGCGTACACGACCTGTACAAAGCATGGACATAGATTGCACACAAGCTAGAATCCCGTACAACGTCTGCAAACGTCACCGGCTGCAAGCACAGTGCAGGAAGATATCGACTACTACCGCATCGGCACCATAGCCAAGCTGACCGGCTTGTCTGTCGAGCGGCTTCGGGCCTGGGAACGGCGCTACGAGCTGGTTCCGGATCATCGACAGGGCAAGACCCGTTATTACTCACAATCCCAGCTCGACCGCCTGCAGAAGATCAAACGACTGATCGATGCAGGCCATTCCATAAGCTCGCTGATCGATCTGACGGACCAACACCTCGATGCCCGGCTGTCGAGCCGCACCGCCAGCGCTGCGCCTCGCAGTGTGCGGGTTGGATTGATCGGGATGAATGTACTCATGCTGGAAAAATCGTCGCCGGAGCCAGCCCGCATTGCCGTCCACGAACGCTGGACCAACATGGACGCCTTTGCTGGCGACGAACAGGCGGGAGGAACAGACATCGATGTGATCATTGCCGAAGTTCCCCTGCTTTCCATTGAACCCGTGCGATTCATCCGGGAAAAAACCGCCAGGGGGCCACACAAGACGCCACAGGTAGTACTGCTTTACCAGTTTGCCAGCGTACAGCAGGTTGAAAGCGTACAGGCTGAAGCCATACCCATTCTCAAGTGGCCTGCAACGTGGTCAGAGGTCGAAAGCACGTGTGCTCGTCTGACGGGCGCGCCGCTCCGTTCCGCGCAGGCAATTCCTGGCTCGTTCACCGACGAAGAACTCATGGAGGCAGCGGGTTCAAGCCATGACCCCAATGGCGTGCCGGGTCATCTCGTTGGTCTGATCACACAACTGAATGCGTTCAGCGAATTTGCGCTCGATTGCGCGGACCAGCATCGTCTGGTAGCGGAAGGCGACGCCGCTGCCGCTGATCTGTACGAACACGTCCATGTCGAAACCACTCACGCCAGGGCCCAACTGGAATTGGCTCTCCAGTCGATGCTCGCGGCAGAACGTCTGCGGTCGCGGCCGCACTGAACCTCTGTACACAGAATCTGTACAAGATTCTTAAAAATAGTGTTGACAGAATTTTTGTACTGTACATAATGCGTACATAGAAAAGGTTTTACGGCGTGAGCGGCTTCTCGATGCAGTCCTCCCTTTCTAGTGTCCTTCCCCCAGAAGTGAAGCCGCGTTCAGTCAACCTCGGTTGCTGACACGCCTTTTTTCTCCTCACTCCCAGAACATACCGCCCTGTGCAAGAGTAAAGTGGCCGCCCCGGCCTTGCCGCGGCTCTCCACCATGTGCAGACGCAGCACCTGCAGAGAGCGTCACGTGCCGAGTCACTCGTCTGTGCCAGACTTGCGTACAGTGAAACGGGAAAATTCCCCATGCAGCGACCGACGCTCTTGTTGATAGCCCTTGCCTGGGTACTTTCTGCCTGCGGCGGCGGCGGCAGTTCCGGTTCACCGCCCCCGCCCCCTGCCCCGGCCAATGTCGCTCCGGTCGCGGGCTTTACCGTTACCCCATCCAGCGGCACCGTACCTTTGCGTGTTACCGCCGATGCCAGTGCATCAACCGATGCCGATGGCTCGATCACTTCGTACGCGTGGAACTTCGGTAATGGACAGTCTGGCCTGGGTCAGGTGGCCACGCAGACCTACACAACAGCCGGCAGCTTTACCGTCACCTTGACAGTCACGGATGACGACGGCGCCACCGCATCAACGACGCGGACCGTCACCGGCAATACCGCTGCGTCAACTTTTTCGCTGTCGGGAACGATTCAGATCCTGCCCTCCAGTGCGATTGATTCGGATACCAATGATCGATTCACCACTGTTGTTGCCAACAACACCTTTGCGCAGGCACAGAACGTCGGCAATCCATTGGCACTCGGCGGCTTTGCGAATCTCCCCAATACCGGCCCCACTGGCAACCTGCGCACTTCGGGTGATCCCGGCGACTTCTATCGAATCTCGCTGACGGGCAACGAACGCGTGCTGCTTACCGTTGGCGACTCAACAGCCGATCTCGACCTGCGCCTCTGGGATGCCAATCAGAATCTCATCGATACCTCGCAAGGCACCACACAGACCGAGTCCATCGACATCACAGCGCCCGGCACCTACTTCATGGAGGTATTTCCATTCGACGGCGCCAGCAACTATATCCTGAACGTCGGCAAAGACCTTACCGCCAATGCGCAGCCTGAACCCTCCCGCCGATTGAGCGATGAATTTTTGCCCGGCGAGATCATCCTGCAAACCCGCGGCAGCACATTTTCTGCAGGCAACCTCCAGCCACGCTCCACGTCGGCGCTCGCAGCACAGACTGACGATCCGCGTCTCTACCAGCTTGATGCCAGCACCGCTTCCGTGCAGTCGTTTGTCAACGTGCCGGGTGGTCTACCTGAAGGCGGTGTCGTTTCACCCGATCAGCGTTTGAAATTGGCAACGCTGAATGAGGTCAAGAAGCTCAGCAAGCGGCACGATGTCGAATGCGCCGAACCGAATGGCATACGGCACGCACTGCGTACACCCAATGATCAGCTCTATCGTCTGCAGTGGCACTACAACAACATCAATCTGCCGCTCGCCTGGGACGTCTCCATTGGTTCAGCAGACGTGATCGTCGCCGTGGTGGATACCGGAGTGCTGTTGAATCACCCGGATCTCGATGGACAACTCGTTCCTGGTTACGACTTCATTTCAAGTGCAAGTCGAGCCCGGGATGGCGACGGCATCGACGCCAATCCCCACGATGAAGGAGATCGTGCGTACGGCGGTTCGTCCAGTTTTCACGGTACCCACGTGGCTGGCACCATTGCTGCAGAAAGTGACAACGGTATCGGTGGGGCCGGTATTGCCTGGAACACACGCATCATGCCAATGCGAGCCCTTGGGGTTGATGGTGGCTCTACGTTCGACGTCCTGCAGGCGATCCGCTTTGCAGCCGCTCTGACCAACGATTCGGGTACCGTTCCAGCACGCCGCGCGGACATCATCAACCTGAGTCTGGGCAGTACTTTTTCTTCGCAAACCGAACAGGATACGATCAATCAGGCACGAGCCGTCGGTGTCATCATCATCGCCGCGGCCGGCAACGAATCGACCACCGCACCCGGCTACCCCGCGGCCTACAGTGGTGTGGTGTCGGTGAGTGCAACCACCATAACCAACTCGTTGGCGAATTATTCCAATCGGGGCACGTCCATTGATGTTGCGGCGCCAGGTGGCAATGCCACTACAGACATCAACGGCGACGGCATCGGCGACGGAGTTGTCAGCACGATGGGGAACGATGGCAATTCGGGTCCGGTGGAATTCGGCTGGGGTATCCTGAACGGCACCTCGATGGCTGCTCCCCACGTTGCCGGTGTGGCTGCACTCATGAAAGCAGTTCATCGGAACCTCACACCTGCCCAGTTTGATGCAGCACTCCAGGCAGGCGAACTGACGGATGATCTTGGCGCTGTCGGACGCGACGACAATTTTGGGCATGGGCTGATCAACGCGCAAAAGGCCCTTGCACGAGCCACCAGTCTGGCCGCAGGACAGGGCACAGATCCCGGGCCGGTGCTCAGTGCAACCGTGAGCACGCTGAATTTCGGCTCGACCTCGACGTCGCTGCCACTCACCCTTCTGAACATCGGCACTGGCAGCATCCAGATCAACTCGATCACCCCGTCCCAGCCCTGGCTGAGTGCTGGCAACAACGGAGTACCAGGAAGCGGCATCGGCACCTATGCAATTGGCATCAATCGATCGGGTCTTGCAGATGGCACCTACTCGGCGACCCTGACCATCGTCAGCGACACGAACGACATCATCATCAACGTCATCATGCAGGTGTCGTCGGTCAACGTCTCGGCCAACGCAGGTCTGCACTTTGTTGTACTCGTCAGCACGTCATCAGGTACGTCAACACTTCCCGCAGTGATTACCAGCGCAGTCAACGGTGAATACTCGTTTACGATGAACAACGTCCCAAGTGGTCAGTATCGTCTGTTTGCTGGAACCGATTCCGACAACGACGATCTGATATGTGATCCCGGCGAGGCCTGTGGTGCGTATGTCACGCTCGACTCACCCGAGATCCTGCAGGTCAACGCCAACCTCTCGGGACTTGTTTTTGCCTCCGGATTCCGCGTCAACCTTGGCACCTTCGGCGTCGATTCAAATGACGGCAGCCAGACAGATGCGGGCTATCCGATTCAGAAGCCGGATCTGACGCACAAGGACCTTGCGCAGTGACGCTTTCCCGGGTATGGCTGTGTGTTCTCCTGTCACTCAGTGGCAGCGGGTGCTCGACCGCATCGATCACCGTGACCGAACTGCTCAATCACGGCAACTGCAACGCTCTGGACGCAGGAGTGCATGCGGTAACACTTGAAGAGGTCGCCCGATTGCAGGGGCGAAGAATGATTGGCTCGGTATCCGGCCCTGCTGACAAACCCGCCGAAACACAGCGCCTGATTGCCATTTCCCGCGGTGAGCAGCCAACCGCGGGTTATGCCCTCGAATTGATTTCGGTGCTGACCGCCGCCGGTGACAAGATCGAGGTGACTGTACGCTGGCATGAACCCGCAGCCGATGCCGTGGTTGCACAGATCATCACCCGTCCCTGCCTGGTGCTTGGCCTGCCTGATGCGGCGACGGGTCCAGTGTCGGTCAAGCTGGAAGACGGTTCACCACTGGGTTGGTTGCCCTCGATTCAATAATCCCGGTGTGCTCAACCTTCGAGCAACTGCAACGCGGCAACGGCACGATTGCGAACGCTTGCCTTGTACGTCTCCAGATCCATCCCTCGTTTTTCACCCATTGCGCCTACCAGGTAACGTTTGTAGACACCCTGACCAATCGCGGCCAGACGCCAGTGTGAAAATGCCCGGTAGTAGTTGATGCCGCCCAGATCGCGTCCGGTTGCCGCGCAGTAGCGTTCACAAAGCGTCTCCCGTGTACCAAAGCCTCCCGCAGTCGTTGGCCCCAGCTCCTCGGTGCCGTCTTCGGGGAGAGTCCAGGAGTTCAACAGATAACCTACATCTGCAAGGGGATCCCCCAGCGTGCACAGTTCCCAGTCGAGTACGGCAAGGATCCGGCCCTGCTCAACCAGCATGTTGCCGAGCCGATAGTCACCATGCACGATCGCCGAGCCGACCTGCTCAGGCATACGCTCGGCCAGCAACACTCCGACCTGCTCCATCTCGGGAATTTCGTGGGTCTTGGAGGCTACCCACTGTTTGGTCCAGCGATTGATCTGGCGTGCCAGGTAGGCTTCCTTGCGCCCCAGGTCACCCAGACCAACGTGGTCAGGGTTCAACTGGTGCAGCCTGGCGAGAACATCGATTACGTCCAGACCCAGATCCGCACGAGCCTCCCGGCTCAGCTTTTCGGCTACCGTACGATCATTGAGAACGAGCCCTTCAACATAAGCCATGAGATAAAACGGCGCGTCATTCACGGACTTGTCCGTGCACAGCCCGAGTGCTGGCGCGACCGGAACACCGCTGGTCGCCAACGCGGAGATGATCTTGTATTCGCGCCCCATGTCATGTGCACTTTCCAGCACATGGCCGAGCGGTGGCCGGCGCAGAACCAGCGAACGCCCCTTGGCATCATTCGCACGAAACGTCAGGTTGGAATGGCCGCCGGCGATCAGCGTAAACTCAAATGGCGGTGTCAGCCCTGCAACATTCGACGTGAGCCATTCGGCGACCTTGCCCGATTTGATCCCTTCAATCACGATCTCTCCACCTGGTTTGCCCTGGCAGAGCTTAGCACCGTTGATTTGCCGATCGCAGGAGTGACTCGCAATCAGCAATCATGGCGGGACAGGAGTCTGCTCGGTAGAAGATCGACAGGCTGCGGCGGTGTGGCCTCGCACCGCCTTCTGCCGCGCAGACTCCTCACACCCAAGGAGAAATCGAGATGACTGAAAGATCCTGGCCGTTCCTCCCCGGCAGAAACATCGAAATCGTTCGTGCCGAGGGCGTCTGGCTGCACACGTCGTCCGGCCAGCGGATCATGGATGCGGCTGGTGGCGCGATCGTTGCCAACATCGGTCACGGACGAAAGCGTGTGGCTGATGCCGTGTATCGCGCGACCCTTGACTACACCTACGTCGTACCACCGTGGCTGACACCTTCGCGCAAGGCGCTGGTCGAGGAACTGGATGCGTGGCTACCAGCAGAATTGACACGAATCCACATTACCTCAGGTGGCTCCGAGGCCAACGAAGCCGCCATGAAGATGGCCGTCCAATATCAGGCTGCAATCGGCCAGCGGGCACGAACCCAGGTGATCGCACGTGACCTGTCGTATCACGGCACCACCCTCGCCACCACCTCGGCAAGCGGTCATGCTGGTCGTCGTCGTGGCCTCGAAGGTGCACTCACGGCCTACCCTACCTCGCCAACTCCATATCCCTTAAGGTGTCCGTTGGGGCCCAACCATCCCGATGCCGGCAAGTTTTACGTCGAGGCGCTTCGTGAGTGCATTCTTCAGGCAGGGCCGGCCACCGTCGCTGCCCTCCTGGCCGAGCCGATTACCGGCTCTTCCGGTGGTGCCATCGTTCCGCCAGAGGACTATTGGCCAGGGGTACATAAACTGTGCGATGAGTTTGGCATCCTCCTCATACTTGATGAAGTCATGACCGGTTTCGGTCGCACTGGCGTCAACTTCGCCTATCAACACTGGCAGCATCTGGGTGTCATGCCAGATATTCTTGTCAGTGGCAAGGGACTGGCCGGTGGTTATGCTCCCCTCGGTGGCGTTTTCGCCCAAGAGCGGATCGGGCAAGCGCTGCAGGATGCCGGCTTTGCGGTCATGTTCAATACCTTCGGCGCCCATCCCGCTGCCTGCGCGGCAGGTGTCGAAGTGCTGACCATCCTGCGAGAGGAGGATCTGGTCAACCGGTCAGCCGCGCTTGGGGTTGAGTTATCAAGGTTGCTCGCTGAGGCGTTCGACAATCATCCACACGTTGCGCAGTGTCGAGGGCGCGGGTTACTGCAAGCCATTGAAATCGTTCGCGACCGGGAGTCGCTGGAACCATATCCCATCGACGCCGGCATCACCAACCGGGTCGTCGCGAAGGCACTGACCAAGGATGTGTTTTTCTATGGCGGTGGCACCGGCGAGATACGCGATATTGTCTGCATGGGGCCACCATTCATCACCAGCAGCAGTGAACTGGCGCGTATGGTCGAAGTACTGCGTGAAAGCTTGAATGAGGTTGTCCAGTGACGGCAAGCGATGGCCTGGGTGCATTTTCTGACGGCATTCGTCTGCTGCGTCGCAGCCGCGTTGGGCTGTACGTCTGGCCGCCAGCACTGCTGAGTCTGGCGATCATCGGTCTGGGTCTGTGGCTGGGCATGACGTGGGTGGATCGTCTCGGCATCTGGGCGAGGGATCTGCTGCCCGACTGGCTCGATTTCCTGTCGTCGGTCCTGGTCCCGTTGCTGTACCTGATTCTCGGCTTGATCGGCACGTGGTTGTTCGGATTTCTCGCAATCGTGCTCTCAAGCCCATTGCACGGCAATCTCGCCGCTGCTCTGGAGGCAGAACTTGCCGGTCGTCAGCCGGTGATCGAGCAGACCAGATGGCAGCTGATCCTGCATACGTTACGTCGGGAGGGGCAGAAGCTGCGCTATCAGGTACCGCGTCTGGCAGGCGTTGGCCTCCTGTCCTTTGTTCCAGTCGTCAACGTGATTGCCGCGCCGCTTGGTTTTCTGCTTGCCGCCTGGCTGCTGGCAGCTCAGTTTGTCGATCTGCCTGCCGAAAACAGGGGGCTTCCATTCACGACAACGCTTGCGAAATTGCGGGCCCATCGAATGGCGGCGCTATCCTTCGGTGCGTGTGTTGTCTTGTTGCTTGCCGTGCCGCTGGTGAACTTCCTGACTGTACCGGTGGCTGTCGCTGGCGGGGTGGTGTTCTGGAGCCGTCTCAAATAGAGCGCTCAATCCCGGAACACCACACGAAGGCCTGGGACACCCAGGCCCAGGAGTCTGCGCGGCAGACTTCGATTGATCAGGCCGTCGGACTTATGAACAGTTCCTTGACCTGTTGATCATCAGCCTTCAGCAGACGATCTACCCAACCGTGAAAACGCTGGCCACCACCTTCGTTGCGGCCAAACAGGACATGATCCCGACCACCAGTCTTGAGCGCACGCTGTTGACGAATGCCGGTCGCGTAGTCTTCCGTTTCCACGACATATTCCAGCAGCTTGAACTGCTGTTCAGCCTGCAACGCCTCTTCTTCGTCCGGCACCTTTTCCATCAGATAGTACTGAGTGGTATAGGACTCGTCAGGTGTTTCGCCCGGGAAGAGCTGTGACAACATGACGCTGCGCCCGCCACCCCAGAAAGAAGCGATGGAAATATGCGGGAAGATGGTCCACACACCAGTCATGAGCACCTCGGTCGGCCACTGGTCTTCCGGCAGGTTGTTCAACTGTTCATGTCGCGATGGTGAGACTACCCGCTGATGCGGCCCCCACGACCAGTACATGGCCTGGTTGGACATGTTCGGTCCGAAGGTCTCCCGGTGCAGTACCGGCAAATGGTACAAATCGAGATAACCGTCGTACGCGATCTTCCAGTTCGGCCCCTTGATCGTGCGCTTCTGGAACAGATGCCAGGTCTCCAGTCCGAAGTGCGAGAGCATGCTGTCATAGCCGGACAGGAAGGATACGATCGAAAGCTCGGACTTTGGATCCAGGATGCCGAAAATCAGACCGGCTCTTTCAAGCACGGGAAGTTCGGTAAGACCGTACGCAGAAACATCGATCTCGCCAAAGTCGCTTTTCGAGGCGATGCCGACCAGAGCACCCTTCTGATCGAAGGTCCAACCGTGATAAGGGCACACAAATCGGCTCTTGTTGCCACACCCTTCCAGGGCGACGCCAGTGCCACGGTGCGAACAACTGTTGATGAATCCACGCACCACACCATCCTTGCCCCGTGTCAGCAGCACGGGCATGCCCACGGCTTCCATCGCCTTGTAATCACCGGGCTTGGGTAACTCCGCAGTCGGAGCGAGGACCAGTGGCATGCGTCGGAAGACCTGACGTACTTCCAGTTCAAAACGGGCAGGATCGTAATAATTCTTTGCCGGGATCTTCAGCACCGATGGCGCTTGTTCGATGGTCCCTGCTTCCGCGTGAGCGATGTTCTGCTTGGCGATTTCAATCAGTTTGAGTTTGGACATGGGCTTCTACCTGGCTGGCTGCGATGGCCCAACCTTACTCCTATCTACCGGCCGATGATCACGGTTTGCAACACGACCACCCCAAAATGGGGCCAGCGTCGGGTTGCACACTCGTTTGCACTTTTGCTGTCGTTGGCGCTTTGCTTGCCACCGCTTCGCCCATCGGCGAGGATCGCCGCCATATTCCGTCGAGACCGCTGATGTCTGCCTTTGTTCCCCAGTTCGCCGCCCAGGCCGAAACACCTTCCATCTCCCTCGAAATGGTCGCTACCGACCAATTGGCTGCCTGGATGGACGGCCAGGACACCCTCGCCCGCCTCTGGATCGAACGCACCGGATTCAAGGCGAAGTCCGGACAGTTTACGTGGCTGCCCGATGCCTCCGGGCGACCGAACCGGGTCGTTGCCGGTTACAACGGCAAGATCGACCTGTCGACCCTGGGCGACCTGCCGAACAAACTCCCGGAAGGGGTCTACGCACTGACCTCGAACCTCCCCGAAATTGCGCTGATCGGCTGGGGTCTGGGCGCATACCGATTCGACCGCTACAAAGCGCGAGATCGAACAGCCGCTCGTCTGCTGGTTACCGATGACGTGGTACACCGGCATCTGGAGTCGGTAGTGGGTTCCTGCAATCTCGGCCGGGATCTCATCAATACCGGTGCCGACGACCTGCGGCCAAGCCATTTGGCGATGGCGATCCAGTCTATCGGCGCCGAGTTTGGCGCCCGGGTTGACGTCACGACCGGGCAGGCACTGCTTGATCGTGGATTCCGCACGATCCATGCCGTCGGGCGAGCCGCCGAAGACCCACCTTGTCTGATCGATCTGCGCTGGGGTAACCCCGCTGCACCACGACTGACTCTGGTCGGTAAGGGAGTCTGCTTCGACAGCGGTGGGCTGGATATCAAACCTTCATCCGGCATGCGCTGGATGAAAAAGGACATGGGCGGTGCCGCCATTGCACTGGGTCTGGCACGTCTGATCATGGCTGAGCGCCTGCCGGTATGCCTGCGACTGCTGGTCCCGGCCGTTGAAAATGCGATCGCCGGCAACGCCTATCGACCAGGCGATGTCATCCGCAGTTACGGCGGTATCACGATCGAGGTGGACAACACCGACGCCGAGGGGCGTCTGATCCTGTGTGATGCGATGAGCCTGGCATGCGAAGAAAAGCCGGACCTGCTGATTGATTTTGCCACCCTCACCGGTGCGGCGCGCAGCGCCGTGGGTGCCGAGATTTCCGCCATGTTTGCCACCTCCGACAAGACTGCAGCAGACCTCCATGATGCAGGTGTCCGACAGGATGACCCGGTCTGGCGCCTGCCATTGCATGCCGCTTACGCTGACCTGTTGCGCTCAAGCGTTGCCGATGTGGTGAACTCACCATCATCACCCTATGGCGGTGCCATCACGGCGGCGCTGTTCCTGCACAAATTCACGGGTGATACGGAGTGGGTGCACTTTGACACCAACGCTTTCAACACCCGCTCGCGTGCTGGTCGCCCGGAAGGTGGTGAGGTCATGAGTCTGCGCGCAACATTCGACTATCTGCGGAGCCGCTATGGCGCTGCTGACTGATCTGGAAACAGCGGGCGACGGACATACGGTTCCGCTGGGTGACGTGCTCGCGGCGCTGCCCTACAACACCGATGGCCTGATCGCAGCCATCGCGCAGGACGTGGACAGCAAAGCTGTCCTCATGCTGGCGTGGATGAATCGGCAGGCCATCGAGATGACGCTGACCAGCAGATTTGCGACCTACTACTCGCGCAGTCGACGTGCCTACTGGCGCAAGGGCGAGTCATCGGGCCATCTGCAGGCACTGGTCAGCATGCACTTCGATTGTGATGGTGATGCGGTGCTGCTCGGTGTTCGTCAGACGGGTGCGGCCTGTCACACCAACCGACCCGCCTGCTTCTACCTGGAAGTGGACGGTCAGACCGTTCGCGTACTCGGAAATCAGCCATGAAACACGCCACCAGCAGGGATTCATGGCAGACCATGATGATGTTGTCTGCTCAGCATGTTCGTCGACAGCCTGTATACTACCGTGATGAAATCGCTCCATCCCGATATTCGCCTGTCTCAAAACGATCCCGTATCGTTTGCCCTGCGTTGTAGTTGTAGTTGTAGTTGTAGTTGTAATAGTTGTAGCCGCTGACCTGAAGGCGGCGTTTTTCCGTCGCTGCACGAGCTTCTGAAGTTCCGACTATCCGATTGCAGAACAACACATGACTACTGACATCAAGCTGCACAACACTGCCTCCGGCCAGAAAGAGGTCTTCGTCCCACTCCACCCGGGTCGGGTCACGATGTACGTCTGCGGACCGACGGTCTACAACTACGTCCATATCGGCAATGCCAGGCCGTCGGTGGTATTCGATGTACTCGCTCGGCTGCTGCGCACACGTTATGCCGAAGTCATCTATGCCAGGAACATCACGGATGTGGATGACAAGATCAACCGGCAGGCGCTCGAAAACGGTGAACCCATCCAGGCGCTGGCTGATCGTTATACGCTGACATTTGAGGCAGACATGGAGGCATTGTGGGTTCTGCCACCTACCGTTGCGCCACGGGCCACACACCATATCGCCGAAATCATCGAACTGATTCAGATCCTGATTGCCAAAGGTCACGCCTACGCTGCAGAAGGGCATGTCCTCTTCAGTGTCAACACCGATCCAGCGTACGGTCACTTGTCACACCGCAGTCTCGACGACATCCTCTCCGGCGCACGAGTCGAAATTGCGCCGTACAAACGCGATCCGAAGGACTTTGTCCTGTGGAAACCATCGACACCAGAGTTGCCCGGTTGGGATAGTCCATGGGGCCGGGGCCGGCCTGGCTGGCACATCGAATGCTCGGCGATGAGCCTGAGCCACCTTGGCCCGCAGATCGACATTCACGGCGGTGGTTCCGATCTGGTCTTTCCTCACCATGAAAACGAGTCTGCACAAAGTCGCTGTGCGCTGGGCACCAAGCGGATGGCCAATTTCTGGCTGCACAATGGAATGCTGACGCTGGGTTCGGAAAAAATGTCAAAATCGGTCGGCAACATTGAGCGGATCATTGATCTGCGCCAACGCCACCCCCCGGAACTGCTTCGTTACGCGCTGTTGTCAGGTCAATATCGCTCGCCTCTGGCATGGTCACCGGATCTGCTTGCCCAGGCCAGGGCCTCGCTGAATCGGCTGTACCAGGCGCTGCGGGACGTCCCGGGAAACGACACCTCCTTTGACTACGAACATTCACAGCAGTGGCCGGACGGTGTGGTCAGCGCACTGGCAGATGATCTCAACACACCAGCAGCGCTGGCCGAACTGCACGCCATCGCCTCAGCGATGAATCGGACCAACGAGCCCGCGCAGGCGCAGCTTTTGCGGCAGTCCCTGCTGGCAGGTGGCTGGTTAGTGGGCCTGCTGGGTCAGCCGCCGGAAAACTGGTTCCAAGGTGCTGGCAGCGATTCTCTGGATGCCGGTGCCATCGACGGTCTGATTGAGGCGCGCAACGAAGCGCGTCGTGGAAAGAACTTTCAGCGCGCGGATGAAATACGGCAGCAACTGTTGTCTCAAGGTATCGAGCTGGAGGACTCCCGGGAGGGCACACGCTGGCGCCGGGTGAGCGAGTAGTCCGGACTTATCATGAACATTTCATGGTTCCGGCTGACCAGCCAATGCGCATAGATATCATCGGTCGAGGACTGCAGGGTCGTGTTACCGCCTTGTGCTGTGCTCATGCGGGCCTCGGCGAAATTCACCTGGTCGATACCGGTGAGCCAGATGTGTTGCCGGTGGTCGAACTGCCTCCCAATGCCACCCGCATCCTCTTTGCACTGGGACTGCGACCCGGTCTTGACGAGATCACCTATCTGCCGATGTCCGAACTCTACCGCACGGCAGCAACGGGGTATGGGCTGGCGTATCGCCCACTGGGTCCGTTCGCCGAACAGCGTTACGGATCAACTCATGTGCACTGTTCTATCGGTACTTTGTCCCACCTGTTGGATCGGGCCCTGGCGAACCACGGGGTCACGATCCATGGCGAGCGGTTCGATTGGTCAGATACCGCCGATGTCGTACTCATTACTGCGCCAGGGGTTGCGGCAAACAGCGGGTTCCCCTCGGCAACTGCGTCGGGGGTGACGCAGTGGCAAACCGCTGTTGCCTGGGATGGTCAGACAGGCGGACCGTTACTCAACTGGAGTGACGAAGGCTGTTATGCCCGCCAGATTCCAGTGCGGGAAGGTACTTGCACCGTGCTCGTGCGGGATACGCCGTCGGCGTCGGAACGAACGGTGCGACGACTGAACATCCTTGAGGACCTGACCTGGCAGCCAGTAACACAAACGCCCTGGTACCCTGACTGGTGTGCAGATCGGCATGTCCTGATCGGTGATGCCGCCCACCCGCTGCCGCCATTTGGCGGGCAGGATTTTGCACTGGCGCTGGAAGATGCCTGGGTCATCTCGCGCATGCTGGCGCTCCAGGATGATCACCTGCAAACAGCAATGAGCGAGTACCAGCGGTTTCGACGACCTCGCGCCCTGCGCGTGCTGGCACACCTGCAGACCCTGGCAGCCGGACACAAACAGCGAAATCCTGTGCGACGCCTTGCCAACAACTGGAGTCTTGCACTGCGCTATCGACTGCTGCCGGAACTTGCCATGCAACGCGACGACTGGCAGTTCGAGTACGATTGTGTCAAAGGCTTCGACTGAAGCCCATTGTGCATACCCCATTCATTGACACGCTGTGGCGAGAACAGATCGTTGGTGTTCTGCAGGACTACATCCGTATTCCCAACAAGTCACCTGCGTTCGACGCCGATTGGATCGCCCATGGTCACATGCATCGGGCAGTGCATCTGTTGGCCGACTGGTGCCGTCAGCAAACCGGCATCACGGGCCTGACTGTAGAGATTGTCGAACTGGCCAGACGTACCCCTGCGCTGGTCGTCGAAGTGCCAGCCTTTGCCGGTGGTCGCGGCAACGCCCTGGTTTACGGCCACTACGACAAACAACCGGAGTTCACTGGCTGGAGAACCGGTCTGTCACCATGGGAACCTGTGCTGGATGGTGACCGGTTATACGGTCGCGGTGGTGCAGACGATGGGTACGCGGTGTTCGCAGCCTTGTCAGGCATCGCTTCCTTGCAGCACCACGGGATGCCACATGGCCGATGCCTGCTGCTGATCGAAGGCTGTGAAGAGAGCGGCAGCTTCGATCTGCCATTTTATGTGCAGGCGCTGGCGGCTCAAATCGGTACACCCGATCTGCTGATCTGCCTGGACGCGGAGTGCGGCAGTTATGATCGCCTCTGGAGTACCACATCCTTGCGAGGCATGTTGCCGGGTGTGTTATCGGTGTCGGTATTGACCGAGGGACAGCACTCCGGCGCTGCAGGTGGAATCGTCCCATCCAGTTTCAGGATCATTCGACACCTCCTCGAGCGTATCGAGCGCGGCGCCGATGGCACCCTGCTGCCTGAACTGCAGGTGCAGGTACCTGCCGAAGCCGCCGCTCAGTTGCGCGCAGTTGCAGACCAACTTGGTCACACGGTGATAGACAAGTTTCCGTGGGCTGGGAACACACGTGCGGAAACCACCGATCCGTTCGAAGCCCTCATCGCCAATGCCTGGCAACCCAGCCTGGCAACGGTTGGGTTCGGTGGCGCGCCGTTGCCACAGGACGCGGGCAACACACTCCGGCCGACCACCGAGTTGAAGCTCGTGCTTCGTCTGCCACCAACACTTGATGCAGCCGCTGCCGCCGCAACGGTTCGAGAACGGCTGGAGCGCGACCCACCCTATGGATCAAAAGTGCGATTCAAAGTGGAAACACCACAATCCGGATGGTACGCGCCTTCGTTTGCTCCATGGCTGGATCGTGCGTTGCAATCGGCATCACTCACCCACTTCGGCCAGCCGAACCTCTACATGGGTATGGGTGGAACGATTCCCTTCCTGCGCATGCTGGGCGATGCCTTTCCGTCAACGCAGTTCATGGTCACCGGCGTCCTTGGACCGGCTTCGAACGCCCACGGACCCAACGAGTTCCTCCACCTGCCAACGGCGCGGCGCTTGTCAGCCTGTGTGGCCGATGTCATTTCTGCGCTCAATGCCGCAGGCGACTATTCGAAGTAAAACTGCGCTTCAGAAAGTCCATCTGATCGCCGAGTATCCGACCCGAATTGATCAGTGCCAGGTATTCGGCGAAATTTGGTGTGTAAGGCAACGCCAGCAGTTCGAACCCACAATTCAGCAACAGGCGATTGCCTTTCAGGTGATTGCAACGACGGCATGCGGCGACGACGTTATCCCATTGATCCCGCCCGCCTCGACTCGCCGGCACCACGTGGTCGCGAGTCAGATCGCCATCGCTGAATTGCTGACCGCAGTAGAGGCAGGTGTTGCCGTCCCGAACAAACAGCGCCTGATTGGTCAGCGGTGGGACGCCGGTTGGAGGTGGCAGTACCCTGCCGTTGCAGGCAATGATCGAATGCACTTCGATGCCGGACTGCAATCCATCGAATCGGGAGTGACCGCCACGGATGCGCAGGACCGGTTGTCCGAGCGTCCAGACCACGATGTCGCGAGCATAGAGGCATACGGCTTCCTGCCAGCTCACCCAATCCACCGGCCGGCCGGCAATGTTCAGGCGCAGGATGCGCGGCACACGTTGATAGTCGGTCAACGTCGCGGCGGACGGGAAGAGCTCACTCATGGTCACTGCTTCACCTTATCTCGATACCAGGAGTCGTCACGACTGCACGGCAACAGCGTGATTCTGTAACAACCAGGTTCCGGAATGATGACGAAACCGGCCGGGCGACGCAATGCGGGAGGCCTGACAAGCCATCTCACCTGCCTCTTTGACGACGGGAACGTTGGGGTAACCAGCATCCCACTATCGATTGAGAGAGGTCCTTTGACAGTCCTGGAAGGCCAGTGCAAAGTAGCGCGCCATCAACGGACACGCCAGCGTAATGCCCATGACAGGCCCAATGAAAGCCAGGAAAGTGAAAATGCTCACCACACTCCTGTTTCTTGTGGCAAGCACTGGCATCGATGCGGCAGAACCCAAAGCAGAACCCAAAGATGACTGGCGATGCACCCAGGCAGCAGACACCGGCCGCTGGTCCTGTGCACGCGATGGTGTGACCGCCGATGCCATGCTTGACTCGGCGCACGCATCCACCGCAGAGCCTGCCCAGGTTCCACCGCCTCTCCCGACCATCGAATCCGAGGCCATCGTACCTGCTGCAGCAGACTCAGGAAGACCACTTGATTCGCAGGCTGGTTTACCAATAGAGAGTGTCGCGGCGGATGCCGTCGCCTCGGCCGACGCCACCTTGAACGAGCCCGCAGCATCCGCGCCGCCATCCATCGAGGCCGCCATCGAAACAGAGGAGTCCGCAGCAACGGTCACCCCGAAACCCGAAGTAGTTTCCGCGCCTGTCGAAAACTCAACGGTGCAGGACACGCCAGTAGATCCAGAGGCGACACCTGATCCAGAGCCGGTTGCTGAGCCCTCCGCCATACCCACTCCGGCGCCAGCACCACTCGACGCCAACGCGCCAGCATTTCAACGCCTGGCCTATGTACCGGACAAGCCGACCTCGCTGCTCGATCTGCCAGGTGAATTCTGGGTTGCCCAGATCATGGCGGTGTCCAGCAAGGAATTCCTCGAAGCTTACGCGGAAGAACACAATCTGCGAGGCCTGTCTGCAGCACGAATCGCCAGCGGTGATCGCCTGTTTTTTGTACTGATCCTGGGTCTCTACGAGACCAAGGATCTTGCGGAACAGGCAATCACAGACATGCCACCGCCGTACCACAAATACAAACCGCTGCTGCGAACGCTCGCTTCACTGCAACAGGCGATGCGCAAGGCTGACGCCATGGCTGGCACCGCCGAATTCTGATCAGGTCCGATCGTCGAGCAGACCCTGCATACGCATCGCACGCACCGCAGATCGTTGCTGCAGACGCTGCAACTCTTCAGCTGCTGACGCATCGGGCTCCCACCCACCACGTGCGTCGCGCAACCCGCCGTCCATGACCACATAACTGCCCGACATGAAGGCGCCATCCGGCCCGACCATGAAATTGACCAGCGCGGCGATATCATCCGGCTGACCTACCCGACCGACCGGAGTACGCGACTCCAGCGCTCCGCGTATGACCCCGTCACGCTCACCTGCCAACCCGGCTGCGAGCGGCGTTTCAATGACACCGGGGCCGATGGCGTTGACATTGATCCGGTGTCTGCCAAGATCCTGCGCCCAGCCGCGCACCATCATCTGCACACCAGCCTTGGTCGCCGAATACGCCCACATGGAAGCACTGGTGTTGAGTGCAGCAAGCGACGAAATGCAGACGATACGACCACCTGAGCCAAGCTTGACCATCTGCTGCGCGGCCGCCTGAACCGTCAGGAACACGCCGGTAAGATTCACGTCCAGCTGATCCTGCCAGTCCTTGAGGGACAGTTCGAGTACAGAACCACCACGACCGATGCCCGCGTTGGCCACGGCGATATCGAGGCGTCCCAGCGTCGCCACACAGTCCTGTGCCGCCTGCTGGATCTGCACCTGCGACGCAACGTTGGCCTTCAATACCAGGGCGCGGCGACCCAGCTGGGTCACGTAGTCCGCAGTTTCCTGCGCACCCTCCCGATCAATGTCCGGAATGCAGATATCCGCCCCCTCGCGGGCCAGTCGCAATGCGGTACCACGACCAATTCCCGACCCGGCGCCGGTAATGAAAGCGACCTTGCCAAGCAAAGCACTCATGAGACGGTTCTCCCGGCCGATTCTGCGATCGGTGTATGTGGATCAATCACGCGATAGCTGGGGCGGCTGCGCAACCGTTGCAAGTAGGCTGACACCTGTGCAAAAGCGCTCAGATCCAACCCATCAACCGCCAGCACCATGGCTACCGCCATGAACGGAATATCGGCGAGCGAAAAGTTGTCACAGAGATACTCACGTCCCGCCAGTTCGCGCTCGAGAAATGGAAAAATCTGTGTTCGCAGGCGTTCGCGTCCACGCTCCATGCTGGCCTGATCACGCTGTTCGGGCGGCGACCACCAGGGCATCCAGATCATCGGCAGATGGGTCGTGAGAACACCTTCATCGCCAAAATTTTCCAGCGCGCGCGCACGTGCACGCATGACAGGTGATTTTGGCAGCAGCGCAGGCTCGGGATACGCTTCCTCCAGATATTCATTGATCACGGTCGAATCAAAGACGACCTCTTCGCCATCGGTGATCCACGGTACTTTGCCGAGTGGATGAAACCGCAATACCTCCGGCACCTTTTTCCACACATCGCCTGGCCGCACAGTCTGCACCGCGTACGGCAGACCTTTTTCTTCGAGTACCACCTTGGTCTTGCTGCCGTTGGTCGACCGCAGTGTTCCATACGGGTATTCGCGTTCCATCGTAAAAAGCGTGATCACGCCGGTATTCCTCGTCGCTGATGACGCCGTCGATCATACAGACCCTCACTGGCGGAAATCAGCAGCGCCAGCCAGATGCAGGAAAACGTCAGCCACTGACCCGGTCGCATGTGTTCGTCATAAATCCCGATAGCGATCATCAGCGCAATCGACGGCGCCAGATACTGCAGAAACCCAAGGATGGTGAGGGGAATCCGCAATGTTGCCGCAGAAAAAGCCAGCAAGGGCAGGATGGTCACCAGCCCGCCCATTGCCAGCAGCGACCACTGACCAAACGTATGGGATACGATCAGCTTGCCGCCCGCAAAATAGTTCAATGCCAGGTAGACCACTGCGGCAGGCATCAACCACAGGACTTCGACCGCGAGTCCTGGCAGCGAGGCGACACCCAGTTGTTTGCGCAGCAACCCGTACAGACCAAAACTGAACGCAAGGCCCAGTGCGATCCAGGGAATGCGATCCTGAACCAGCAGCTCATGCCCCACGCCCAATGCGGCAATGGCCAGCGCGACCCACTGCCAGCGACTGGGTCTCTCAGCCAGCACCGCGACCCCCAGCAGCACGGTTACCAGCGGGTTGATGTAGTACCCGAGGCTGGTCTCGATCATCCTTTCGTTGAACAACGCCCAGACATAAACCAGCCAGTTGCTCGCCAGCAGGACGCTGCTCAATGCCAGTCCGAGGATGAGTCGAGCGGGAAGGCTCACCACTGACCGCAACTGGCCCATGAAGAACAACAGGCCAGTCAACAGGAACACCGACCAGACAATGCGATGGGCAAGCACCTCCGGTGCGCAGGCAAAGGCAACGGCCATGAAATAGACGGGGATCACACCCCAGATCAGATAAGCCATCACACCATAGACAACACCATGGCGTTCATCAGTGGTCACGATGACTCAGAACCGGTCTTTGCGACGACGAGTCTCGGCAAACACAGAGGATAGCGGGGCACCGACCAGATCGAGATTTTGTTGCAACGATACATCGGCCGCACGCAAAAACGGATTGGTTGCCTTTTCACGCAGCAGTGTCGTCGGCACCGTCGGTTTGCCGGCTGCGCGCAAGGCATTGATTTCTGCGCTTCGTGCCACCAGGTCGGCATTGCCCGGATCAACCGACAGGGCAAAGCGTGCGTTCGATTGTGTGTATTCATGTGCGCAGTAGAGCACCGTGTCATCCGGCAGCGACATGATCTTGGTCAGGCTGTGCCACATCTGCTCTGCGGTGCCTTCAAACAATCTGCCGCAGCCCAGGACAAACAAGGTATCACCCACAAATGCAGCACCCTCATCGGCAAAGTAGAACGCAATATGGCCGGTGGTATGCCCTGGAACCTCCAGTACCACAACCCTGGACTCGCCAAAGAGATAGTTATCTCCATCCCTGAGACGTACGTCGATTCCGGGAATGCGCGCAGCGTCACCGTCGGCGCCGACGACCGTGCAACCCCACTGCGCCTTGAGCTGCTCGTTACCCCCTGCATGGTCAAAGTGGTGGTGGGTATTGAGAATATGTGTCAGCCGCCAGCCCTTCTGTGCCAGGGCTGCATTGATGGCCCTGGCATCCGGGGTATCGATGCTGGCGGTAAGACCACTGGTCGGTTCATGCACCAGATAACCATAGTTGTCGTCCAGGCAGGGAATCTGAAAAATCTCCACAGTCATGTGATCAACCCTCGAGTGGAATGAAGAGGCATTGGCGCGGTTGACCTTCGACATTACGGGACTTGTGACCGCGGCCGGTCGTATCTTCGGCGAGCAGAATCGAACCGGGGCCCAGCCGTCGAACGGTGCCATCACCAATCTCGATATCCACGCTGCCGGTCAGATTGACTACCAGCTGACGACGCGGCGCCGTATGAAAGTCGAGGTCGTAATTGCCCGATACCTCGCGGAACATCACGCCTTTGCCGCGCCAAAGTTCAGAGATGCTGCCCATGGGCCCCTGGTCCTTGAGGTCGATGGTCATGTCGGCAAAATGACTTTCACCATCGGCGCCCGTATAGACCCGTACAATTTCCACAGCCTGCTCACCTTCTGCTAAGTCCAGCGAAACTAAACACTGTGTCAAGCCATGTCCAGAACTGTGAGTGATCTGCCAACAGAACCGAGCCGCTTTGTCCGCTGGTGGTATCTGCACGAATCCTTGCACGGCTTGCCTGTTCAAGCGGTGCCAGCAAACCCAAATCAATGATCAGATTGCAATCGCCCATCGCTCCGACACCATGGCGCCGACCCGTTCGAACGGGTTTATGGTCGTGGGAATGCATTTGAGCAGGCCGGGATCATCGCGGCGCTGTTGTCGGGTGGTGCTGCCGCCGAGATCGGCTTCGATCTCGTTTTTTCAACGTCAATCGTGACCGGTCTGCTCGCAGCGCTGATCGCCTTGACAGGCTTTCGGGAGGTCGGCTTTCGGGAAGTACGCAGCGCGCTCGAACCTGACGATCCAGGGCAGAGAGTTGCGGAGTCGCCAAGCGAACGTGTGACAGTTCCCCTGGCCGGCCGGGCTGTCACCGTCGCAGTGGCGATCATCGCGCTGCTGGGCGTGGTCCCGGAAATCCTCGACGAATACGTGGGCTCCTTGCTCGACGAACCCACCGCTTTTTCGGTGACTTCGATCGGTCTTCTCGACGGCGCGTTATCCATCTCGGGCTCATCGGTGTGGCGTTGGCACAATACTGGCGCGGCGCGAGGCTTCGTTCGTTGTGCGTGGGCTACATACTCGTCGGCTTGATCCTGGTTCAGTCCACATGACTTGGTCCATGGGGACTCATCGTGACCCTCGCGACGATGTTTTTCGTTCACGGCGTATTGTCAGTACTGCTGCAGGAATTTGAGCAGCGGAGGATCGACGAGGCCAGCCGGGCTACCGCCACTTCGATTGCTGGTCTGGCGCAATCCGGGTTGGCGCCGCCACTTTATGGTGTACTCGGCATGGTGTAATCGGCGCCCTCGCCGTGAGCCACGGATTCAGCGGTGCGTTTACAATGGCTGGCTTTTTTACCGTCGCAGTTGGCAGCCTGTTGCTGCTGATCGCGAACGGAACCAGCCCTGACCATTCATGACGTTTTGTCGCCCGACACCCGCAGTAAAACGTTCATGGAGAGTCCCGGCGATGCAATAACCTGGTGGAAACGGAAAGCATGCGCATGACCGGCAACGCAATACTCGACAACATCCTCGATCTGTTCGCCATCGAGCGCATCGAAGAAAACCTGTTTCGTGGCCAGAATCACGATACCGAGCACGTTTTTGGCGGGCAGGTTCTGGCGCAGGCCATTACCGCGGCATTTCGCACCGTGACCAAAGAGCAGCACCTGCATTCGATGCATGCGTACTTCCTGCGCCCGGGTGACTGGCGCGTGCCGATCCTCTATGAGGTCGATCGCATTCGCGACGGCCGCTCATTTTCGACCCGGCGCGTGGTCGCCATTCAGCACGGCAAGGCAATCTTCAATCTCTCTTCGAGCTGGCACAAGATCGAGACAGGACTGGCCCACACCACACCTTTTCCGAACGTGCTGCCCCCACATTGCCTGCGCAGTGATCGGGAACTCTTTCAGGAACTGGCACGCGAACAGCCTGAGGTCGCACGCTACTCGTTCCGTTTTGAAGCCATCGATTCCCGGCAGGTTGAAAGTCTGCTGATGGCCAATGAAGATCCACATGTGCCGGTCAAACACACCTGGCTGAAAACCCGCGAGACACTGTCAGACGAAGAAGACGTCCATCTGGCGATGCTCGCCTACATGTCTGATCTGGACTTCATGTCGACCTCCATGCTGCCACACGGAGGACGCCGCCTGCGAGATCAGATCTATGGCGCCAGTCTCGATCATGCGATCTGGTTTCATCGACGATTTCGCGCTGATGAATGGCTGTTGTTTGCCAAGACCTCACCCAGTGCACAGGGTGCCAGAGGCTTTGTACGCGGCCACTTTTTCACTGAAGCCGGAGAATTGGTGGCAACCGCAGCGCAGGAATGTCTGATACGGCCTCTGACTCAGCCAATTGCGCCAGTCAGAACAACCCGCTGATGGTTCAGTGAACACCCCGGTCGGGCTGCACAGGCATTTCCCGACCGGGATGCAGATCAAACGGGACGGTTACAGGCTGGCGAGGATCGCCTCTGCCTTGCTGACTTCGAGTTTGCCAGGTGCCTCGACTGCGAGTTTTTTCACCACTCCATTTTCGACCACCATCGCGTAGCGCTGACTGCGTGTACCCAGTCCAAAACCCGAGCCATCCATTTCCAGTCCGATGGCCTTGGTGAACTGGCCGTTGCCATCACCCACCATCAGCAGATGTTCGGCGTTTTTGTCCTTGCCCCAGGCATCCATCACAAACGCATCATTCACGGACAGACAGACGATGCTGTCGACACCCTTGGCCTTGATGGCATCGGCATTGACTACGTAACCCGGCAGGTGTGCCATGGAGCAGGTTGGGGTAAATGCACCGGGAACGGCAAAGACCACTACCTTCTTGCCATCAAACAGATCGCCTGTGGTGACCGCCGCAGGCTTGCCATCACGCATTGTGTGCAACGTTGCCGCTGGAAGCTTGTCGCCTTCTTTGATTGCCATGGTTATGGTTCCTGTAGAGTTTAGAGTTGGGACGGCATTGTGGTTACTTGCCAGGGAACGGTCAACGATTGCCGTGGTCAAACAGTGGAATTCGTAAATATCTCTATATCTGATAATGACTTGCGAACGCCATCCCGTCTTGCAAGGGACTTTTCTTACACGGATACTGCAGATTCGCAGGATGGATGAACCTCTGCGCTACACTCATTCTACGAGCTGGACGAGCCCCCGCAGTATCACGATGAAACTGACGTTTCGCGCAATCATTCTGATGACATGCGTGCTCATTGCAGCCTGTGAGCAGGCACAACCGTCAACCCGGACTGCACCACAGATCGCACCGATGCTGGTTGTCCATGCCCCGGCCGCCGCCGTGGTGACCGCTGACCCCGCCTACGCGTCCATCGACCTTCCTCGCCGCACAGACTGGGCTGTGGAACCACAATCGAACGTTGAACAGGAAGAAGCCGAAGGCGCACTGGCTGCCGCTGCCGAAATCGACAGTTCCGCTCTGGCCGCAGTCACTAATGCCGAGTTCGATAACCGCGTGCTTGCCGACGGACTGGATGCTGCAACGACCCCAACCTCCGCGGATCCGGCTGGCGACAATCCAACACCAGCGCAGACAACCGTCAGCAGCCTGCCGGCCATGCCGACTCCCGAGTTTGTCGTCGATCAGTTCCTCGGCGAGCCCTTTGTACCCGGGACCTTGTCACAGCGATTCTGGCAGGCCGGTCAGGATTTCCACGGTACGGAAATTCCAACCCCGGTTCTGGTCGCAACGGGTACCGAGGAGGGTCCGACACTTTGCATCACCGGTGCTATTCATGGCGATGAGCTGAATGGCATCAAGGCCGTGCACACCGTGATGTACGACACCGATCCCACCCGGCTCAAGGGTCGGATCATTGGTGTACCGATCGTCAATCTCTCTGGCTTCCAGCGACAGTCACGTTATCTGGCGGATCGTCGTGACCTGAACCGTTACTTTCCTGGGAATCCGCGTGGCAGCTCGGCTGCACGCATGGCGTTCAGCTTTTTTCGCGAGGTCATTCTGCACTGCGATGCACTTGTCGATCTGCATACGGGTTCCTTCTATCGTTCCAACCTGCCGCAGATCCGTGGTGACCTGAAAAATGAAGCGGTGCTCAAGCTGACCCGCGGTTTTGGCTCCACTGCCGTGATGCACAGCGTCGGCGCTCGTGGCACGTTGCGATATGCCGCTACCGCTGCAGGTATCCCGGCGGTCACGCTCGAAGCAGGTGAACCGCTGCGCGTCGACGAAAACGCGGTCGCCGACTCTGTGCGGGCTGTCAACGCACTGATTCACGCACTAGGGATGACAAAGAAGCGCACGCGTGTTGGCAGCCCCGAACCGGTTTATTACACAACCACCTGGTTGCGTGCCGATGGTGGTGGAATTCTCTCGAGCGTGACCAAACTCGGAGAAAAGGTCAAAGCAGGCGAATTGCTGGGCACCGTCACCGATCCGATCACTAACAAGGTAACCAAAATCCGCTCACCCAAGGACGGACGTATTCTCGGCATGGCGGTGAATCAGTTTGTCATCCCCGGTTTTGCGGTTTACCACCTCGGTCTGCCTGTCCCCCGCGGCGACGTGGATCTGCTGCCGCTGGAGGACGAAGCAGAATTCCTCGAGGACGACACCGAACAGATGAGCGACGAGGACCATCTCGATCCGGGCAGCAATCCGGCAGCTTCAAGAATGGACGAGCTTGCTCCTGCAATTCAGGCTGCAGGGTCGTCCGCGGGTTCTCCCACGAGTTCGTTGACCAACGATTCTCCTGATCCTGATGTGGAGTGGAATGCAGACGGTCAAGAACCCCTGCCCCCCATCCAGGATCGACTCAACGAAACTGAAAGCAACGAATGAATGCAGGGCGTCAACGCCACGCAAACTGTGGTTGTTCAAAGTGAGCAACACGAGTCGACAAACCCAGCAGACACACTTCCCTGAACTGATAGATCATCGCGGCAGTCGGCGCTGCGATACTGTCATGACCAATGGGCATGTGTAATACGGGATGCTCGGAATGATCCACTGCATCCAGCCTGGGCGCATCCTCACGCAGGAATTCAGTCAGGGCAATGCGGTGTATGGAGGCAACTTCATCCTGGTTGAGATGTGGTTTCTCCGCGGCGCCGGCCCAGACTACCACCGGCGAAATGACAAACCCTGACCGGGTAACGAAGTCATCCAGCCGACCCAGAACCTGATCGGCACCGATATCCACACCTACCTCTTCGTCCATCTCGCGCCACGCGCAGTCAATCACGCTCTCTCCAGCATCCAGACGCCCTCCCGGAAACGCCCATTGTCCGGGATGGTTGCGCAATTTCGCCGATCGTCGGGTGAGCAGAAGCGCTGCATCGTTCGACCACACTTCGTGCACGGGCAGGCCATCAACCTGGGCACCCAGACCTGCATCAACAATGGCGATTGCCACGGCCGCATGACTGTGGGCACTCACGTCCAGCACCTGGTGGGCTGCGAAATTTCGCAGCTGTCGCTGGACTGACTGCTTGAGAATATCATCGCGTAACATGCTGGCCCTGACTATTTACGAACAATCTGCTGCGGCGGCGCCCAGCTCGGGCTGATCCGGACTCACAGCTTGCCAAAGGCACGTAACAACCTCAATGGACAATGATCGACGTCCCATGTTCCTTGCGCTGTACGCCGGCTTGTTATGGTCACCCGTCGCCACAGCATTCAAATCGGGACTTTCCATCCTGACACCAGTGCAGAAGCTACTGCTGATGGGCGCAGTGATTTCAACCATGTCCTTCTCGTCCGGTCGATTCATGAATCTTCTGCTGCGACTGCCGATCTACGCGTAAATACAGCGCGTACTCCCTCCAGGTGCTCGCCGCACCGGAAAGTTTGACTGCGCGCCTTCCGGTCCGCGCCACACTGTCATTTCACGCATCTCGTCACCGGCGACGACCTTCAGGAACAGACCGGGCCAGGGGTCTGCGCGGCAGGTCGGGTCGAGATGGGCGTTACATTCCTGCTCTGGCAGCGAGCGCTGCAGGTTACCCGGCACACTGCACGTCTGGGTCAGCTGGTTTTTCTCTCGTCATTCCTGTCGCTCCTTTTTCTTCGCGACAGTTCTCGGAGGGGAAATCAGTCCCTGGTCCGTTGTTGGCCTGGTCATCATCGTGGCCGGTGTTCTCTGGAAAAATCGTACTCTATCGATGACTTCAGACCAGGAGTCAGCATCACCGCGACTTTCAGGCGCCGGTAAACTTCGGTTTGCGCTTTTCAAGAAACGCACGGATGCCTTCCTGCCCATCCGGTGTTCTCACAAGATCCGCGATCGAGCGTGCTTCCAGCTCCATCTGGGATTCCAGCGTTTGTTCAAAGGTCCCGTTCAGCAGTGTTTTCACGGCACCAAATGATCGTGTTGGTCCCGCCGCCAGATCGCGTGCGAGCTTCATCGCTTCCGGCAGAACCTCCGCATCCGGCACCACCCGGTTGACGATCCCCCACTCCCGTGCTTCGGGGGCCTTCAGCAACCGATTGGTCAGCATGAGTTCTCGCGTTCGACGATCACCTATCTTGCGTGGCATGTAAAACGTTGAACTGCCGTCCGGGGAGAGTCCCGCCCGGGTGTATGCCATGGTAAAAACCGCAGATTCGGCACAGATGGCAAGGTCACACGCCATCACCAGGCTGAAGCCCGCACCAGCCGCCGTGCCATTGACGGCTGCAATCACCGGTGCATTGGTGCGAGCAAGGCGGGATAACCCGATGTGCAGGTCTCCCGCCATTTCGAGCAGCAGGCGTCTGGCATCATCACCAGCTGCCGCAAACGCAGCCAGATCACCGCCGGCGCAGAACATCTTGCCCGCTCCGGTGATGACAATCGCCCGCACGGACGAATCCGAATCAAGTCGGGTGGCAACCTGCGAAAACTCGCGGGCACACAACGGCGTCATGGCATTGGCCGCGTCGGGACGGTTGAAGGTGATGGTGGCAACGGTATCGACGATATCGACCAGGAGAGTCTGGTATTGCATGTTGTATCCCGGGTTCAGTAACCCGAGCCTTTTACCGCATTCCATGCGGCCTGCGCAAACAAGGCTTCCACCTGCCTGGGCGATGGCGCTTCACCAGCCAGCCATCTGCGGACATAGGCCTCGATCGGACCACTGATCAGCGGTACATAAGCATGCAGCGGTAACTCCGCAAGTTCGCCACTGCGTACAAAAGGCGCGAAAATCCCGAACACACCCTGGATGTAGTGATCGAGCAGTTCCTTTTTCCGCGTACTGCCAGCCGTTGAGAAGGCAATATCGCGCGCATGCAGATAGCGCATGCTCCTCGGCTGTTTGACACTCCATGCAACGTACCCGGCGACAACACTGCACACCGCTGCCTGACCATCTTTCGCCTTTTTCATGCGGCGGAGCATCGCGTCGTTGAAGTCTTCAATCAGCGTCAGCCATAACGCTTCAGCCACACCTTCCTTGCTGTGGAAGTGGTGATACAGGCTGCCAACGCTGCAGCCCGCCAGCCGCTGAATATCGCCAATGGTCGTCAGTTCCACACCGGTTGAATCAAAACAATCCAGCGCAGCCAGCAGAATGTCCCGCTTGCGGGAGGGCTTCCCGGACTGTGGTTTCCCGCTTTGGGGTTTTCCGGTTCGGATTTTCGGAGTCTGCATGTTGACATGCTATTACAATTTTCCAGAATAATGTTCTAGAACTTTGTTCTGCAATTCACTAGTCTTGCCCACCTCAGACACAGCCAGAGGGCGCCATGGATATCGATCTAGGACCGGATGACCTCGCGTTTCAGAAGGAAGTTGAGGACTTTCTCGACAGCAATGCCTACCCGTCAGGGACTGATTACATGGCCTGGCGATTCGGCTGGTTCAGTAAAGCCGCCGCCAAGGGTGGCTGGGACGTGCCCAAGTGGCCGGTCGAATTTGGTGGTCCGGGCTGGACACCAACTCAGCACTACATCTGGCAGAAAGCGGCTGCAACACGACAGACTCCGCTCGATTTGCCGTTTGGTCCCGTGATGCTTGCGCCGATGCTCATGCAATACGGTACAAAGGAACAACAGGAACGATTCCTGCCGGATATCCGTGCCCGCAAAGTGAACTGGTGTCAGGGATATTCCGAACCCGGTGCAGGCTCCGACCTCGCCAACCTCAAAACTCGCGCTGAGCTGTCTGCTGACGGTCAACACTACACCGTCAACGGCACCAAGATCTGGACGACCGCCGCTCAAATGGCGGATTGGATGTTCTGTCTAACACGAACTTCCGACGATGGTAAAAAGCAGAATGGCATCACGTTCCTGCTGTTTCCGATGAAACAGGCTGGTGTTGAAGTCAAACCGATTATCACGCTGGGTGGCGCCCACACCGTCAACATGGTGCACATCACCGACGTGAAAGTTCCCGTGGAAGATCGTGTTGGTGAAGACGGCAAAGGCTGGAGTGTCGCCAAGGGGCTGCTGCAGCATGAACGAACCGGTATCGCCGGAATCTCCAATTCGATCGTCGCTCTGGAAAAACTCAAAGGGCGCGCAGCTTCCGTGAAGCGAGGCACCGGCACACTGATGGATGACCCTGGCTTTCGCACAAAAATAGCTGAACTCGAGATCGATCTGCTGGCCACCGAGTTCACCGAGTTGCGCAGCCTTGCCGCCGCAGCCGCTGGTGGCGCACCAGGACCCGCCTCTTCAATCCTCAAGCTCAAGGGCACCGACATGCAGCAGCGCATCCAGAAGCTGACCATGCAGGCCGGTGGCCTGTTTGCTGCGGCATGGGGTGGCAAGAAGGTAGGCCCATCCTTTGCCCGCGACGGCATGTCTGGCTATCTCGCCAGCCGTGCCTACACCATCTACGGTGGTGCCAGTGAAGTACAGAAGGATGTCATCGCCAAAAACGTACTCGGCATCACCGGCTCCAGGAGGTCTGACCGATGAACTTTGATCTGACAGAAGAACAGCAGCTTGTTGTTGACAGCGTGCGGCGCTTTGTTAAGGACCGGTACGACCTCGAAAAACGCGGGGGCTACATGAAAGGCAAACGTGGTTTCAGCGATGCCAACTGGCAGTCGATGGCTGACCTCGGCTGGCTGGGGCTTGCCTTCGGTGAAGCCGAAGGTGGTTTTGGGGGGAATCAGATCGACGTCATGCTGGTCATGGAAGAATTTGGCAAGGGCATGGTCGTTGAACCCTTTCTCGCTTCCGTGGTGTTGGGTGGCGGCGCAGTAAAACGCGGGGGTACCGCGGCTCTGCGGGAGGCCCTGCTGCCAGGCGTGATTGATGGCTCGCACCAACTGGCTCTGGCCATGAGTGAAGAACAATCGCGGTTCGATCTGAATGATGTACTCACCAGCGCCCGCGATGGTGGTGACCACTGGATCGTCAATGGCCAGAAGTCCATGGTCCAGAATGGCGGTTCGGCAACCCACCTGGTGGTGTCCTGTCGCACGGCAGGCGGACAGTTCGACGAAACAGGCATCACGATGCTGCTGGTAGACGCCAACGCAGAAGGGGTCACCCGTCAGTCTTTCCCGACCGTCGACGGATTGCAGGCTGCTGAAATCGGTTTCAAGGACGTTCGCGTCAGCAAGGCCAACACGCTGGGTGGGGTCGGTGAAGGGCTGCCGCTGTTGCAGGCCGTGGTCAACGACGGAATTCTTGCCATCTGCGCAGAGGCCGTTGGCGCCATGGAAGTACTGTACAAGGACACCATCGAATACACGCAGCAGCGCATCCAGTTTGATCACCCGTTGGCGGATTTCCAGGTTCTGCAGCACCGTATGGTGGAAATGTTCATGGAGACCGAGCAGTGCAAGTCCATGCTGTTCCGCGCGACGATGGAAGTCGCCGGGGCTGGCGCCCAGGCCAACCGGATGGTCCATGCGCTCAAGGCTCTGGTGGGCAAACAGGCCATCTTCGTGGGCGAAAGTGCCGTGCAGCTGCATGGCGGAATGGGCATGACCGAAGAACTGCGTGTCGGCCACTTCTTCAAGCGACTGCTGGTCATCGACGCGATGTTTGGCAACACGGACCATCACCTGCACAAGTTCGCCGCCTGAGGCACGAACATCGCGGGGTGATCAGGCGCTGTAGTGACCGAGAGAGTGACCGAGAGAGGGGCCGAGAAAGTTGGTTGAATGGTTGCCGCGATAGTTGCCGAGAGGCCAATTCCTTCTGCCCGGCAACTGGCACTCCCCCTATAATGACCTGCAGATAACAGGGGGGAGAAAACATGCAACTCGCCGGTAGGATTTGCCTCGTAACGGGTGGTGCACGCGGCATCGGTCGAGGCATTGCCCAGGCTTGTCTTGAAGCCGGGGCGAGGGTCATGATCGCGGATCTGCCATCCGCCGCGGGTGAATGGCGCTACAAACTCGCTGGCAGCGAGGAGCTCGCCCGCACCGTCGATGAACTCTCTGCCATTGGTACGGTCAGGTCGACGCCAGTCAACGTCACGGATACGGCAAGCTGCAAAATGGCTGTCGCGGCAACGATCGATGCCTTTGGTGGCCTCGATGTGCTCGCCAACAACGCTGGCATTGTCGACTCCGGCGCCATCGACTCGTTCAGCGAAGAACAGTGGGATCGTATCTTCGCCGTCAACACCAAGGGGATATTCCTGATGTCCCAGGCAGCACTGCCGGCGCTGCGCGCTTCGAAACATGCCGCCATCATCAATACCGCGTCGATCGCCGGCAAACAGGGTTATGCACGCATGTCGGCCTACTGCGGCTCGAAGTTCGCCGCCATCGGCATCACCCAGGCACTTGCTGCAGAGCTAGCTCCGGAGGGAATCCGGGTGAATGCCATCTGCCCCGGCATGGTGGGTACCGCCATGTGGCTGGATCATCTGCTGCCCAGCAATGGTCTGAATGAAGAGCAGAAAAATGCTGATTTCAATGCTCAGATGCAGCGCACCATTCCTCTGGGTCGACCACAAACCGTGGCGGATATGGGTCAGGCAGTGGTCTACCTCGCCAGTGCACCCAATGTCACTGGTATCGCCCTCACGGTGGCCGGTGGCTACGAGATGAACTGATGAAGTTCCTCTCCGACCCGTTGATCACCTTTCTCGTCGTCGGCGCGATACTGCTGGCAGCAGGAAAATACTGGCAGCCGGATGCCGACAGTTTCAGGATCGACATCACGCCTGCAGAAGTCGGCCGGTTGGCGGATCAATGGCAAGTGCAGATGCAGCGCCCGCCTGCTGCCGAGGAAATGATCGGGCTGGTCGACGCGTTTATCCGGGAAGAAATCTACTATCGCGAAGCGAAGCGACTCGGCCTGGATGCAGACGACACCATCGTCCGTCGCCGTCTGGTTCAGAAACTCACCTTCCTGACCGAAGACATCGCCACTACAACACCCCCGGACGACACAACACTCGAAGCGTGGTACCGGGAGCATCAGGAGCTTTATACCCAGCCTGTGCGTCTCAGCTTCACACATCGCTACTTCAGTGTTGATCGCCGCCCGGACGCGAAGAAGGATGCAGAGCAGGCGCTGGTCGACAACAGCATCGGCGACGACCCTTTCATGCTGCAGAAGTCCTACGCGCAGCGTTCAACCCGGGAAATCGGTGATCTCTTCGGCCGCGCGTTTGCAACGGAGATTACAGCGCTTTCATCACCTGGCTGGCAGGGTCCGATCCGTTCTGCCTATGGTTGGCATCTGGTGCGCATCGAAGAGAGATTGTCGGCCGCGCTCACGCCGTTCGCGCTGGTGCGTGAGCGTGTGCTGGCCGACTTCCAGATGGAAGCCCGAAAGGTTGCCAACAGTGCGTACTACGACAACCTGAAGTCGCAGTACACCATCGTGCGGTCCGATTGACCTCGATCATGCCGCCAGGCTACCTGCTGATCGTCGTGTTCATGCTTGCAGCACAAGCGCACGCACACGAGGTCCGGCCTGCGTATCTTCAGCTCACGGAGCGCGGCGATGCGTCGTGGGACGTGATGTGGAAACAGCCGGTGCTGGAAGGCCGACAACTGCCACTCTCACCCTCCTTCACTCCCGCCTGCAAACTGGAGTCTTCGCGGCCACCCGAGTTTTCAGGTAACGCAACACTCGCACACTACACCGCGCACTGTCCTCTGAATGAAGCGCGCCTCACCATCGATGGGTTGTCGGCAACGTTGACTGACGTACTCGTTCGTGTGGACCGCTCAGACGGCAGTACGGCCAATCATCTGCTCCGGCCGTCCAGTCCGTCGATCGACCTCAGCGTCGAAACACCTTCCGCAATCAGTTATCTGGTGCTTGGCATCGAACACCTGCTGTTTGGTATCGATCATGTGCTCTTCGTGGTAGGTCTGGTACTGCTCATACCCGGCCGCCTGGACCTGCTCAAGACCATCACCGCATTTACTCTGGCGCACAGCGTCACACTTGCCTTGTCGGTACTGGAACTGGTGCGTGTACCGCAGGCTCCCGTTGAAGCAATCATTGCGCTATCCATCCTGTTCCTCGCCAGGGAACTCGCGGTGCCGGCCGACAGACGGTCCATCCTCACCCGCGCCAGACCCTGGATCATGGCGCTGCTGTTTGGGCTGCTGCATGGTCTTGGTTTTGCAGGCGTACTGGCAGAAATCGGCCTGCCGCGAGATCAGTTGGCCCTTTCACTGTTTCTCTTCAACGTCGGAATTGAAGCGGGCCAGCTGCTGGTCATCATCGGCATGCTCCTGCTCGTTCGTGGTGTCACCCTCCTCACCAGCTCGGGTCTGCCGCAGACCGCCTATGTCTGGGTGATGGGATGTGTTGCCGGCATGTGGACCCTGGATCGAATCTCGGGCGTTTTTCTCTGACATGCGCATGCCCGCTGTGCCTGGTTCACACGCATCCTAAAACGAAGGGTGAAGGCAGCCCCACCAGGGCGCATGCGCTCATCACATCTGGTACGACACTCACGAACAGCAGGGTCGAAGCCCCCTTTGGGCGCGATGATCTGCCCGCTGGCATCAATGTATTCGACGCGATCTGTGCTGCTTGCAAGGTTGGTGAACTGCCAGGTGAGACCGGATCCTGGAGATCGCGATTGAGCCAGGCGTCGACTTCCGATTGGTGGTGCCGTTTGAATCGCTTTCGGCCGAGACGGACTTCAGCACCAGGAGGTTGGCTTGCCCCTGCTCTGAACTTCGGTGCCGCTCCCCGTCCAGCCGAATTCATCAAACCGATAGCGCAGATGTGCAGTTACGCCAGGGTGACCAGGCGATCTTCCACTTCACCGTCGGGCCAGTAACCGCCAACTCCCAGGGCACCGGCAGGATTGTTCTTCGTCAGACGAAAGCGCAGCGCAGAGCTGCCTGGGCTGCCAACAGGTGGCGGATTCACGGAAAGATGGATGGTCCCTGCAACCACACATCGGCAACCAGTCTGTCTCCATTTTGCCACGCACCATCACGACCGACATCGATCCACACGTTGACAAAGCCACTCACACTGGTTTGAACGGCCAGTGTGTTCACTGATGCAGGATTGTAGGCCGTGGTCGGTGTCAGCAGCCCGTCTTAATCGTCGCTGGTGGTCCGGTCGTCATTCCCTGCATCGCTCGACACAACACCATCGCTTCCGAATCGATGCGTGCGCCAGGCCGTGTCATCTGAACCACAGCATGCGGGGCCCCACCATCCACGGCGCGTACCGGAAAACCCGCGGGAGCATCGCCGTAGTCGCACCGTACAGACAGTGAAGCCGTATCCACCAGATTGCCCACGGACGGTCCACCAACCGAGCTGACCGGTTTGAGTTCGAACCACGTGAGTGTCTGGTTGGCACGAACCACACAGGTACCGGTATACACTCGCCAGCGGCCTGGTCCACTGGTGAACTGCCCCTGAGCCACGGTTGAAGTGGTACCATCCAGTCGCACCTCTATCGTCTCGTTTCCTTCGCGCCTGCGATGCGCAAACTGCCGGCGGATAGTTGAACCAGGGACAGATACGACATCCTGGCAAGTGGAATGCAGACTATTTCCCTGCACTTCATTGATTTGCTGGCCCTCGCAGGACGGCACACCGCTGGTGATGTTCTGCCATCGTTCAATCGCGCCACTCGACCCCGGCGCCCGTCAGTCAGGCGCGGCTGATTGATTGTAGAGTTTGACCCCGGTGTAGAGTTTGACTCCGGTGTAGAGTTTGACTCCGGTGTAGAGTTTGACTCCGGTGTAGAGTTCCACCGGGACAGGGGTACTGCCTGCGATCAACGGCAATTCGAAACTCGCGTTGATCAGCGCTGAATAATCTTCACACGCCCCGGACAATCGAGGCCAACAGTTGCCAACAGTTGCCAACAGACGCTCAGCAGCAGCCTGGTCATGGGCTCAGACGGCACTGGCCGATGGTTCGCCGACTTGCAAGGACTTGCCCTGAACCGCCACAACCAGCGCATTGCGCAGACTCTCACGCATCAGGGCTTCCGGTCGAACCTGACCTA